>Ga0222719_10002746_pt1 | contig 15894 bp, 13 predicted proteins | sample C33_34DmetaG_FD_165039 | JGI IMG/M metagenome (GOLD analysis project Ga0222719, IMG submission 165039) | Estuarine water microbial communities from San Francisco Bay, California, United States - C33_34D | ecosystem: Environmental > Aquatic > Marine > Unclassified | place: USA: California... | reverse complement strand
AATAATGTCACTAGTAAACCAGGGCAAGGCAGCACGTAAAAGATCTGTATGGGGTCATAATAATGGCACTGCTACAGAGGTTGTGTATACTTGCCCTGCTAACTGTATAGCTGAGGTTACATTTATACACATAGTTAATGGCGGTGGCAGTACAAACTCTGTAGATGTAGAATGGTACGTAGCAGCAGATAATTACACGTCTCACTTTCTGGCAGGTAAGAGTCTAGGTGCAAACGATTACATTACTTTTACAAACATTGACCTAGTACTGCAGCCTGGTGATAAGATACAAAATGTCCCTACTTCTGCTGGTCATATTGATACTATTATTACTGTAACAGAAACCTTTGTCCCAGTAGGGTAATAACAGGGTTGCATTATTGTCTATAGTATAGTATAACTATATGTGTAAAACTAGTTTCCGTAAGCTGCAAGTGCAGCATAATTATGGAGACACAAATGAAAAAATGGTTTATTAAACTAATTGAAGCACGGCAAAAAGAAGTTAATCGTAGAATTGCTATGAACCAACTCTACAGAATGACAGACAGAGAACTGAACGACATGGGTATTGGCCGTGCAGATATCCGAAGAGTCGTTACAGAAGTTTAACACACAGGAACACACACATGACACAATCAAACCCTTATCAGATTCGCACAGATGTTTTATCTATGGCAAAAGAAATGCTAGATAAAGCATATGACACACAGCTAGAAATTGCTAAAACAATGATGGAGCAATCCAAAAGTAATAGTGAACTAGCATTGGAAGCTTGGGAACGTTATATCCCAAAGATGTACACACCAGAAGAGTTGAAGAAGCAAGCGGAGAAACTATACGAGTTCGTTTCTAACAACAAATAAAGTGAGTTCTTTGGGAGGAGACTCATGGACCCAGTTACCATTATTGGGGGTGCCACAGTCGCCTTCAATGCCATTAAAAAAGGCATACAAGTAGGACGTGAGCTACAGGACATGACTGGTCAACTATCTCAGTGGGCCAGTGCCATGTCTGACTTAGGTCAAGTCGAAAAGAAAACAAACAACCCTCCTTGGTGGAAAACCCTGGGAGGGTCTGTAGAAGCAGAAGCACTTGCTGTTTGGAATGCAAAACGTCAAGCAGATGCTATGCGGGAAGAACTACGGCAGCATATTAGTTTTGTCTATGGGCCTGGAGCTTGGGAAGAACTAGTACGTACTGAAGCTAAGATAAGAAAACAGAAAAAGGATCAAGAGTACCGTAAAGCTGAGATAATAGAAGAGATTATAACTTGGATCGCAACAAGTGTATTACTTATCTTAGGTATAGGTGCTATTGGTTTTATATTTTATATGGTAGGATAATATGGCTAAAAACTTAACAGAGAAACAACAGAAATTTCTCGACGTGTTGTTTGAGGAAGCTGGTGGTAATCTAGTTAAAGCTAAGAAGCTTGCTGGGTATGCAGATGCTGTCACTTCAAGACAGGTTGCAGAACCTCTTGCAGAAGAGATTGCAGATCTTACTAAAAAGTTTATTTCTTCTTCTGCAACTAAAGCTGCATACTCAATGTTTGAGATTATGAATAATCCAACAGATCTAGGAAACAAAGAAAAAATGGCAGCTGCAAAAGATGTTCTAGATCGCAGTGGTTTTGTGAAGACAGAGAAAGTAGAAGTCTCTGCTACAAACCCATTGTTTATTCTGCCGCAGAAATCGGATGAAGACTAATAAAACTTGGCAACTACCCAAACCAGACTTTATAGATGGTAGTTATGTCTGGAAACCTGTAGTAAGATTAGGTAGTGTTGTACCATTTGGCTATAGACAAGACCCAGATGATTGTGATATACTACTACCAATACCAGAAGAACTAGAGTTATTTGAGTTAGCTAAAAAACATTTAAAAAGGTATAGCTATAGAGAAGTATCTGCTTGGCTAACAACTCAATCTGGTAGATACATCTCACATGTAGGTTTATATAATAGGGTGAAACTTGAGCAACGACGTAAGACACAAGCTGCAACTCAACGCTACCTCGCCAAACGTTACAAAGAAGCCCTTGAAAAGGCAGAAAGGCTCGAAGGTAGACTCCTCGGTCAAAAAGAGTACATCAGTACCAGCGCAACCGAAACCTGAAGAGTTAGACGTAGAGAAAGCAGTAAGAGAAGTAATATTCGAACCTAACCCTGGCCCCCAGACTAGGTTCTTAGCCGCAACTGAACAGGAGGTTCTTTATGGAGGTGCTGCTGGTGGAGGTAAGTCTTATGCAATGGTTGCCGACCCTGTACGTTACTTGGGGAACCCAAATGCGAGAATGCTTCTTGTCCGTCGTAGTACAGAAGAACTTCGTGAGCTTATCTCGGTAAGCAAACAACTTTATCCCAAGGCTATTCCTGGAATTAAATTTATGGAAAGGGATAAAACTTGGGTAGCTCCATCAGGTGCCACATTGTGGATGTCATACCTAGACAGAGAAGATGACGTTATGAGATACCAAGGTCAAGCTTTTAACTGGATTGGCTTTGACGAACTTACACAATGGCCTACACCCTACGCATGGAACTATATGAGATCACGTCTTCGTACCACTAAGGCTTCTGGTCTACCTCTTTACATGAGGGCTACCAGCAACCCAGGTGGACCTGGACATCAGTGGGTAAAAAGAACGTTCATTGATCCTCAAACTCCAGATAGGTCGTTTTATGCTACTGATGAAAACGGAGATGTGATTACTTGGCCGAAAGGTCACAGTCGGGAGGGTGAGCCTCTGTTCAAACGTAAGTTTATACCAGCCACCCTCTTTGACAATCCCTATCTTTCGGATGACGGACTTTATGAAGCTAACTTGTTATCCCTACCTGAGCACCAACGAAGACAGCTGCTTGAAGGTGACTGGGACATTAATGAAGGCGCAGCTTTCCCAGAGTTTAACCGAAACATTCATGTTGTTAACCCTTACGACATCCCAAATAACTGGATTCGTTTTAGGGCTTGTGACTATGGTTATGGTTCCTATACTGGAGTTCTTTGGTTCACAGTAGTTCCAGGATCTGAGCAGTTAGTAGTGTATAGAGAACTATACGTATCTAAAGTTACAGCCACTGACCTAGCCGATATAATATTGGGAATAGAAGCAGAGGCAGGAGAAAAAATACGGTATGGAGTTTTGGACTCTTCTTTGTGGCATAATCGTGGTGATACTGGTCCTTCACTCGCTGAACAAATGATTATGAAAGGCTGCAGATGGAGACCCTCAGATAGATCTAAAGGCTCTCGTGTAGCAGGTAAAAACGAAGTACACAGACGACTGCAAATTGATGAGTTTACAGAAGAACCCAGAATAGTATTTTTTAACAGTTGTGTAAATACAATATCACAAATACCAAGTTTACCTCTAGATAAAAATAATCCTGAAGATGTAGACACACATGCAGAAGATCACTTGTATGATGCTTTACGTTATGGTATTATGACCAGACCAAGAAGTAATTTATTTGATTTTGATCCTTTTGCCCAGCGCACTGGTTTTCAGGCATCAGATCCCACTTTTGGATATTAAGGAAAAAATATGGAAGAAGAATTTGAAGATATGGAAATGGATATGGAACAGGCTTCTGCTATCGAAGACGTAGCAAAAGATGACTATACAGATCCAATCGCAGGTCAAATTGTCCAATTTGTAAAAAATAAGTTTAATAAAGCAGAAACAGCACGTCAAACTGACGAGGAACGCTGGATTAAAGCTTATAGAAACTATAGAGGTACTTATGGGTCTGACATACAATTTACTTCAACAGAAAAGTCACGTATTTTTGTTAAAGTTACGAAAACTAAAACCTTGGCTGCTTACGGCCAAATTGCTGATGTTTTATTTGGTGGTAATAAATTTCCTTTAAGTATTGACCCTACAAAACTTCCAGATGGTGTAGAAGAAACTGTAAACTTTGAAACCAACGAAGAGATACGTAAAGCATCTGGCGATACTAAGCCAGACAAACTACTTCCTGGGGAAACTTACCCAGAGTTTAAAGAACGTCTAGCAGGTCTTGCAGGTAAATTAGAACCTGTATTAGATCAGGTAAAACCTGGACCCAGTGGTAGCCCATCTGCTGTGCAAATGCATCCTGCAGAAGTTGCTGCTAAAAAGATGGAAAAGAAAATTCATGACCAGCTAGAGGAGTCTCACGCAAAGAAACATCTTCGTGCGGCTGCTTTTGAATGTGCATTGTTTGGCACAGGTATTATGAAAGGTCCATTTGCGGTAGATAAAGAGTATCCAAACTGGAATGAGGATGGTGAGTATACGCCACTATTTAAAACAATTCCACAAACTACTTCCGTATCTATCTGGAACTTCTATCCAGACCCAGACGCATCTACAATGGAAGAGGCAGAGTACATAGTTGAGCGTCACAAAATGTCTCGTTCACAAGTACGAGCACTTAAAAAACGTCCTTACTTCCGCCCCAATGCTATTGATAACGCATTAAAGATTGGTGAAAACTACCGCAAAGAGTGGTGGGAACAGGTCATGGAAGATAACTCCGAAGAAGAGGATAAAGCAGAACGCTTTGAAGTCTTAGAGTTTTGGGGTTTTGTTGATAGAGAAATTATTGAAGATCAGGGAGTAGACATTCCCTCAGAACTAAAAAATGCAGATCAGTTGAGTGTAAATATTTGGATTGCAAATAGTCAAGTATTACGTCTAGTAATGAATCCGTTCACACCAGCTTACATCCCTTACTTTGCTGCACCGTATGAAATGAATCCATACAGTATTTTTGGCGTTGGTATTGCTGAGAACATGGATGACACTCAAACACTTATGAATGGCTTTATGCGTATGGCAGTAGATAACGCTGCCCTATCTGGTAATTTACTTATTGAAGTAGACGAGACTAACCTCGTCCCAGGGCAAGACCTCTCCGTGTATCCAGGCAAAGTGTTTAGAAGACAGGGAGGGGCACCTGGTCAAGCTATCTTTGGCACCAAGTTTCCTAACGTATCTAATGAAAACATGCAAATGTTTGATAAGGCAAGAGTGCTGGCAGATGAATCTACAGGCTTTCCTTCGTTTGCCCACGGACAGACTGGGGTTAGCGGTGTTGGTCGTACTGCTTCTGGTATTTCTATGCTTATGTCTGCTGCGAATGGCTCTATTCGTAACGTAGTCAAGAATATCGATGACTACTTACTAGCACCACTAGGCAAAGCTTTCTTTAACTTTAACATGCAGTTTGACTTTGACAAAGAGATCAAAGGTGACTTGGAAGTTAAAGCTCGTGGTACGGAAAGCTTAATGGCTAATGAAGTACGTAGCCAACGCTTAATGCAGTTCTTACAAGTCGTACAAAATCCAGCACTAGCACCATTTGCTCGTATGGATTATATCGTTCGTGAGATTGCTAAGTCTATGGATCTTGATCCAGATAAAGTTGGCAACAACATGGCGGAAGCAGCAGTGCAAGCTGAGATCTTGAAACAGTTCCAAGCAGCTAATCCGCCAGAACCACAACCAGGTGTTCCTGCACCTCAACAACCAGGAGGTCCACAGGGCGCTCCAGCGGGCGTACAAGTGCAGGATACGCAAGGTAGCGGGGGTGGTACTATAGGAACTGGTACAGCGCCTCAGCCAGGAGAACAGGGCTTCTCAGCTAATACTGGCCCACAACAGGTACAATGAAACTCGTCGTGAATAATACACTTAAACCTTTTGTAAACAATCCAGAACTGTACAATCCGTTTCTGGAAGAGATACTAACCCGAATTGACAAAGTACATAAACGCCTTGAGCAGATTACAGATGTAGAAGAACTGTATCGTGCTCAGGGTGAAATACGTGTGCTTAGATCCTTGTTATTACTTAGGGAACATATTAATGGTTGAATCATCACCAAGACCTAGATACAGACCTGAAAGTTTAGAAATAGAAGAAAAAGGTTTAATGTCTTCTCCTAGACCAAAAATGCGTCCAGAAAAATCTAGTCAAAAAGAACCTACTGTAGCAGATCAAACAGGTTTAGCAACAGTAGAAGCAAGAGCAGATTTTGATCCAGCTTTATCTTGGAACCCTATTGCACGTCTTGGTTTTGAAGGTTTTGATACTGATAAAGTAACCGACTTTCAGTTTACACCCGAAATGATTGAAGAAGCTAGAAGAAGAAACATAGATCTTGCCAGCCTTTCTACAGATATTCTTGACAATGCTTTTTATTTTCCTTCTAGAATGTCTAAGGAAAAAGCTGTTAAAAGTGCACTTGAAGAAGGCGCAGGAGAAACAGCTTATAATATAAGACCTGACGATATTCTTGCAGATCCAGGTGAGGCAAATCCATCGACTTGGGCACATGAAATGACCCACAGAGGTTTTGATCGTATTCGGGAAAGTATTAACAATCACCCCGATGGTATAAAGATTGGTAAAGAAGAGTTTATAAAAAAGTATGGTCAACGTGCTTTTGACTTACTAACTAAAGTATCTGACGAAAAAAATACCGAGGCTTTTGACTTTTTAGAAGATAAAGTCTTAGGGACTAAACCACAAGAAAAACATATTCAAGAAAGAAATGTGTCTGACGTTAAAGAAATGCAAAAGACACTCAAAGCAGATCCAGAGGATCGTTGGAGTTATTTAGAGCAAAGGTACGAACCTTACATTAAACTGATGGAAGCTGCTCAAGATATTCTTACAGCATCAGGTGAACCAAAAAAATCACCTAAGTATGAAGAGTCTATGTTTGATAAGCTTAAGATTAAACTAGGATTTGCTGGTGGCGGTCTAGCAGATCAAATGAACTCTATGCTACCTGCAGCAGATACTGATACCCGTTCTACTAACGAATACTTAGGTAAAAGTGACGACGAGTTTAACCCATTAAAGTTTGCTAAAGAATCTTGGGAATCTGCTAAAGAAAGATTTATGGATGCTGGTATTACAAAGGTTGACGCCAATGATCCTGCATTGTATAATGCTTACTTAAGATCTGTAGACTACCTTAAAGATACTGGACTTGCGGGTTTAGAACTTATTGATGCAGCAGCCAGAGTTGCTATTGGTGCTGTTGGAGAAATAGTAACTGGTGACGACCAGACTCAAAAAAGATTTGAACGTGATATATACTCTATGCCAGATGCATTTGCTGGTATGGTTGGTACAAAAAGTATTTCTCAATTAGACGATGCTATTGAATCTGCTGTAGGTACTGGTATTCAAGCTGCAGAAAAAGCTAAGGATGTTGGTTATGCAGCATATCAAAAAGCTCCTGCAGTAGTTGGTGATATTGTTGGTCAAACTAAGGCTGCGTTTAGTGGTGATAAAGATTTTAGTACAACTTCTGATGTAGGTCCAAGACCACTTAGTGCTGGGTTTACTGGGGATAATCCACCTACCTACATATCTAAAGATGAACCACCATTTGATCCCGATGGAATCTACAAAACAAAAGAGGGTGTTGTAAAGTTTAGGGAGCCTATTGCAGAGTTTACACAGAGACTTACAATGTCTAACTCCTTCCCTAGTAAAGGTATGACAGGGGCAGAATTCTTAAGGTTACTTGAAAAGAATTCCGAGTCCATTCCTCCAAGTTCTTATAAAGAAGGTCTTGTAGATAGAAACAAAAGATATTCTAGAGAAGAGCTTTTAGATGTTGTAACCAAAGGTTCAGCAGGTTTACCAGAACCTATTTACTACAGTCTTGCTGACTTAGCTAGTGTTCCTAAATATGAACAATATCAACGACAAAGTGATGTAGGTTTTATGGGTTATCCTGTACCTACAGATTCTTACTTTTCAATACCCATTCTGTCTCGTACATCAGGCAATACTTTTAAAGCTAACTCTCAGCATTTTGATCCAAGCACAACAGCCCACGTTAGGGGTAGTTTTATAGATCCTATGGTTGGTTGGAATGTTAATTCTACTTTTACCGAAGAATTTAAAAATATTGTAGGAAAAGATAAACCTTACCTATTAGTAGAAGAAATACAATCAGATCTTTTACAGAAAGGCTATGTAAAACCTAAAGATTCTTTTGAAGCTGCTTTTGATAAAACTGTTAAGCGTTTTAATACTGAAAGTGAATTTACTTTTGATGAAGCTTATGGAAATATAACTAAGGATATTAAAAAAACTTTTAAGGAGTTGGATAAACTTGGCGAAGTTGACGAACCCCAAAGACTTAAAAGTACTTATAGTCCCAATAATCATGTCTTCAGTCGTCTAAAAGAAGAACGCCTTATAAAAAAAGTAAAAGATAGATTTTGGGAAAATCAAGGTGAGCCAGGTTATCTAACATTTGAAGAATTAAAAGATTACATTGACAAACAAGGTACAAATGATCAAGAGCTTGGTGGTTTTATTATCGGATTAGAAAGGGAAAGACGGCTTAATGATTGGTTTACCTTTCAACTTATTGATGAAAAATCTGGTAAAATTTACGATGATTTTGTTGCAGATTGGGACAACCCGACCTTCATAAAGCTATTAGACGATTTTAGCGAGTACATGATGGACTTTGGTCTTGATAAAGACAGTATTTTAGCTAAATACGAAAGTGATATTGATGATTTTTATGACAAGCAAAAATCTATTTTTAAAAAGAGTGGTATTGACAAAGATATTCCTTCTGAAGAGTTTTTTAATATATATAATTCCTATAAATTTAATTCTCAAACAATGGATCCTATTGATGATGTAGCTTTACCACCTATTAGAAAAAATAAACAGACTGTTGAAGAAGCACTGAAAGTTCTTATTGCTAAAGCTGATGAAAAAGGTGTAGATAAAATTGTTATTCCACCTGCAGAAAGAATTGCTTATGCAAGGGGTAGAGGAATTGATCCTAAAGATAAGGGTGATAGGTTTTATCGTACTTATGTTACAGATTTAGATAAAGCTTTAGAAGATTTAGAAAAAAATTATCCAGTCACAGTCCATAGAAATGTAGAACTACCGTATGAAGACCTTGAGAATCTTATAACTGAGACTCAAGGTAATACACTTGCATATGAGGCAGCAAATGACCTTATGCAAAATAATCTTATAGAGGTGGATGGTATCAGTATTCCACAAGGTACTGATTTAGAACTTCTTAGTAATGCAGTAGACAACGATATTCAAGCAATTCCTTTAAATAATGAAGAAGAAGCTATACTTCGATCATTTGCAAATCATAATGGTATTGATCTCTACGAAGCAGGTATGTCCTTTAATGCTTGGCTTGAAGGTCAAAGAAGGTATATTGAGACACTCCCTGAATTTGATGCGATAAGAAAAAGTCTTATAAATTTAATACCTAAAGAAGGTACAATCATCGATATCTCAAAACTAAGAGAGCAGTTTCAAGTAGATAAACCCAGACAATTTGCCGAAGGAGGCGCAGTAGGTAACATGAATCAACAAATGAGTTTTGCATTCGCAGACGGAGGTTTGCGTGACGATGGAGTGAGACAAGATCCAGTATCAGGTAATGAAGTACCTTCAGGGTCTTTGGCTAATGAGGTTAGGGATGACATTCCTGCGCAACTGTCTGAAGGGGAGTATGTAGTTCCAGCTGATGTCGTCAGATACTACGGTGTAAAATTCTTTGAAGATTTGCGTCAAGAAGCAAAAACAGGCTTGCAAGACATGGAAATGAATGGTAGAATAGGTGGTGAACCTGTTCTTGAAAGTGGTCCTGAAGGTAACGAGGATCTTACCCCAGAAGAACTAGCTGCTATCCAAGAAATGATGGGTATGTACAGAGGCGGTGCTGTTGGGGGTTTTGCTGAAGGCGGACTTCAAACTGATCAAAATATTTTGACTGCAGGTCAACAAGCCCAACAAAGACAGTTTACAGGATTCCCATTAGGTGCTACAATATTTCCCAGGGCAGATTCTGGACAAATAGAATCTGTTCCAGTAACACCTACAATTACTGTTCAGGAAACTGCAGAATCTTGTGCTAGAAAAGGTATGTCTTATGACCCAGCTACACAAACTTGTGTTGCAATGCCTGTACAAGCACCTGTTCAAACTGTTAGCGATAATAATGACGGTCCACCACCAGTACCCACAGAACCAGCAAAACCTTGGTATGAAAGTGTAGATTGGACTACGACAGATATTGCAGATCCAACTGCTATTGAAAGTATCATTCGACAAATACCTGGTGTAGGTCAAATTGTAAGCATGAGAAACATTGCTGGTCAATACGCTAAAGCCAATATTCTGGAAGCTGCTGGTGACCCTACAGCTGCAGAGCAAATTCGGAATAATATTGAAAAGTACGTAGGTAAACAAGATTTAGGTACAAAAATTGCAAAAGATGCTTTTGGTAGATATGCTGATGGTGATTGGATGACTATTCAGTATTTAAACTCTGTTGGTATTGAAACACCTAAAGATCTTAAGACTGAAGATAATGGCGGTATGAAAGAGTTTATTGCAGGGTTAGCTAAAGACCCAACTAAACGTGCATTGATTGCAGGATCTATTAGTCCAGAAAGAAAAAAACTTATAGATCAATCTGTTGCAACAGAAGAAGCTAAAAGAATTGCTGCAGCAAAAGCCGCAGAGGAAGCTCGAAGACAAGCTAATGATCCAGCATATGCTTATGCAAGTCAGGTAAATAAACCTGCTTCTGGTGACAACGATTCTAGTCCTATTGTTACTACGAAGAGTATAAAACAAACTAAGGATATTCTTTCTAAAGCACAAGATAAAGCAGGTACGGCTAAAAACCTAAGTAGAACCACAGCTAAAATTAAGGATATTACATCAGGTAAAAATACCTCTGGACAAGTCGGGTTTAAATCTGGCGGTCTGATGAAAAAGAAAAAATAAATAAGGCTACCCAGCTAAAAGCTGGCCCCAACATAAGGAGAATATAATGCCTGAACTAACAGCAGTAGCAGCACCAAAGACAGCAGGTTTTGTTGACAGAGGTTATAACTACGAACGTAAACGTAAACGTATTGAAGACGAAGAGAAAGAAATTGCCCGTTTAGAGGCAGAGGCTCGTGGTGAAACAGTCGAAGAAGAATCCGATGGCGAAGGACTTGAGACAGCCAAAGTATCGGATGAGGGTAATACCGAACAAAAAGAAGCCCAAGAGGACTATGAAACATCGGAAGATGATTCAAACCTGACCCGTGAAGAAAAGTCTTTTAAAAAACGTTATGGTGATTTACGAAGACACATGCAGGAAAAAGAAAAGGAATGGAACGAAAAGTTTGAATCCTTTGAAAAACGCATGAAAAAGGAATCTATTGCTCCACCTAAATCTGATGAAGATATCGAAGAGTGGGCAAAACAGTATCCTGATGTAGCTGGTATTGTAGAAACAATCGCTGCTAAGAAAGCTCAAGAAATGTTTAGCAAAGCAGATGCTAGACTAAAAGAGTTAGATCAGGCACAATCAGAAGTACAAAGAGTAAAAGCAGAAAATCAAATTCGTAAAACTCACGAAGACTTTGACGATCTCCGAGCTTCTGATGAGTTTCACGATTGGGCTGAAGAGCAGCCTAAATGGGTACAAGATGCACTTTATGAAAACGCAGACGATCCTGCATCAGTAATACGTGTTATTGATTTGTATAAAGTAGATAAAGGCCTTACTAAAAACGCAAAGAAAGTTAAGGCTAAAGAAGCAGCTTCTACAATTACTAGACGTAGTAAAACAGACGTAGATGTAGATGATGCTAGTAACGTAATTCGTGAGTCAGAGGTAGCTAGAATGTCTGCAAAAGAATTTGAAGCTAGATCTGATGAAATTAACAAAGCTATCCGTTCGGGTAAGTTTGTTTACGATGTATCTGGCAGAGCTAGATAAAAGCTGTTGACAATAAGATAATCAACAGTATAACTATAGGAGTAGAGACAAAAGCCTCTTTATGACTACCTTTTGTCTCAATCCAATTTTCATATAAAAGTCTAAAACTAAAAAGAACTACCTGCTCAAGTATAGGCCCAGTAGGTATACGGTAGCGCAACTGTATATAAACTGCACCCTAGAAAACGATCAGCCTCTTTAAGGTGTTTAGCTTTATTAAGCCAAATATCATGGAGGATTTACTATGGCTTTTGCATCGGCATCAGGTTACACAAACCTGCCAAACGGGAACTTCTCTCCCGTAATTTATTCCAAGAAAGTACAACTTGCTTTCCGCAAGTCTACTGTCGTTGGAGACATCACAAACTCTGATTATTTCGGTGAAATCGCTAACCAAGGCGACACTGTTAAAATCATTAAAGAACCTGAAATCTCAGTTTCTGCATATGCTCGTGGCACAACAGTCACAGCACAAGATTTGCAGGATGACGATTTCTCTCTAGTCGTTGATAAGGCTAACTATTTTGCCTTCAAAATGGACGACATCGAGGAAGCCCATTCACATGTTAACTTCATGGATCTTGCAACCAACCGTGCGGCATACCGCTTGGCTGATCAGCATGACCAAGAAGTATTGGGCTATTTGTCAGGCTATAAACAGTCTGCATTGCATGGTAACGCTGACACAGTTAACACAACTGTTAACGGTACTAAAGCAAACACATCTGCTGGTTCAGATGAATTGCTTGCAGCAAACAAACTAGACATCACCGATTTCGGTAACATCACAACTTCTGGTGTTGCAGGTGACTCTATCCCAGTTGCTGCTCGTTTGCCAGGTGCAACAGCACTTCCAACAACATATGTGTCCCCAACTATGTTGGTTGCACGTATGGGCCGCTTGCTTGACCAACAAAACGTTGACAAAGCAGGTCGTTGGGTTGTTATCGATCCAGTTATGATGGAAGTCCTGATGGACGAAGATTCTCGTTTCTTGAACTCAGACTTCGGAGATTCAGGCGCTCTACGTAACGGTTTGGTAATTCCTAACTGGAACGGCTTCCGTGTATACGTTTCGAACAACCTACCATCGATTGGTACAGGTTCTTCGACAACAGGTACATCTGCACAGCAAGTCAACTACGGTGTTATCGTAGCTGGTCATGACTCTGCAGTAGCAACTGCTGAACAAATCAACAAAACTGAGTCCTATCGTGACCCAGATTCATTTGCTGACATCGTTCGTGGTATGCACCTGTACGGTCGCAAAATCCTACGCCCAGAAGCGTTGGTAAATGCACGCTATAACCTAGCGTAATGTAACTAATGAGGGGGCTGGTCAAGTACTGGCCCCCTTGTGCTTACTTTAATAAGGACATTCCCTATGGCTATTACAACGGCAATGTGCAACAGCTTCAAGCAAGAACTACTTGGGGGTGTTCACGATCTGGATACAGATACCATTAAAATTGCATTGATTAAGAGTACTCCATCTGGTACTTACGGTGCAGCTACTACAAATTACAGCAACGTTACAGTCGCATCGGATGAAGCTACAGGTACTAACTACACTACTGGTGGTAACACACTAGGAAGCCCAGTTATTTCACTGTCAGGCTCAACAGCTATTGTAGACTTTGCAGATACAACCTGGGCATCAGCTACCGTTTCAGCAGATGGTTGTATCATCTACAATGCATCTAAATCAAATGCAGCTATTGCGGTTATTGACTTTGGTGGTACTAAGACTTCTACCAACGGTGACTTTACAATTCAGCTGCCAACAGCAGATGCATCTAACGCTATCATTCGTATTGCATAAGGTTTGTACCTATGGCCCTACTTTTAAAAGATAGAGTAAAAGAAACTACAACTACATCTGGCACTGGTGATATAACACTCGGTGGTGCCGTTGAAGGTTTTCAAAGCTTTGGTGCTGTACTTTCTAACTCTGATACAACTTACTATGCTATTTCTCACAGAGATGCAGATGAATGGGAAGTAGGGCTTGGTACATACGACAGCACTGCTGGAACAATATCACGTACTACAGTTCTAGAGAGTAGCAACAGTGGTTCTGCTGTTAGCTTTAGCTCTGGTACTAAAGACATCTTTATTACTTTACCTGCTGAAAAGGCTGTAGCACTAGATGCTAATGATGATTTAAGCATTGGTAATATTACTACTAGTGGGTATCTACGTGGCCCCGCTACATTTACTATTGACCCAGCAGCTTATGGTGATGCTACAGGTACACTGGTTATTTTAGGTAACCTTCAAGTAGATGGAACTACGACTACTATTAACTCTACCACTGTAACCGTAGATGATCTTAACCTTACTCTAGCATCAGGTGCAGCTAATGCAGCAGCAGCTAATGGTGCAGGTATTAGTGTTGATGGTGCATCTGCTACATTTACATACGATTCAGCTACTGACCGCTGGACTATGAATAAAGACTTAACTACTAACTTGGTAGGTAATGTTACAGGTACAGTCTCTTCCCTTAGCAATCATGACACAGGTGACCTTGCAGAAGGTAGTAACTTATACTACACCACTGCACGTTTTGATACTGCATTCTCTGGTAAGACTACTACTGATCTAACTGAGGGTACTAACCTCTACTATACATCAGCTAGGTTTGACACAGCATTTAGTGCTAAGAATACTACAGACTTAACTGAAGGTACAAACCTTTACTACACTACCACCAGAGCTAACACAGACTTCGACACTCGATTAGCTACAAAAGATACAGGTGACCTTGCAGAAGGTACTAACTTATATTATACTACAGCCAGAGTAAATACAGACATAGATACCCGTGTAACTAAAAGTTATGTGGATGCCCTTAACGTAGATGCTGATACACTTGATGGATTAAACTCTACTGACTTTGATCGTGCAGGTGATGCATTAGCTCTAGCTATAGCACTAGGATAACAATATGGCAAATACTTTTAAAAACTATACATCAGCAAGCGTAGGAACTAGTGCTACTACGGTTTATACAGTTCCTTCAGCTACCACTTCAGTTACGATTGGCTTAACCATAGCTAATACCACAGCAGCACAGATTCTAGTAGATGTACAATGTGCAGGAGTCTACGTAGTAAAAGATGCACCTATCCCAGCAGGGTCAGGTCTATCGGTGTTAGATGGTAAAATTATTTTAGAAGCTACTGATACAGTAGTTGTAACAAGTGATACAGCATCTTCAGCAGACGTTATTCTGAGTGTATTGGAGCAAACATAATGGCAGGTTATATCGGTTCAAAGGCGGTTATACTAAGCACAACTGCTGCTGATGTAACTGGCAATGCGGTAATTAATGGTGACCTTACTGTTAAAGGTACTACAGTTACTATAGACAGTGCTGCTGCCCAAGAGATCAGACTAGGTGATAACGACAAGATGACCTTTGGTGATGCCACTGGAGGTGATCTACAGATTTACCATGATGGGTCTAATAGCTACATTAAAGATGTTGGTACAGGAAATCTAAACATAGATGCCTCAAACCTATCTCTACGTAGTTGGGATGGCGCAGAGTCTTATATAGACCTTGTAGACAATAGTTACGTTCAGATACGACACGACAACGCAGTTAAACTCGCCACCACCAGCACAGGCGTAGACATCACGGGGACTTTGACCAGCGATGGGCTGACTGTGGATGGCGCTTTTGAGATTTTTGGAACGTCTGATGCGTTTGGCTCAACTGCTAGTAGCGCTTACATTCTAAAAACTGGAAGTTTAGGAACGGCACCATTTACTCAAACGGGTTCATTGCTTTATCAGCCTCGCACAAGCACTGTTGATGGCCGTAGTAATCACTTGTTCTACACAGGTGATCCCCTTGCATTGCGGATGAATATTCAGCCATCAGGCGACATCAGCTTCTACGAGGACACAGGCACCACGCCAAAGTTCTTCTGGGATGCGAGTGCTGAGAGTTTGGGCATTGGGACGACGAGTTTATCTAGCTCAACTTTTTCAAACTATCTTCAAATAGAAGCCACTTATCCAGGTGTTGTTTATAACTCCACAGCAGGTGGGACTAACTATAAGTATTCAACAGGCGTTGATGATAAT
>Ga0222719_10002745_pt1 | contig 15901 bp, 16 predicted proteins | sample C33_34DmetaG_FD_165039 | JGI IMG/M metagenome (GOLD analysis project Ga0222719, IMG submission 165039) | Estuarine water microbial communities from San Francisco Bay, California, United States - C33_34D | ecosystem: Environmental > Aquatic > Marine > Unclassified | place: USA: California... | reverse complement strand
CCAGATCCGTGCTATAATCACACTAACAAGGAGAAATTATGGATTTCATCAAACGGGATGGTGGCAGAAGCAAATACTACGCCACGAGAACAGGTGATTGTGTGATCAGAAGCATCGCGATCGCTCTAGATCAGGACTACAAGAAGACATTCGTAGAACTTTGTGAGTTGGGCTTACAATTGGGCGAGATGCCCAACGCGGTCAAAACATACAATCGCTATCTAAAGGACCGCGGTTTCAAGAAGAACAAAGCACAGCGTTGTGCCAACGGTCATCTACAACAGATCATACACTACCGTGGCGGACCTTGTCTTATGAAGACACGCGGACACCTCACATACATCAACAAGCACGGAAACATCTGTGATAGTTGGGATTGTAGGATGGAGATTATGCTGACTTATTACACACGGGACGATGAGCAATCAGACTGACGCATATTTTTTGCGGACGCAAAAAAAATCTTCGCACGAAACCAGGCTGGTAAAATAAATCTCCTGCCTAGGCTTGACAGGCCTCCCTACCCGTGCTATAATCGTGTATGAAAGGCGACAACACTATGACAAAAAAAGCAAGATACAACAAGCACGGTGACAAGTTTGAGCACTGCGTGACCATAGCACCACAACCAGGACAACCAGATCCCACATACTCATACAAGTTCCCCACCTTGGAGGGCAACCAGGTGGTTGAGAAGTGGGCCAAGAAGGTGAGACCCATCAAGGACCTTACCAAATACCTACAGGGCTGTGGCCTGAAGCGATTCAAGGACTACCTGATTGACTTCAACGGCCAGGACTACGAATACTGGTTCAAGGACTCAAGGGTGGCACTGCTGTTCAGCCTGCGATGCTCATTTATGAAGCAGACCAGACGGCACGCGGGATCACACAGGTTCAAGATTGAGTGTCCAGACTGCCACAAGCACATTGACCAAGAGGACATAGAATGGCGGATATAGACGACACCAACGCAACGGCGGCGCAGAAATGCGTCGCTGACATCTGGGCGAGGTTGGAGCAACACGACCAGGAGCACGGCACTTCACAGCGCAACGACCAGGAGTTGTGGCGACTGCTGGACTCAATGGACCTGGAGGCCCTGGTAACACTCAAGGCCGTGGCCAAGCAACACACGGACTACAGGGAGTCAGACTACTCTGAATGGTTCGCGGAGCTCAAGCAGAGGGATCCGTTCAAGGTCAGGCTCAAGTCAGAGCGATACAAGGCCAATCCCACCAACAACCTGATCTGGAAACTGACTATGCTGGCCAAGGAATGGATACGTGCCAGCCTCAAGCGTGATCCCAAGCGTGACCTGTTTGAATAGGCTGGTAAATTAATGCTGACACAACTTATTGACACGCACACACAATCATAGTATAATAAACACAATGTTAGCACGAATTCTACTGAAAAAACACGTGCGATTCATTGAGTATCCTTTCAAGACACTGGCGGCTGGCATCACCCTGATCGTGATGTTGGCCTCCTGTGGCGGACCCAGCTCGCTGTATGAACCAGCCTGCCCCAACCTCCATCCATTCACACCAAAAGAACACTGGTGCGACCCCAACTACAATAAATAAAACAGGATGGCACCAGGTTTAGGTGCTTATAAGTGACACCACTACCACACGATGCTCGTATTGGTGCCATCCACACACGGGAGAACACTATGACCAACACCAACGCACCCTGGAACAAGGGCAAGACTGGCCTGGAGGCGGGCTGGACGGAGGAACGCAGGCAGAGGGCCAGCCGCAACCAGAAGATCAGGATCCAGCGTGATCCACGCAAGTTCTACGCGATGTTCAGATCAGGACCACAGCCACATATGTGGATAGCGGGGCCAGACCCAGAACTGCGTGACAGGCGCACACAATACAGCAGGCGCAAGGCACAGGCCAACCACAGGGGCGAGGGCTGGACGCTGACCGTCAAGCAGTGGGAGAGGTTGTGGCCACTGGACAAGTGGCGACTGCGTGGCAAGAGCAAACACCACCTGATAATGACCAGGAAGGACCTGGCACTGCCGTGGCAGTGGGGCAACGTGGTGGTAAAACCACGCGTGGGCAATATGACCAGGGTCAAGAAATGGAAGAAGGCTAGACAGAACCGCCAAGATAGTGTATAATAACACATATGAAACACACAAACACATTGAAAGGAGTTAGGGTATTCACAGCGCAACCTAACGAATCAAAACCACACAAGACCTATGGTCACAAGGTCGCTGAATTACAATTCACCAATGAACGGGGCGAGTCAGAGAGCACCTACGTGGATCCCACCAACGAGAACAACTCGTTGTGGCTTGACGTGCTGGAGCAGTTCGCCACCTATAGGCCCTGCGAGATCGCGCTGGAGTATCCAGAGGGTGTGAGATACTTCAACAAGGCACGTGGCATCATCAACGCGGACCTAAAGGGCGTCAAGCCCGTGGTCACTGGCGTGTATGACAACAGGACAGGCGAGAGCAAGTCACACAGGGTTGATCCCAAGACCATATTGTTTGAATAAGCCAGTTAAATAACTGGTAGGAGATAATCAATGCCAAAGGCCAAACTCGTAACCAGGACAGCATCAACAACATCAGTCACCGCAGACAACATACCAAAGGGCACTGGACTCACCAACGCGGAGTTGGACAGCAACTTCTTGAATTTAAGGGATCAAGGATTCAGGATCAGGTCAGATGACTCCACACAGCACACGGTCACGGCAGACACACAGGTCACATTCACGGGAGCATCAGTGACGGAGTCAGGTGGGGACCTTACCATAGCCACTGGAGGAGCAGGCACAGAGACGGTGACGGCATTGACGTCAGCCAGTTCAATAACGGTTGATAGGAACAACGGTAGCGTATTCACGGTGACCCTATCACACAGCGCCACATTCACGCTGTCAAACTTTGGAACAGGACAGACCATCAACATCAAGATCAAACAGGACGGCACTGGTGGCAGGACGGCAACATTTTCAGGCGTCAAGTTCGCATTTGGCGACAGCACCATAGCCAATGGGGCCAACGCCATATCGTTCGTGACGATCTTCAACGACGGCACTGATAAACTGGGGGCCGTCAATAGGTCATACGCATAATGACGCTGGCGGGACCATTCAGGCAACACTGGAGCACCACGGATGAAGACAGGGAGAGCAAGGTGTTCAGGCACACACCAAACCAAGGAAGTGCTATCCTGGCACTAAACAATTCTGGAGTTATACACACACAGAAAGGCATATTCACGGCACAGAACAACGACAACGAGATGACTTTCAGTGTTTGGATATACCCAATATTAGGTAGTAGTAGTTTTGAGGAAGACGAAAGAGGCCAACCAAATCCAACTGGTTATCAAGGTTCAGCACCACACAGGATAATATCACAATATGACAGATACGATGGTGGCAATGGAGATCAAGTAGAGAAAACTTTCGTGGCCATTGACAGCAACGGATACGATGGTGGCAACGCAGGCATACAAGGCAGTGCCACGGGCAAGGTGTTGTTCAGATTTATGAACATATCTGTGACACACAGCGTCAATACCATCAACTACGGCCAATGGAATCACATCTTGATATCAATGACGAGATCAGGCAACAACGCCTCCAATGACAAGATTGACTTCGCTATCAATGGCCTAACTTACAGCAATCAGTTCGCACCAATTAATACAAGATACCTACCTTCAACTGACATTACAACACATTCAACCAGCAACACATTGATAGACAATGACACAGGAGATTCTTCACAGATTGGAGGCTTTGACAATGGGGGTGCCCAGAGTTATCCACCAAGTAATTTTATCAGACACTACAATGGTCATATGTATCAGATATATTTTGACAACAAATATTACGACCTTACCACATATTCAAATGTCAGCCTGTTCAATTCAACCGCAAAGAGAAACAACGCCGCACTGCCAAGTCGTGGCACCAAACCTTTGGTGTTGATCACAGACTTCAATGATTTCAATTCTGGATCAAATGATCCTGGTTCAATACTGCGAGGTGCCGTCGCAACTTCAACATTAAGCAAACCATAATCCAATAAATACCTTTGTAATTACAAAAGGAGATCCTGGATGCCAACCAAGGCCGCGATAGTGACTAGGGCACAGACCACTAGCACGATTTCAACAGATAGTCTGAACATCAACGCACCACTGACGTTTGAACAGATTGACTCAACACTGATAAACCTACGTGATGCCACACACGCCATAGCGGCGGACACTGGTAGCAAGGACGTCCAACAGGGCGACACACTGACCATAGCGGGTGGCACAGGCATACAAACTTCAGTGTCAGGCTCAACACTGACCATAGAAGGCACAAGCCAGGCACAGGGCATCACGGTGCGGGCACCAGACTCATCAACGGTGGCGGTGTCAGATGGTGGAGAACTACAACTGGCGGGGGCAGGCGGCATATCAATTGACACCACTGGAGGTGTGGTGACGGTAGATGCCAGCACCATCAACAACGCAATAAATATTGACGGCGGGTCAAGTTCAGCCACATACGGTGGGACGACAGCAATCAACGGAGGAACATCAGCATAATGGCAACACAGATCCAATTAAGAAGAGACACAGCATCAAACTGGACCAGCAACAACCCAACACTGGCCGCAGGTGAGTTTGGCTGGGAATCAGACACAAACAAATTCAAGATAGGCACGGGATCAGAGGCCTGGAATAGTCTAGGCTATGCTTCAGGTGGAGACAACGCTGGTATAACTTTCGTTGGTGATGACTCAACGGGAACACTGGTCAATCAAAACGAGACATTCAAGATAGCGGGCACACAGAACATCACGGCAGTGGTTTCAGGTGACACACTGACCTTGACAGGACCAGATCTCTCAAGTTATCTGACATCCGTGTCAGAATCAGATGTGACACAGCATCAAGCCGCATTATCAATCACAGAATCGCAGATATCTGACCTACAATCATACAAGACTGCGGTTTCAGAATCAGATGTCACACAACACCAAGCCGCATTATCAATCACAGAATCGCAGATATCTGACCTGTCGCACTTTTCAGGTGCCTATGCTGACCTAACGGGCAAACCAACGATACCAACCAACAACACAGAATTAACGAATGGGGCAGGATACATAACGGCTTCATCAACTGATACCTTGACCAACAAGTCAGGTAATGTTTCACAATTCACCAACGACAGCGGCTACAAGACGTCAGTGAGCGAGGCGGATGTCACACAACATCAGTCAGCCCTGTCAATAACTGAATCACAGATATCAGATCTATCGCATTTCAGTGGTTCATACACTGACCTGACCAACAAACCAACGATACCAACCAACAACAATGAATTGACCAACGGGGCGGGATACGCCACCACTTCATATGTTGATCAGGAGGTGGCTGGCATAGTTGATACGGCACCAGAGGCCCTTAACACTCTCAACGAGTTAGCGGCCGCATTGGGTGATGATGCCAATTTCGCCACAACAACTTCAACCGCACTGGGCAACAGATTACGGGTAGATACCAACGCACAGGGATTGACAGCCACACAGAAGACCAACGCCAAGACAAACCTTGGATTGAGCACCGTGGCATCCACTGGGGCATATGGAGACCTATCTGGACTGCCAACCATACCCACGAACAACAACGAATTAACAAATGGGGCGGGCTACATCACTGACTACACCGTGACTGAAGGTGATGTCACTCAACACCAATCAGCATTGAGCATAACAGAATCACAAATATCAGATCTTTCGCACTTTTCAGGATCTTACACGGATCTGACCAACAAACCAACGATTCCAACCAACAACACTGAACTGACCAACGGTGCTGGCTACATCACAGCAAGTTCAACGGACACATTGACCAACAAGTCAGGTAATGTTTCACAATTCACCAATGACGCTGGATACAAAACGGCGGTCAGTGAGTCAGATGTGACACAACACCAAGCCGCATTGAGCATAACTGAATCACAGATAAGTGATCTATCGCATTTTTCAGGTTCTTACACAGATCTGACAAACAAACCAACCATACCTACGAACAACAACGAACTCACAAACGGGGCAGGATACATCACTGACTACACGGTAACACAAAATGATGTCACACAGCACCAGTCAGCACTGGCGGTGACGGAATCACAGATAACGGACCTACAGAATTACATCACAGACGCCAACATCACCATAGTTGGTGATGACTCAACAGGAACAAGTTTCAGTGCCAAGGACAACGACAACATCAAGATAACAGGAACACAGAACACAGCGGTGGCAGTGAGCGGTGACACCATAACGGTGACGGGACCTGATCTTTCAAGTTATGCCACACAGAGTTATGTGAATACACAGATAGCCAACACGGTTGATTCAGCCCCAGAGACATTGAACACCTTGAATGAACTGGCGGCGGCCCTGGGCGACGATGCCAACTTCGCGACCACGACATCTACGGCTTTGGGCAACAGATTACGGATTGATACGGCGGCACAAGGTCTTACAAGCACACAGAAATCAAATGCCAAGACAAACTTGGGTCTGGCCACGGTGGCTTCAACTGGAGCATACGCAGACATAACAGGCACTCCAACCATACCAACCAACAACAACCAACTGACCAATGGTGCTGGCTACATCACTGACTATTCAGTCACTGAAGGTGATGTCACACAACACCAAGCGGCATTGAGCATAACAGAATCACAGATATCAGATCTTGGATCATACATCACGGCGAGTTCTACAGACACACTGACCAACAAGTCAGGAAACATCAGCCAATGGACCAATGACTCTGGTTATTCAACATTTTCAGGTTCATACACTGACCTGACCAACAAACCAACGATACCAACCAACAACAATGAATTGACTAATGGTGCTGGTTATCTGACTTCAGTGGCATTCGCTGATGTCACCAGCAAACCAACAACCATAGCGGGCTACGGTATCACAGATGCTTTTGATGGTGCCTACTCATCATTGTCAGGCACACCAACCATACCATCAGCACTGACGGACCTGTCAATCACTGACGGTTCAAATGGTCAGGTATTGACAACGGATGGTGCGGGCAACTTCACATTCACCACGGTTTCAGGTGGTGGCAGTGCGATCACGGTCCAGGATGAAGGTTCATCACTGGCCACCGCGGCGACCACGTTGAACTTTGTTGGTTCAGGCGTCACGGCGTCAGGCACTGGAGCGACCAAGACCATAACCATAGCGGGTGGTGGTGCGGCCAACACTGGCGACATAACATTCAACGGCAACGAATTATCAACTGGTTCATCAAATGCTGATCTTGAACTGACGGCCAACGGCACGGGTTCAATCAACATAGCACCAAGGGGCATACCAGCCAGCAACGAGTCAGACGCTTGGAGCACCGCGCAGAACGTGGCGGACAGATCAGCGGGACTGGCCAACACTTTCAGCCACAAGACGGGACACGCACCTGATCAGAGGCTTTACCAATACGACACTTTATACACTCAAACAGACGGCACGGACACCGCAAGTTCAAATGCGAGATATCGTAAGATCATAAGCAACACCGTGGATTACAATGGTGGCGATATGACCAACACCAGCAGTTCGCGTGGGGCACAGATCCAGGCATACACTTACGCCATCAACACAGATTCAACCAGCACATCAAACATAGCTAACCATAAAGGTGTGGCAATCTATGGTGGGGTGGGCAATGAAGGGATAACTTCAGTGGGTGACATCAACGTGACCAACCTCACAGGTGCCAGCGTGGGTTGGGAGGCGGGCGTTGGCACGGAGACCATCAGCATCACCAACGCAACAGCATTGAACGTGAGTGGATACACCTATGGTGACTACAATGGTGGCACCGCGACGGTGGCCAACCAGAAGGGCATACAACTTACTATGGGTAACGCCCCAACCACGTCCAGCATAGGATTGGAGATCAACAACTACGCCAACACCTCCAGCACCACGGGTGAGGTCTATGACATCAAGACCACGAACTATAATTCCAGTAATGTAATTGGCAATATGTTAATAGGTCTCAAGAGTGGCACTGGCAACACCAGGCAAATACAACCATTAAACGACAACGATCTTGAGATAGCCACCACAAATAGCGGTAGCATAGACCTACTGCCTGGTGATAACACCAGCAACAATTCTACCAACGACACGAATTCCACGGTGTATGCTGACAGGTTCAGGCACAGGGAGGCATTCTACACACTGGGCAACAAGACAGGCACTTGGTCTCCTGACATCAACAAGGGCAACGTCCAGGAAGTCACACTGACGGGCAACAGCACCATCAATTCAATACAGAACATACAGCGTGGTCAGTCACTGACCTTGATAATCACACAGGACGGCACTGGCGGCAGGACCTTGACGATGGGATCAAATTTCAAGTTCGCGGGAGGAGTCAATACCTTGAGCACTGCGGCCAACGCCATTGACGTGCTGTCAATATTCTACACGGGATCAACCTACATAGCATCCTTATCAACCAACTTCATATAGGAGACGCGATGACCATAGGAGCATTTAGACTCAACGGTGTTGGCAAGGTGTTAGGTGACACTGGTGATGTGTTTTCAGCGGAGACTTCAAATGCTAACCAAATGTATAGTTTTACCAATCATTTAAGTGGTCCCCAATGTATTGAGTGTGTGGGTTTCACCAATGACAGCCCTCCGCGTCCAGTGATAGCGGCAGTGACAGGTTTTATAAGTTCCAACGTTGGAGGTATCAACCAGAAAGGTGGAGCAAACATCAGTCTCCAAAAGAACGTGCTCACCTGTGATTCATCTGGCATAACCAACATTTATAACGGGCAAAGTTCTTATGAAATAGATGGTGGTGCTCTATCAAGCGTGAGGCCCGTTATAACGGGCAAGTTCAATGGCAGTGAGAGTGGCAACACCAACACTTCAGGAACCAGCACACAGGAATTTCAAGTGGCATACACCAAGGGCACCAACGACGGTCAAGGCAATTACACCTATCAGGTCAGGGTAAAGAACATCCAAGTCCAGGGAACAACGGGTGATAGCACAAATTCAAACACCTCCACGATAGGAACTTTGGATTCACAGACGTTCCCAACGGATGGAGCCATACTTGATATGGCACTTACAACCAACACCACAGGCAAGACTTCACTCCTATACAGATCAGACACCAGTGACAACCACAGGCAGGACATCTTGTCAGGATCATTCAGCACATCAGCGGCACCCACGGAGACCAACAGCCTATCATCATCAACACCTTACAGCCACCAAGGCAACGTGAGGATGATTGGATTGCCAGATGGAGGATGTGATTACAGGGGAGCGATGATGGCGGGCGGCAGTGATCCAACGGCACATTTCTTCAGTTACAACGGCACCACGAGGACCACTTCAGCGGCGGCAACCATCAGCAAGACATTCACTGGTGATGGATCAACACTGGATGGCCTGGTCAATAGCATACCATTGCTGTGTAGCGTGGCGGCGAACAAGATAGTGTATGGGGTTTATTCGCCTGATGACAACAAAATCTATTTGAGGTGTGCCACTCACACCTTTGGCGGCAGTTGTGCCACAGGCACCACCACATCTGGCAGTGAATTTGTGATTGACGAAGGTTACGACAACGCCGCGATAGTTGGCGGATTTGAAGACAACAGGTTCTATGTGGTCGCTGAAAAGAACACCCAAGGTGTAGCAGATGGCAATCACACCAGCACCTCACAAGGAACATACATCAGCACATTCATCACAGATGGCAACACCATTGAACAGGTGGGAGGAATTCAAAAGACGAATATCACTGGTGGGGTGATCAGACCACAGGCGTTCTGTGCCACTAAATTTTCACACCAAGATATTGGCGAATACATCGTGGCTGGGGGTGCTGATAAGAACAGCACTACTGCTACGACTGAAAACGGATATTTCAGGATACAATACTTCAAGAAATTAACCTAATGTTTTGGGAAATGATCTAATTAAATACTAAAAAAGGAGACACACTATGGCGACTTGGCCAACAGGAACAAAAGCATCAACAGCCAACCTTGACGCAGGCACGGACTCACCCCGTCTGGCACGGGCGGACATCAAGCAGAACGTGGATAACGTCAATGCGATCATTGATATGTTCAACATAGATGGTCCCACCAACGGACAGATCTTGAAATATAACACATCAAACGCAAGATTTGAACTGGACACGGACAGCACTGGATCAGCGGTGTCAGCCACTACCTTCGTGGGCGACGACTCAACGGGCACGGCGGTCAATCCAGGGGAGACATTCAAGATAGCGGGTGCCACGGGCATCACCACAGCGGTTTCAGGAGACACCCTGACCATCACTGGCACGGCACAGGACTTCGCATTCAGTTCATTAACTGGCACACCAACCACTATAGCGGGGTATGGCATCACAGATGCGTTTGATGGGGCATATGGATCACTGACGGGAACACCAACCATACCAAGCCTGGGTGACATCACAATCACAAATTCAACTATTCAATCATCAGGTGACACCATAGACCTTGATGACATAGTGAGATTCAATGTGGGCTACAAGGAGGACATCAACGCCCTGACCAGTTCAGCGTCAATCAGTGTGGATGCCAGCACGGCACCAGTCCATACGGTCACGCTGGCCACCAACGCCACATTCACTATATCAAATATGGTCGCAGGACAATCAATAATGATCATCATCACACAGGATGGCACGGGCTCAAGGACTGGCAGTTTCAGTTCAGTCAAGTTCCCAGGTGGGGCACCAACACTCTCAACGGGTGCGGGCGACATTGATGTGGTATCCGTGTTCTATGATGGCACCAACTATTTGGGCAACATAGCACAGGACTTCACCACATAATGCCACTGGGATTCAAAGGAAACATCTTAACATCAGGATCAGTGGAGGCTTTGGAGAGCATACTGACCATCAACGGTGCGAGCCAGTCATCATCATACTCGCCAATGTATAGCAGGAGTTTCACCACGGTCAAGGATGAACTCAACATATTTGGCACGGCGACCACGGATGGATCAGCGGATTCATTCGCCAAGTATATGCCTATAGCCAACGGCACCTACAATGTGGAGATAACGGCCGTCAATGGTATCCCAACATCATCCTCATATTTCTCACCAGCCATAATGAGGTTTGTCCATCGCGGCAGTCTTTTCAAAAGTGGTAGTGGCTTAACCGCATATTATCCAAGTGGAACGCTACAGGCTGGTGCCAGTAATGATGGAGGCACTTCGCAATGGAACAACCTGCCAAGCCTGCCATACTCTTTTGGTTCCGTCACATACAATTCGTCAAACCAAGATTCAAAAGGTGTTTGGTCAGTATGGAGTCCGCCTTATGGGGGACATAGTGCCAGTTTCCCAAGTTGGACTATGAGATTCACAGCAACCTAACAAATAAATAACATTGTAAATTTACAAAGGAGAAAAAAATTATGTCAGACGCGGCTAGCACATACCTGGAGTCAAAGCTCTTGGATCACGTTCTAAACTATTCAACGGCACCTTACACGGACTCTAACCTAACCACCATCTATGTTGGATTATTGGCCAGCGGTGGCAACAACAGCGCATTATCATCAGCTTTGGAGGACGGCACATCAGGGACCGCCAGCACAGGAGACTGGGGCTACTACGAGATCACTGGAAACGCCTACACTAGGAGATCAGTGGGATTCGCCAGTGCTTCATCAGGCTCAATATCATCCAACACCACGGTTGAATTCCCAGTGGCCACGGGTGACTACGACACGGCGGGCTCAACGGGCAACACCGTCACACACATAGCGTTGTTTGATAACTCAACGGGCGGCAACGTGCTGTTCTATGGTCAGTTGGCAACATCAAAGACGGTAAGTTCAGGAGACCAATTCACCATCACATCAGGGAACTTGACGATCACGCTATCGTAGGGAGGTCTTAAATGACCACCAGGTCCAGGTTATCATATCTAACATTCCAGAGCGGAGGTGGAGGGACTACTCCTAACGGGTGGAGGGCCAGCGCGACCAATCCAACCTGGAGCATTCACTCATTCACAACGGAAGGTCCCAGCGGTTCAAGTTGGACTGACAACGGTGACGGCACATACAGCAGTTTCATAAGATCAGGCGTGGCCAGTAGCACATCCACGCTGGTTGTTAAATTCAAACTGGACAATCCAGACGATGTTTTCGCGGCCTACAACGGCATAGACAAGGACAGGTTGAGAGTCAGCCTGTCAAATATGTATTTCAGGCCCAGGGTCAGGCTGACAAGCCCAGGGGGTGGTTTTACTAACCTAGGCCCTTCTGGTGTGGGTAGGATACAGGTATCAAACTACAGGAATTGGAATGGAGCACCACCCAGCATATCACCAGGCTCATACTTTTTTGGTAAGTCAATCAACAATAGTTACGATATGCCATATGACCAAGCGCTTGGTCTTCAGTGGTCATACAATTGGATTGGTCAGGACGTAGAGGCAGAGGTTGAGACCAACCTTGGGACAGGTGAGTATAGTGCCATAAACATAGGACAGAGCACCTACGCCACACAGAGACCGTTCAATCAGTTTGACGATCCTGACAATATCTTCATCAAATATACATTTTCAAACGACAGCTCAACTCAAAATTTTGACGCGAACATAACGGTAGAACCGCTGTTTGACGTGCCTGGTGGTGGTGGCGTGTCACAGACCTACTACTGGTATGCGGGAGCCATCAACATTGACGGACAGGACGGTGACAGCATACTGCCCATAGAGGTCAATGCGGCCACCACATTCATAGGCACGCAACACTGGTATGGCGAGTCAGCGATGGCAACGCAGACCACACTGACGGAAGCATCAAAGAACAGGAAGATCTGTCCAGCCACCACGATGAGCGCTGGCCAGGCCACTATGTCAGTCACACCAAGTTTCAAGATTGGCATTGACGAGACACAATCAGTCCAGTTCAATCTACAGGCCACCACCTTCAACTTCGTTAGGGCTGATGCCTTGACGATGTCAGCGGGGCAGGCCACGATGACCACCTTACCAGCATTCAAACTATCAACAGCCAGTCTGACAATCGCTTCACAGGCACAGACCACGTTTGGCAGTAATATGATCTTTGACGTATTCACTGAATACACCTGGGACTCATTCAACCTAAACACCTACTTTGAACTAGGATACGCTGAAGGACAATACGCACTGGAGCAGGGTGAATACACCTGGGACTTCACTGGCGACTTCACTTGGGACACCTGGGCGTCAGTGACCTGGATTGGCAACGAGGCCAGCTGGGACAACTGGCCAGAGGACGTTTGGGACAGGAAATATAAGATAAGATCACAGCACACGATGACCTTGAGCACGTTGTTCAAGGTTGGAGAACCAGTCACCGTGAATTCCACGGTGGTGTTGGCCACAGACCCAGGTTTCAACATACCGCTTGAGGCCACCACCATACGGGCACAATCAGCCGTGGTGGAGGCCAGGGCCACTGGCAAGATAGAGGTCAGCCTAGACATAGAGGGTGCCTTCGCCAATGCCACGTTGGCGGCCGCCAAATACGGTCCAGGCCTGTCAGTCAGCACACAGACCACCAGCACGTTCGTTGGTAATGTCATAGCTGACCAGGAGACCACGCTGGCCACACAGACGGCGACCACATTCGCAGGATTGATAAGATTACCTGGCGAGATGTCAGCACAGGTCAATGTTGAGACAGACTTTGACAGCAACATCGTTTTTGACACTGAAGTTGATATAGCGGGCATTACGGTCCAAGTGACAACGACCAGGATCATATACCAAGGTGATCCATACTACCTGATCAAGGTTCCAGCGGAGAACAGGGCGTTACCAGTGCCAACAGAAAATAGAATAACATTAGTTGAAGGCGAAAATAGAGTAAATATGATTACGGCGGACACCAGGACGATATTGGTTCCTGAAGAAACAAGGAGTATCAAATTGAGAATACCACCATTGAGCAACAGATTATCAACACCTAGGGTAAGGAGTGAAGTGTAATGGCCAACCTGACGGGTGCGAGACGTGATAACACATCATTGTTCTTCGTAAAAGACACCAATTCAAACATACAATACGGGCTTGACTGGACGGACTACCTAAAAGCATCTGACAGCATAAGTTCTGCGTCAGTGACGATCAGCACCGTGAGTGGTGATACAGCACCATTGGCACTGCCAACGGACGCGGCCACGGACGTAATGGTTTCAGGCGGCAACACCGTCTATGTGAGATTGACGGGTGGATCAGTCCAGAACGTCTATACCGTGAAGGTAACCATAGTGACCACACAGGGAGACACTGATTCAAGATCATTCAGGATCAAGGTCCAGGAGAAATTATTATAATGGCCAAGTCATACAAACTAGACAAGGATATGATCACTAGACTTGCGTCTATAATGTGTAGTTACGAAGAGATAGCAATGGTTATGGACACGTCAGTTGATAACCTACAGAAGAGATACAAGGACCTAATAGAAAGAGGCAGGGCGGAAGGCAAGAAGGGCCTACGTAGGGCACAATACGAGAAAGCGGTCAAGGACAAGGACGTCAGGATGTTGATATTCCTTGGTAAGCAGTATCTTGATCAGAAGGATCAGCCCACAGACACGGAGAGCAACGAACCATTGCCTTGGCCTGAAGACAACTAATGAAATTATCAGGACCGCAAAAACAGATTGCGGATCATCCCGCAAGATTTAAAGTATTGGTATCAGGAAGGCGATTTGGTAAGACCACTTTGGCCATAAGACAACTGGCATACTACGCCAGGAACCCAGATACGCTGTGCTGGTATGTGGCGCCAAGTTACAGACAGGCAAAACAAATTGCTTGGGTGGAGATCAAAAAAATATTAGGCGATTTGAACTGGATAAAGAAAGTCAATGAGGCTGAACTAACACTAACACTTAAGAATGGATCAAGGATATGTCTGCGAGGCGCAGATAACAAGGATAGTTTGAGAGGAATTGGTATCAACGGTCTCCTGGTGCTGGATGAGTGTTCAGACATAGACCAACAGGCCTGGACGGAGGTGTTGAGGCCCACACTATCCACACACAACGGACACGCACTATTCTGTGGCACGCCAAAGGGCTTGAACTGGTTCCACGACCTATACCAACAGGGACAGAAGACCACGGACCTAAACTGGAAGAGCTGGCAATTCACCACTGAACAGGGTGGTTGGGTCAGCCAGGAGGAGATAGACCAGGCCAGGAAGGACCTAGACGAGAAGACCTACAGGCAAGAATACCAAGCAACGTTTGAAACCTATTCAGGCATCATATACTACGGCTTTGATATGAAGCACAACGTTAAAAATACAAAATTACCAGATGATGTGACAGCGCTGTCAATTGGAATTGATTTCAACTTGAACCCTATGTTCGCAACGGTGTCATACATCAAGAATGACATCATCCACGTGTTTGACGAGATACAGATATGGAGTTCAAACACAGATGAATTGTGCGAAGAGATATTGAGACGTTATCCTGGCAAGAGGATATTCGCCTACCCTGACCCAGCCGCGAGGCAGAGGAGGACCAGCAGTGCCAGGAGGACTGACGCACTGATACTCCAGGAGAATGGCTTCGTGGTCAAGATGCCAAGGTCACATATGAGCATCAGGGACAGGATCAACTGCGTGAATAGTAAGTTGTGTAATGCGATGGGCATACGTGGCATCGTAATAGACCCAGGCTGTAAGAACCTAATAAATAGTCTTATTCGTCACACATACAAGGTTGGGACCAATTTGCCAACCAAGGATGAGGGATGGGATCACGCAAACGATAGTTTGGGGTATCTGG
>Ga0222719_10002744_pt1 | contig 15907 bp, 17 predicted proteins | sample C33_34DmetaG_FD_165039 | JGI IMG/M metagenome (GOLD analysis project Ga0222719, IMG submission 165039) | Estuarine water microbial communities from San Francisco Bay, California, United States - C33_34D | ecosystem: Environmental > Aquatic > Marine > Unclassified | place: USA: California... | reverse complement strand
TGAAATTAAATATGTAGAATTTCAAAATCCCTTTTTTCAATTAGGTAAACTATATACATACCAATTACAATGTGAATTGTTTGAGTACAGTTCAGAAGAAATTGAGACTGGTCTCGCTGATATTGACGCAATACAAGATGAAAACACAACAGATTCATTGGAATACCAGTTTAAACTTGAAACAGGTGATGCAATATTGTTAGAAGATGGTAGATATTTCATTAAAGAAGACTTTGGAGTTAGACCTTCTACAGCAGGTGACAATGAAGATTTTGATGATATTCGAATTGCTGATGATATTTTAGATTTCTCAGAGAATAATCCGTTTGGAGAATTATAATGTTTAAGGGAAAACAATTTTATCATCAACATATAAGAAAAGCAATTGTTGCTTTTGGTACAATTTTTAATAATATAATTGTAGTAAGAGAAAATACAGATGGAACTGCAACACAATCAGTTAGAGTACCTCTTGCTTATTCTACTAAACAAAAATTCTTAACTCGTATTGAACAAACTCCAGATGCCGCAAGCAGAGGAGGAGTTGCTTTAGTTTTACCTAGAATGGGATTTGAAATTACGAGTTTAAACTATGACCCTACTCGTAAATTATCTCCTATACAAAAACATCGTAAGACAATTAGTTCTAATGCACTACAGGTAAATCAGCAATTTGTTTCAACTCCTTATGATTTACAGATTAGCATGTACATCTTTGCTAAAAATCAAAATGATGGATTGCAAATTTTAGAGCAAGTTTTACCATTCTTTAATCCTGATTTTAATATTACTATTAATGATTTACCTGAGATGGGAATTACACGGGATATTAAAATTGTATTGAATGATGTAGGATATGAAGATAATACGGCAGGTTCATTTGCTGATAGACAAAGTATCGTTTGGACACTGAACTTTACACTAAAACTTAATTTCTATGGTTATACCGGCACACAAGGAATAATCCGTAAAACAATTTCGGAATTATATCAGAATATTGATTTAACCGGTCCTCGTTCTCAGCAAATATTTACAATTGCTTCTTCTACAGCAACCGCAACTGCAACTATAGTAGGTGGTGCGGTGGACACTATTACATTAACATATGCAGGCGATAATTATACAAAAACACCTAACATTACTTTGACAGGAAATGCAAGGGCCCATGCAGTTATGTCAACAGATGGTACTAGTATAAGTAGTATAGTAATAGATGATGTGGGTAGTGGTTATACTGAAGCACCTACAATTACTATTGAAGGCCCAGATGAAGGCAATCAAACTATAAATGACACATACAGATTCCTAGAGGAGTTTGATACTGATTATGAGTAATAAAGTATTTGACGCATTGGACAAGACATTTGAGACTGTTACAAAAGCAGAAGAAGTTAAAACACCTGTGATTGCAGTAGATGTTGCTGATGAAGCACTTGAGAATGATTTTCAAGAAGCACGTTCAACTTTGAAAAGAGCTATGGCATATAGTGAGTCTGCTGTTCAAAGTGCTTTAGAAGTAGCACAAAATAGCGACAACCCTAGGGCATATGAAGTTGCAATTCAAGCAATTAAGGTAATGTCAGACCAAGCTAAAGATGTTATGGATGTTCAAAAATCTAAACAAGCAATTGATAAAATTGATGGTAAGACTGCTTCTAAAATTGAGAATCAAACTAATATTGTATTTAATGGAAGCACATCCGATTTGCTAAAAGCAATTAAAGATGAACAAAATGTGATTGAACATGAGCCTGACGATTCCTGAAGAACATAGTTCGTACCACGGCAATCCCAATCTTAAACCAGTTGGGTATACACATGCTTGGACAAAAGAACAAATTGCTGAATATCTAAAATGTTCAGAAGACCCTAAATATTTTATTGAAACCTATTGTCAAATTGTTACACTTGATAAAGGACTACAACCTTTTAAACTTTATGACTGTCAAAAGCGTAAAGTAGATTTCATCATGAATAATAGAAGATGTATTCTTATGGAAGGTCGTCAGCAAGGTAAAACTGTAACTGCCGCCGCATGTATTTTACATTATATTATATTTCAAGATAGTAAAACAGTTGCTATTATGGCTAACAAAAGTACTGCGGCCCGTGAGGTTCTTTCACGTTTACAAATTATGTATGAAAATTTACCCTTATGGATGCAACAGGGTGTTAAGACTTGGAACAAAGGTGATGTTGAATTAGAAAATGGTTCTCGTGTTTTCACAGCGGCAACAACATCTTCAGGTATTCGTGGTAAATCTGTTAACTGGCTATATATTGATGAGGCCGCTATTATTCCCAATAATGTAGCAGAAGATTTCTTCACATCTGTTTACCCTACTATTTCTGCAGGCGAGACTACAAAAATTCTACTTACATCTACCCCCTTAGGTTATAATCACTTTTGGAAGTTTTGGAATGAAGCTGAGAAAGGTAAGAATGGATTTAAAGAAATGTTCATTCACTATTCAGAGATTCCTGGTAGAGATGAAGTATGGGCAGAACAACAACTACAACTTCTAGGTGAATTAAAATATAACCAGGAAGTTTTATGTGAGTTTCTTGGTTCATCAAACACTCTTATTAATGGTAAGACACTAGCAACATTAAGTTCAATCGACCCAATTTTTAGTAATGACGGGTTAGATGTTTATGAAGAACCTAAGGACGATAAATATTATGTACTCGTAGCAGACGTTGCTAGAGGTATTGGGGGAGACTACTCAGCCTTTGTTGTAGTAGATGTTACCTCTATGCCTTATAAAATTGTTGCTAAGTATAGACATAATAAAATATCTCCTATGCTTTACCCTAATATAATTACTAAAGTAGGTAATGATTACAATAAGGCGTTTGTTCTTGTAGAGTCAAATGATATTGGACAACAAGTATTAGATATTCTTCATCAAGAAAATGAATACGAGAATATATTTTCAACAATTACTGAAAACGGAAAACAATATATTACTCCTGGATTTGGTAAACAAGCAAGATTGGGTGTTACAACATCCAAAGCCGTAAAACGACAAGGGTGTTTTGCATTCAAAAGTTTAATGGAAGAAAAGAAACTTTTAACTTTTGATGCTGATATTATTAAGGAATTATCTACTTTTATTGAAAGAAGTGGAACATTCCAAGCAGATGAAGGATACAATGACGATTTAGCTATGTCATTAGTACTTTTTGGATGGATAACAACAAATTCATTTTTTACAGACTTGACTAATATTAATGTTAGAGAAGGTCTTTACAACCAAGAAATGCGTTTGATTGAAAATGACTTGACACCTTTTGGTATTATTGATGATGGACGGGAACCTGAAATGGAAGTTATTGGTGGAGATGTTTGGTTGTTTGCAGAACCTAAAGATATGAACTAAACGTGAAATTTCAGTAATTATAAATAATTAAAGTAAAAACAATATGATTAACAAACGCTTTTAATTAAGGAGATTAACATGGCTTTTCAGCTTTCCCCAGGCGTTCTCACACAGGAACAAGATGCTACCAATGTAGTACCAGCAGTTGCCACAACTGTCGGTGGTATTGTTGGTGACTTTTCTTGGGGCCCTGCCAGAGAAATCGTTTCGATAAGTAGCGAGAATAATCTCGTTAGTCGTTTCGGCAAGCCTTCCAATACAATTTATGAAGATTTTTTGACAGCATCAAGTTTTCTTGCTTATGGTTCCTCACTTCTTACAGTTCGTGAAGTAGGTTCTGCGGCACGAAATGCTGTTTCATCTGGAACTGCGGTTTTAATTCGCAATGACTCTGAATACGAGGCATCATATTCAGCAGGCGAAGGCGCTGTTGGTATGTGGGCCGCAAAATATCCTGGTATAACTGGTAACTCAATTAAAGTTAGCTTTGCAGATTATGCAAGTTTTACTGCTACCTCAGTTGCTTCAGTAACAATAGACACACCAGGTTCTGGTTACGGAACAGCACCTACAGTAACATTTTCAGCAGCACCTGGAGGAGCTACTGCTACTGCTCTCGGCACAGCAGTTCTGTCAGGCGATGGAGTATCCGGCGTTACTATTACTTACCCTGGTATTGGTTACACATCAGCACCTACAGTAACATTCTCTGGTGGTGGCGGTTCAGATGCTACGGCAACTGCTGTACTCACAACTGCATGGACATATGCAGGTCAGTTTGACTATATTCCATTGTCAACAACATACTCACTAAATAAGGGTGTTTCTCTTGATGAGTTGCACATTGCTGTTATTGACAATGATGGTTCAATAACAGGTATTGCAGGTACAGTTATTGAAAAATTTGAAGGAGTTTCTAAAGCATCTGATGCAAGAGATGATAGTAATGGCTCCAACTACTATAAAGATGTAATCAATAATCGTTCACAATATATTCGCTGGATGGACCATCCTGCCGATGCTACAGCTACACGTTGGGGTAACAGTACTACAGCAGTTATCGCCGCAGGTTCAATTGCTTATGGGTTTGTTCCTTCAACAAATACAGCAGAACTGACTGTAACACTTGGAGGTGGGCTTGATGCTTCTCCTTCTGATGGTGATTTACAAGCCGGTTATGACTTATTTGCTAACGATGAACTTGTAGATGTTAACTTAATTCTCACATCAGGTCATAGTCAAACAGTTTCTAACTATGCAATTGATAATGTTTCAGTTGTTAGAAAAGACTGTTTAACATTTGTATCACCGCTAAAAGCAAGTGTTGTAAATAATGTAGGTTCTGAAGTGACTGACACCGTTGCTGAATTGTCTTCTTATACAAATACTTCTTATGCTGTAATGGACAGTGGTTGGAAATATATGTATGACAAATATAACGACCAATATCGTTGGGTTCCTTTGAACGGTGATATTGCAGGTTGTTGTGTAGGCACTGACGAAGAAGCAGATCCTTGGTTCTCACCTGCAGGTTATTCTCGTGGTCAAATTAAGAATGCAGTAAAACTAGCATATAGCCCAACAAAATCACAACGTGATTCACTATATTCTGCTGGTATTAACCCAGTTGTTGGTTTCCCAGGAAATGGTATTGTATTGTTTGGCGACAAAACAATGGTTTCTAAAGCAAGTGCATTTAATCGCATCAACGTTCGTAGATTGTTTATCACAGTTGAAAAAGCGATTGCTACTGCCGCTAAATTCCAGTTGTTTGAATTTAACGATGCATTCACAAGAGCGCAGTTTAAATCACTAGTTGAACCTTTCCTAAGAGATGTTCAGGGCCGTCGTGGTATTTACGACTTCCGTGTTGTATGTGATGAAACAAACAATACTGCCGCAGTTATTGATAGCAACGAGTTTAGAGCTGACATTTACATTAAACCTGCTAAGTCAATTAACTTCATTACACTGACATTTGTTGCAACACGCACAGGTATCTCGTTTGATGAGCTTGGCGCCTAAGTATAAATAATTCAATAAGGAGAATATAAAATGAATATTGAAGAATTTAAAGCAAGGCTTGGCGCAGGCGGGGCAAGACCCAACCAGTTTCGAGTATCACTTGCTTTCCCAAGTTATGTAACTGGGGTTGACAATTCTTATAGCTTGCTTATTACGGGTGCGGCACTTCCTGCTTCAAACGTAAACCCAGCAATTATCCAGTACAGAGGTCGTGAGATTAAACTTGCTGGTGAAAGAATTTTTGACCCATGGACAATCACTGTTGTTAATGATTCTAACTTTTCTTTACGCCGTCCTTTTGAGGAGTGGATGAATGGTCTTAACGATAGAGAAGGTAATACAGGAGTTCTTACACCTAGTAGTTATCAAACCGACTTGATTGTTGAACATCTTGACAGAAATGATGAAGTATTAAATGGGGGTACTTACACATTGCGTAATGCTTTCCCAATCAACATGTCAGAAATTGCATTACAATATGCACAGAATGACATTTTTGAAGAATTTACAGTGACGTTCCAATACACACATTATGATGTAACCTAATCATCAAGTGTGGAAGGATTAAAATATAATGGAAATATTTGGTTTTGAAATCAACAGGAAGAAATCCACGGCGACTGAAAAGTCGTTCGTGGCTCCTTCTGATGAAGGCGCAATAGAAAGCATCCGTGGTGGTGGTTACTATGGCACCTATTTTGATGTGGATGGTGTAGCTAATAACGAAGAAGCTCTCATCAAACGCTATAGAGATATCTCAATGATGGCTGATGTTGATACAGCTATTGAAGATATTGTTAACGATTCAATTGCTAATTTAGACGATGAGAAACCTATCAAGGTTAATACAGATTATATTAAACAATCTGCTACAGTTAAAAAAGCAATTACAGATGAATTTGATAATGTTCTAAAGTTATTTGATTTTAACAATAGGGCACAAGATTATTTTAGACGCTGGTATGTTGACGGGCGCATTTACTTTCATAAAGTAATTGATACAGCAAAGCCTAAACAGGGTATTACTGATATTCGTTACATTGACCCACGAAAGATTAAATTAGTTCGTGAAGTTAAGAAAGAAAAAGACCCTAAAACAGGTGTTAATTTTATTAAAGAAATTAATGAGTTTTTCATTTATGATGATAAGGGTCTTGCTACTAAACCAGGTACATACAAACCAAATACTTCAAATGATAAAACTCTAAAGATTACTAAGGACGCCATTGCATATGTTCCTTCAGGGCTAGTAGACCAAGACAAAAATATTCCTTTGTCTTATCTACATAAAGCTATTAGACCAGCAAACCAATTGCGTATGATGGAAAATGCTGTTGTAATCTATCGTATTACAAGAGCACCTGAAAGAAGAATTTTTTATGTTGATACCGGAAATCTGCCTAAGTTAAAAGCAGAACAGTATCTAAAAGATATTATGGACCGTTACCGTAACAAGTTAGTATATGATGCTAATAATGGTGAAATCCGTGATGATAAGAAATTTATGTCAATGCTTGAAGATTTTTGGATGCCACGCCGTGAAGGTGGTAGAGGCACTGAAATTCAAACATTGCCAGGTGGGCAAAACTTAGGTGAAATCTCTGATGTAGATTATTTTCAGAAAAAATTATATCAATCACTTAATGTCCCTGTATCACGTTTGGAACAACAAGGTGGATTAAACTTTGGTCGCTCTGCTGAAATTAACAGAGACGAACTTAAATTTACAAAGTTTATTGCTAAAATGCGCCGCCGATTTAGTCATTTGTTTGATGACTTATTGAAGACACAACTAATCCTCAAAGGTGTTATCACTGAAGATGATTGGATGGATATTAAAGAAGACATTAGATATATCTTTGCTTCGGATGCTTACTATACAGAATCCAAAGACCAAGAAATTCTAAGAAGTAGAGTTGAAGTTCTTAATGGAGTTGCACCTTTTGTAGGTCAATACTTTAGTAAAGAATATGTTCAAAAACAAATATTACGCTTAACAGAAGATGAGATTAAGCAGATTGATAGTGAAATAAATAACGAAGCAGAAGCAGTAGAACCGCAACCGGTAGCTCCTGTTAACCAAGAAGGTGAAATATAATGAGTGATAGTACAGAACAAATTCGCACAATGATGCAACAGTGGGCAGATGGTAAGTTAACTGATGCTCAGAATACATTTGATAATATTGCAGGTGAAAAAGCAGACAATTTAGTAACTGCTAGAAAAGCCGAGATTGCGGCGACCGTATACAATAATGTAATTTCTGATGAACCGTCAGACCCTGAAATGGCTGTAGAGCCTGAAACAGAAGTAGAGGAGCCTGTAGAGGCAGAGGAACATGAAGAAGTTTAAAGAGTTTAGAAAAGAAGTTGAAGAAGGTGTAGGCGTTCGTTCTGCTGGTAGCCAAGCGGCTCACGATGATATTCAAAGAATGATGAATAGAAACAGAGAAAAAGAACAAGCCAAGAAAAAAGAAGCACCACATAATACAAGTGCAACACAGGGGAAAATGATGTCTCCTAAAGGCAGAATGTATGGTGAAGAAACTTTAGAAGAATCATTCATGTCAACTCCTATTACTGCTGGTCTTGAGGGCGTTATTGATACAATCAATAAGATGAACGGTCCTGAGGCAAGTGTAACTAAAATTGATGTATTAGAAGTAGAAGATGAAATTGAAGAAATTACAGAAGAAGCAGTACCTGTTGAAAAACCTAAAAAAGAAAAAGCTACTGCAAATCACCCAGCCGAAGATGGTATTGAAGGCGATTTAGAATCTCCTAAACAAGGAAGTTCAGAAGAACCTAAACTTACTCATATGTGTGCAATGAAAGTAATGCATCCTAAATTTGGCGAAGGTAAACCAATTATGGGTGAACATGCTGAACCAGATGCTAATGGTAACATTTGGTGGTATAAAGTTATGTATGAGCATGGTATTGAAACATGCGAAACATATGCTATGGAAGTTCTTGAAGAATCCTCTCACGGCAATCATAAGAAAAAGAAATAGGAATAAGTAAATGGCATCCACACAGGCTAATCTAAAATTAACACAAGTTCAAGGTGTTACGGCTGTTTCTGAGGATGGAAACACTCCTGCCGCACAAACAATTCGCCTTGGCGTTGAGCTTTTAAAATCAACAGAGGACGCTTCTTCAGGAAATGAAGTTGTGGACATTAGTGCTATTTATTGGACACTCGGAAGTGGGGCTACAGCCACCATTACACGCAATAGTGTCTTACTACATACTTTACATATGTCAGGTAAACTAGAGTTTTATGGTTTCTCCGACAACAGACAAAATGAAGAAGATATTGTTGTTAGTGTAACTGGTGGTGCAGGAACAGTTATTGTTCAAACTGCTAAAATCGCTGGCTATGGTCCGCAACAACATCAGAACCAGGGAGATCTAGGCTAATGAGACTTATTAAAGAAATTACAGAAGATGTACAATACATCTCAGAAGAAAAAGACGGTAAGCGTAATCTTTATATTGAAGGCGTTTTCTTACAGTCTAATTTAACTAACCGCAATGGACGAGTATATCCTAAAGAAGTTATGCAAAAAGAAGTTGCACGATATACAAAAGAGAATATTGATAAGAAAAGAGCAATGGGTGAACTTGGACACCCCGATGGTCCTTCTTTGAATCTTGACCGTGTATCACACATCATTGAATCGTTGAGAGAAGATGGTGATAATTACATTGGTAGAGCTAAAATTCTTGAAACACCTATGGGTAAAATTGCCGCTAATCTTATTGAAGCCGGCGCACAACTAGGTGTTAGTTCAAGAGGATTGGGTTCTATCAAAGAGAAAAATGGAATTAATGAAGTACAGGACGATTTTGTTCTAGCCACTGCGGCTGATATTGTTGCTGACCCTTCTGCTCCAGATGCATATGTTGAAGGTATTATGGAAAGCAGAGAGTGGGTTATGGTTGATGGTGTATGGACAGGGCGTGAAGTTGAAATAGCTCAAAAACATATCAAGCAAGCATCAAAGGGTGAACTAGAGGAAGCCAAAATGCAGGTGTTCAGTTCTTTCTTAAATAAGTTGTCGAAAATTTAATTCTTATAAATAATTTATACAAAACGGAAAATCCTTAAGGAGATAACAAATGGCTGTAGAAAGCAAAATCAGAGAGCTTCTCACCAAGACTACAGATGTAGAACTTGTTGAAGAAACAACTCAAGAACTAGACGAGATGCAAAAACTTGCACCTAACGCTGGACCAGGCGACTCTAGCTCACCTGCACAAGGTAGTTCAGACGCTAATCCAGAAATGGAAGATTTGTCAGGAACAGGCGATGGCAAAGGTGGATTGACTTCACCTATTGGTAAAGCCGCTTCTGCAAAAGCATCAAAAGATACAACATTACCAGCTGGTAACGGCGCAGGTGATGCTCCTAACTTTGAAACTAAAGGTGGCAAGGCTTCTGGTCTAGCCGCTGAAGCAGTTGAATCTGACGATGAAGAAGAAGTCATTGACGAAGATGAAGATGAAGTAGAAGAAGAAGCAATTGTTGAAGAAGAAATTCTTGAAGACGAAGAAGCTGAAGAAACACTTTTCGAAAATGACATTGCTAACTTGTTCCAAGACGAAGAACATCTTACAGAAGAATTTAAAACTAAAGCGGCATCATTGTTCGAAGCAGTTGTAACTGCCCGTGTTGCCTCTGAAGTAGACGAAATCCAAGTTGAGCTGGCTGAAGAAGCTCGTATTGCTCAGGAAACATTTATGGAAGAAACTGTTGAGAAAATCGATGGTTACCTCAATTATGTTGCTGAGAACTGGATGAAAGAGAATGAACTTGCTATTGAACGTGGTCTCCGTACAGAAATTACTGAAGACTTCATCCTTGGCATGAAAACTCTTTTTGCAGAGCATTACATTGAAGTACCTGCTGAAAAGTATGACGTATTAGGTGAAATGCAAGCTGAAATCGATTCACTCAAAACTAAACTTGACGAGTCAATCGAAGATAAAATGAGCCTTGTATCAGAAAAACAAGAGTTGCTTCGTGCAAAAGTAATTGCTGAATCAACTACAGATTTAACTGTAACCGAAGCTGAAAAATTTACGAAACTTATTGAAGACGTAGCTTTTGATGGTTCAGATTTGTTTGCTGAGAAAGTAGCGGTAATTAAGGAAAACTATTTCCCTAAAGTTAAAGCTACTGAAGAGGACAAAATGAGTGACCTTGTTGAAGGTACACTTGTTGATGAAACCAGCCCAGTTAGCATTTACGCACAGGCAATTTCTAAGTCGCTTAAAAAATAATTTTACACTAACCAAAACATCAAAACCCAAATAGGAGAATACAGATGTATCTTTCAGAAGAAATCCAACAAAAATGGAGCCCAGTACTGGACCACCCAGAACTCGGAACCATTAAAGACAGCTACCGCCGTACGGTTACTGCTGTTGTTCTTGAAAACCAAGAGAAAGCCCTTCGTGAGGAGCGCAATCTTACTGAGGCGGCTCCATCCAACTCAGTAGCCGGTGGCGGCATTGACAACTATGACCCAATTCTTATCTCATTGGTTCGTCGTTCATTGCCTAACCTGATGGCTTATGACGTTGCTGGTGTTCAGCCAATGACTGGTCCAACAGGCTTGATTTTCGCAATGAAATCTGCTTATGGAACACAAAACGGTGCAGAAGCATTGTTCAACGAAGCTGACACAGACTTCTCTGGTGCAGGCACACACGCTGGTTCAAACCCAGTTGACGGTACATACACAACAGGTACTGGTGTATCAACAGCAACTGGCGAGGACTTCGGCGGTGCTACAACTCTTAACGAGATGGCTTTCTCAATCGAGAAAACAACTGTTACTGCGAAAACCCGTGCATTGAAAGCTGAGTATTCAGTAGAACTTGCTCAGGACTTGAAAGCAGTTCACGGTCTTGACGCTGAGTCAGAACTTTCAAACATTCTTTCACAAGAAATTCTTGCTGAAATTAACCGTGAAGTTATCCGTACAATTTACAAAGTTGCTAAACCAGGTGCGGCTTCAACTGCAACTGCTGGCACATTTGACCTTGACGTTGATTCAAACGGTCGTTGGAGCGTTGAGCGTTTCAAAGGCTTGTTGTTCAACATCGAGCGTGATGCTAACGTAATCGCACAAGACACTCGTCGTGGTAAAGGTAACTTCATCATCTGTTCATCAGATGTTGCTAGTGCCCTTGCAATGGCTGGCGTACTTGATTACACACCTGCTCTTTCAACAGACTTGAACGTAGATGACACAGGCAACACTTTTGCTGGTACACTTAACGGTCGTTACAAAGTTTATATCGACCCATACAGTGCAAACACTGGTGCCGCTTCTCAGTTCTACGTTGTTGGCTATAAAGGTTCATCAGCTTATGACGCTGGTATCTTCTATTGCCCATATGTACCACTACAAATGGTCCGTGCCATCGACCCAGCGACCTTCCAGCCGAAAATCGGTTTCAAGACTCGCTATGGTATGATTGCTAACCCATTCGTAACACAAGCCGGTGGCGCAACAGACGGTGACACATTCACCGCCGACCGCAACCAATATTACAGAAGCGTTAAAGTTACTAACCTTATGTAATCTGTATAATAAGGAGTGGGGGATGTCGTGGAGACTAACCCCCACCACTTATACAAGGAGGAGCCCAGTTAGTTTACTAGCTGGGTTTTTTCTTATCTACAACTATTATAAATAGTAGTAAGGAGACTAATATGGCATTTAATCCAATTACTAATGTTGCAGAATCAGGTGAAACAGGTTCTAGCAATCCGTCTGAACTAGATTACTTACGCCCTAATGGATTTAGATTTCAGATTCATAACATTCCCAATGTGTCTTTCTTTTGTCAGGCAGCCAATTTACCTCAAATGTCTTTAGGTAATGCAATAGTTGAAACACCTCTTTCTACCTTGGCTTTCCCTGGTGAAAAGTTACAGTTTGGTGAGTTAATTATTAGATTTCTTGTACAAGAAAATATGGCTAACTATAAAGAACTTTACAACTGGCTTGTTGGTTTGGGTTCACCTGAAAGACATTCACAGTTTACCGAATATGTAGATGGACAAAGATATAGATTTCCTAATCAAAATTCTAAAGCAAAAGATTTAGGTCAATTTAGTGACGCAACTTTATTTGTTTTAGACTCAAACAATAATCCAAACATTGAAATAAGATTTAAAGATGTGTTTCCAATTAGTCTTGAAGGACTAGATTTTGATATCAGTTCAGGAGATACAAACTATTTTGTAGGTGTAGCGGCATTTAGATATAGAATATTTGATGTAGAAACGGTCACCTAATACTTGACTTTGGTCAAAAAATTTGTTATAGTATGTATAAATAAACACCTTGAATTGAGTATATTATGATAACACTAAAAGAATTACAGGACATGTGGACTGAAGACTGTAAGATTGATGAACTCAATCTAGGCAGGGAAAGTACAAAAACCCCAGAATTGCACAGCAAATATCTGGCACATATGTCACAAGTTCGTTTACAACTAAGAAAATCCGAAGCGGCTCTACTAAAACTTAGACGTATAAAATCTCAATATTTCCGAGGTGAGTTAAGTAAATTTGACTTGGATGCTTTGGGCTGGGAACAATACTTAGGACCTAAACCTCTCAAAACAGATATGAATGAAATGTTAGATGCTGATGATGATGTCATTGAGCAAACTAATAAAGTGGAATACATACGCACCTTAGCAGATTATGTAGAGCGTATCATGCGTTCTTTGAATAGTCGTACATGGGATATTAAAAATAGTATAGAGTGGACAAAATTCACAAACGGTCTCATGTAATGATAACAGTCACTAAAAAAGATGAAGTAAATTTAAACATTGAGTGTGATATAGGTATTGCACAAGAGATTAATGATTTCTTCACCTTTGATATTCCAGGTGCTAAATTTATGCCGGCTTACAAGTCTCGTATGTGGGATGGTAAAGCTAGATTATATAATATGTATACTAAAGAACTACCTGTAGGTCTTCTCAAATATTTAAAAGAATTTTCTGAACAATTAGAATATAGATTAAACATTAATATTGATGAACCAGGTGACCCAGTATCTTTTGAATATGTTAAAAAGTTTGCAGAAAGTCTTAATTTACAAAGTGGTGGTAAACCAATTGAAATTAGAGATTATCAAATAGAAGCAGTCGCACACTCTATTAGAGAAGCTAGAGCATTGCTTCTTTCTCCTACTGCATCAGGCAAGTCACTTATACTTTATAACCTTGCAAGGTTTTATCAGTCCCGTGGTAAACGGCAATTGCTCATTGTTCCTACTACCAGTCTCGTAGAACAAATGTATGGGGACTTTCAAGATTATGCATCAGCCGATGACTGGAAAGCATCTGAAAATTGCCATCGTATATATGGCGGTAAAGAAAAGTCAAATGAATTTCCTATTACTATTTCAACTTGGCAATCTATTTACAAGTTTCCTAAGAAGTGGTTTGATAAGTTTGATGTAATATATGGTGATGAGGCGCATAACTTTAAGGCAAAATCTCTTACATCTATTATGAACAAATGTGTTAATGCACCTTTCCGTTTCGGAACTACAGGCACACTTGATGGGACAAAAACACATAGACTTGTATTAGAGGGTTGCTTCGGACCAGTTGAGAAAGTAACAACAACAAAAAAACTTATGGATGATGGACAACTTGCAGAATTAAAAGTCACTTGTCTCATGCTAGAATATGCAGATGCAGAACGTAAGTTAGTGAAGGAAATGAATTATCAAGAAGAAATGGATTTTCTTGTTTCGCATGATAAACGAAATGCTATAATACGAAATTTATCTGTAACACAAAAAGGTAATACACTTGTTCTTTTTCAATTTGTTGAAAAACACGGTGCAACTCTTTTTGATATGATTAAACGTAAGGTAGATGACGGGCGGCCTGTATATTTTGTTTATGGTGGTACTGATACAGAACAACGTGAACAAATTCGTGCTTTAACTGAAAAATCAAACAATACTATTATTATTGCTTCATATGGCACTTTTTCAACGGGCATAAATATAAGGAACTTACATAACGTAGTGTTCGCTTCTCCCTCAAAAAGTCGTATTAGAAACCTACAGTCTATTGGACGAGGTCTGCGTAAAGGTGATGAAAAAGTTACTTGCAATCTATTTGATGTAGGTGACGACCTATCTTGGAAATCAAAAAAGAATTATACTCTTAATCACATGATTGAACGTATTAAATTATATAATGAAGAAGGATTTAAATACAAACTCATTAAGTTGAAAACATATGAATAATGATATTAAAGTAATAAAGTTTGACAACGGAGAAGTTGTTGTTGCAGTTGTTGAAGACCAAGACTTTACCTCCCATAATTTTATTAATATTGTATATCCCATACAAGTTATTACTGAAGCTGATTTAAAAAATGGGGAAGCTATTGAGAGATATTCTCTTAAACCTTGGCTAGGAATATCAGGGGAGACCCTCTACACAATTAACACAAAGAATATAATTACTATGGTTAATTTAAAAGTTAATCATGTTGAGGGGTTTGAGCGTATGGTAGATATGTATTATCCAAGCGAAGAACGCCTACAAGAGATACTAGAAGAAGCTGAACAGATGGATGATATATTAGAATACTTAGAAGCTAAGAACAATAATGAAATCAATTAATATTGTTCCTAACGCTACAGAGCGATTATACACACAAAACGACAGTGATGTCAAGAACTATTTTTATAATGGAGACCATAATGACTAAAGAGAAAAAAAGAGGGAAACACTACATTGACAATAAGGAGTTTCTCGTAAAAATTTCAGAATATAGAGAAAGACGTTTGGCGGCTGAGGCTGCTGGCGAAGAAAAACCTCGTGTAACTAATTATTTGGGTGAATGTTTTGTTAAGATTGGTAATCACTTAGCATATAAATCTAACTTTGTAAATTATAGTTTTCGAGATGAAATGATTTTAGATGGTATTGAAAACTGTATTACATATATGGATAATTTTGACCCAGCTAAATCATCTAATCCCTTTGCTTATTTTACACAAATTACTTATTATGCATTTCTTCGCCGTATTCAAAAAGAAAAGAAACAGCTTGATACCAAATACAAATATATCAACAGTTTAGATATGCAAGAACTATTTGCTTCAGCCGATGGTTCAGAGGGAAGTACTGAATTTTTAGAATACATGCGTAAACAGGTTGACGAAGCCGGTACGCTTGAACAGCAACATGCTGAACAGAAATCAAAAATTAAACCTCGCCGTCCTAAATATCTTGATGATAAAGAAGCATTAAAATTAGCAAAAGAAAAAATCGAACCTATGAAAGACTTAGAGGAGGATAATCCCGATGCATGAGTATAGAGTAAAAATTGTACGAGTAGTTGATGGCGACACTGTTGATGTTGACATTGATTTGGGTTTCGGTGTATGGTTAAAGAACGAAAGAGTTCGTCTATTAGGTATTGATACA
>Ga0222719_10002741_pt1 | contig 15918 bp, 13 predicted proteins | sample C33_34DmetaG_FD_165039 | JGI IMG/M metagenome (GOLD analysis project Ga0222719, IMG submission 165039) | Estuarine water microbial communities from San Francisco Bay, California, United States - C33_34D | ecosystem: Environmental > Aquatic > Marine > Unclassified | place: USA: California... | reverse complement strand
TCTCTTTCTGGTTTAAATGTACGATAATTAATTGTTTCTGGTTTTTTTATTTCACCAAAAGACCATGAAAGAATTTTCTCAGGGCTAGCAATACCTATACGAATATGATCAAAAGTTTGACCAGATTTAGGTTGATTAAATAGATTTAAAACTTCTTTATTCATTATATCCTCATATAAAATTATTAATAACTAACCCTTAAAGAGGGTTAACTTATTAATCTGAAGAATCTTGCAATTCTACATTTAATCCTAACGATCTCATTTCTTTGACCAAAACATTAAAACTTTCTGGTACACCAGACTCGAAATTTTCTTCGCCTCTTACAATTGACTCATAAACTTTTGTTCTACCAGCCACATCGTCAGATTTTACCGTCAACATTTCTTGAAGAGTGTAAGCTGCTCCATAAGCTTCAAGAGCCCATACTTCCATTTCTCCAAATCTTTGACCACCAAATTGAGCCTTACCACCCAGTGGCTGTTGCGTAACTAAGCTATACGGACCAACTGAACGACCATGAATTTTGTCATCAACCAAATGGTGTAATTTCAATATATAAATATAACCAACTGTCACCGGTCTATCAAATTTTTCACCAGTTCTTCCATCGTATAATGTAATTTGACCACTTGTATTTAAATCAGCTTTTTCCAAAAGGTCATTTATATCATTTTCTCTTGCACCATCAAAAACTGGAGTTGCAATAGGAACACCTTTTCTTAAAGAATGACTCATTTCAATTAAATCACCGTCTTCATATTTTTTTATTTCCGACGGTTTATATATACCTTCCAAAGTTGACCTAACATTTGAAATATCACCACCAGCTTCATATGATTTTAAGGCATTATTAATTTGCTGACCTAGACCCGCGCATGCTGCACCTAGGTGTGTTTCAAGAATTTGACCAACATTCATTCTACTTGGAACACCCAATGGATTTAAAACAACATCAACGTGTCTTCCATCAGCTGAGTAAGGCATATCCTCAGCAGGAACAATTCTAGAAATAACTCCTTTATTACCATGACGCCCTGCCATTTTATCACCGGGTTGTAATTTTCTTTTTATAGCAACATAAACCTTAATGCTCTTCATTACACCGGGTAATAATTCATCACCTCTACTAACTTTTTCAACCTTATCCTCAAACCTTTTTTCAATCTGAGCTTTGTTCTCATTATATTGGTCGCGAAGGCTTTCAATTTCCTTTTGAACACTGTTATTTTGCATTACGAAATCCCACCAAGAATTTTTAGGAATATCGTTAAGCAATTCTTCGTCAATTTTTGTTTTTTCATTTGAAATTTTTGGACCAGATGTAGCCACCTTACCAACTAAAGATTCTTTAAGTCTTGAAAAAATATTTCTATCCAAAATTGATAATTCATCGTCCCTATCAATAGATAATCTCTCAACCTCTTCTCTTTCAACAGCCAAAGCTCTCTCATCTTTCTCGATACCATGTCTGTTAAAAACTCTAACATCAACAACAGAACCATTTGTACCTGGAGGAAGTTTGAGTGAAGAGTCTCTGACATCAGAAGCTTTTTCACCAAAAATAGCCCTAAGGAGTTTTTCTTCAGGTGTGATTGGGCTTTCTCCTTTTGGAGTCACTTTTCCAACTAAAATGTCACCTGGTTTTACTTCAGCTCCAATATAAACGATACCTGATTCATCTAGATTTCTAAGAGCCTCTTCACCTACATTTGGAATATCTCTTGTTATTTCCTCTGAGCCAAGCTTGGTATCTCTGGCCATAACTTCAAATTCTTCAATATGAATTGATGTAAAGACATCATCTTTCACAATTTTTTCTGATATCAATATAGAATCTTCAAAATTATAACCATTCCATGGCATGAAAGCTACGAGAACATTCTTTCCAAGTGCAAGCTCTCCAGAATCAGTAGAAGGACCATCAGCGATAATATCGCCTTTAAATATTTGATCACCAACTCTAACCAATGGTCTTTGGTTCATACAGGTAGATTGATTTGATCTTAGGAATTTTTTTAGATTATATATATCAACACCTAAATCACCAGCCTCTAAATCTCCCTTAGATGTGACAACAATTCTTTGAGAGTCAACTTGGTCAACAATACCATCCCTGGTTGCAACCACAGATGAACCTGAGTCCCTTGCAACAGTTTCTTCCATACCTGTTCCAACAAAAGGAGCTTCATTTGTTACCAATGGTACAGCTTGACGCATCATATTTGACCCCATTAGAGCCCTATTTGCATCATCATTTTCAAGAAAAGGAATTAATGCAGCTGCAACTGAAACAGTTTGCTGAGGGCTGACATCAACAAAATCGACTGAAGCCGGAGGAACAAGATCAAAATCACCATCGTGCCTACAATTAAGGAGTTCTGAAAGTAGATTACCCTTTTCATCCGCAGGTTCGTCAGCTTGTGCAATTCTATATCTACTTTCTTCAACTGCTGACAAATAAACAATTTCATTTGTTTTCTTTCCATCAACAACTTTTAAATAAGGGCTTTCAATAAAACCATATTTATTAATCCTAGAATAAGTTGCTAATGAATTTATAAGACCGATATTCGGACCCTCAGGGGTTTCAATTGGACAAATTCTTCCGTAATGAGTTGGATGAACATCTCTTACCTCAAAACCAGCCCTTTCTCTGGTCAATCCGCCTGGGCCCAAAGCTGATACTCTTCTTTTATGAGTAATTTCAGATAGAGGATTTGTTTGGTCCATAAATTGTGATAATTGCGAAGAACCAAAAAACTCTCTAATAGTTGCAGCTATTGGTTTTGCATTAATAATATCCTGGGGCATTACAGCGTCAATATCCACAGAGCTCATTCTTTCCCTTATCGCTCTCTCCATTCTAAGAAGACCAATTCTGAACTGGTTTTCAAGCAATTCACCGACTGATCTTACCCTTCTATTTCCAAGATTATCAATATCATCAATATCGCCCTTTCCATCTCTAAGATCTACCAAAGTTTTTAAGACAGATGCGATATCTTCTTTAGTTAAAACTCTTACGGTGTCCGGTGTATCAAGATTAAGTCTCATATTTAACTTAACTCTGCCTACATCAGATAAATCATAGCGGTCAGCATCAAAAAATAAGCTTTCAAATAGAGCGGTGGCACTTTCAACTGTAGGTGGTTCACCTGGTCTAAGAATTTTATAAATTTCAAATAATGCAGTTTCTTTGTCTATTGATTTATCTAGAGCAAGAGTGTTACGTAAAAAAGGACTAGAATTTATATTATCAATAACTAAAACAGGTATTGATTTAATTTTTTCTAATTCAAATAAAGCAATTAATTCTTCTGTTATTTCTTCGCCGGCTTCAGCAAAAATTTCGCCTGTATCGGTATTAACAATATCTTCTGAAATAAATTTTCCGATTAACTCTTCATTAGATATTTCTAATTCTTTAATATTTTTTTCTTCAAGCTGTTTTAATAGTCTTGGTGTAAACTTTTTACCTTGCTCAACTATAACTTTTCCCTTTGATACAAGTGGAAATAGAGATTTACCGCCAACAATATTTTCTGCTTTAAAGTCTTTTTTCCAACCATCTTTATATTTTGTGTAGTCTTCGCTCTTATAAAACATTGAAAGAATTTCTTCAGCATCATAACCTAAGCTATATAAAATTGTTGTTGCAGGAATTTTTTTCTTTCTATCAATTCTTGCATTAACAATATCTTTTGGATCAAACTCAAAGTCCATCCAAGAACCTCTATAAGGAATAATTCTTGCAGCAAAGAGTATTTTTCCAGATGAATGGGTTTTTCCTTTATCATGATCAAAGAAAACACCAGGACTTCTATGCATCTGAGATACAACAACTCTTTCGGTTCCATTTATTATAAATGTACCGTTTTCTGTCATTAAAGGTAAATCACTCATATAAACGTCTTGCTCTTTGACATCCTTAATTGACTTAGCTTGAGTTTCTTCGTCAACATCGAAGACAATAAGTCTAAGAGTTACCTTTAATGGAGCGGCATATGTTAAACCCCTTTGAATACATTCATCAGTATCGAATTTAGGTTCGTCAAAAGAATAAGAGATGTATTCAATAGTCGAGGTTTCGCTAAAATCACTAATCGGAAAAACTGAGCGAAAAACATTTTCTAGGCCCTTATCAAGCCTATCTTCACTAGAAACAAACCTCTGTAAAAAAAGTTCATACGAAAATTTCTGAACCTCTATGAGATTTGGCATCTCAGCAATTTGGTCATTTCTTTGAAAAGTCTTTCTTAGTCTTTTACGATTTTGCAATGTTTGCGACATATTAATTAAACCCTAAAGTTATATTGTAAAATAAATAAAATTAAATTGATTACTTAAGTTCTACTGTTGCACCAGCAGCTTCAAGTTTCTCTTTAATCTCGGCAGCCTCATCCTTTGATGCACCTTCTTTTACGTCTTTTGGAGCACCTTCCACTAAATCTTTAGCTTCTTTTAATCCAAGACCTGTTATAGTTCTAACCTCTTTGATGACATTGATCTTCTTGTCCCCAGCAGCAGTTAGCACAACAGTAAAGGAGTCTTTTTCTTCAGCAGCAGCTTCACCGCCACCTGCAGCAGGTGCAGCGGCAACAGCAACAGGTGCTGCAGCAGTAACACCCCATTTATCCTCAAGTAATTTTGAAAGCTCAGATGCCTCTAAAACAGATAAACTTGATAGTTCTTCAACAATTTTTTCTAAATCAGCCATAATATTCTCCTAATAATAGTATTTATAATATTTAATCAGTTTCTTTTTCTGGAGCAGATTCTTCTGATGCAGTTTCTTCTGCCGGAGCAGATTCTTCTGAAGCAGTTTCTTCTGCAGGAGCAGTTTCTTCTGAAGCAGTTTCTTCTGCCGGAGCAGATTCTTCTGATGCAGTTTCTTCTGCAGTGGTTTCATTTGTTGTATTTTCAGATTCTGGTAATTGAGACTTTGCATGTATTACCTGAGCCAATTGACCACCTGGTCGAGTTAAAATTCCAGCAATTTTAGTCGCAGGCGCACTTAATACACCAATAATTTTTGCTCTTAACTCATCCATTGTAGGAAGATTTGCAAGTTTTTTGATAACTTCACTATCTATCAATTCACCGTCCATCATGCCGCCTACAATTGATAATTTTTCATTACCTTTTGCGAAGTCGACAATAATTTTTGGTGATGAAGTTAATTCATTAGAAAATGCAATAGCGGTAGGACCATTAAACATAGTCTCAAGGGATTTAGCTGACGTATTATCAACAGCTATCTTCGCTAAACTATTTTTAGCAACTCTAAAAGATGTATCAGCTTCCTCTCTAAGAGTGTTTCTTAAAGAAGACATTTCTTCAACTGTTAAGCCCTCATTTTGAGTTACAATTAAAAAATTAGACTCATCAAATGCTTTATTTAATGATGAAACAATTTTTTCTTTACTAGCTCTATCCACAAACTTTCTCCAATACAAACCCACATAGGGTCTAACAACAAAAAATTCTACAAACAATTATGTAGAATTACCGGCTGTCCTGATATTGAACCGATTAAGAAAAAAATTCTTAGTCGTCTCTCTACCTGTCTCATATAGGAGTGATAAACACATTAAGTTAAAAAACACCCATAATCTAGGACAGTTTGCATACTTTAAGTATGCGTTTGATACCAAATACTCTAAATGCCTCCAGTATCAATTCTTACTCCAGGTCCCATTGTAGAACTCAGAGAAATCTTTTTTATATAAGTCCCTTTAGCGCCGCTTGGTTTTTCCTTTCGAACGGCATTAATAAATTCTTTAATATTTTCTGATATGGCATCTTCTGAAAAACTAGCCTTACCAATTCCAGCATGGACTACCCCACCTTTTTCAGCTCTAAATTCAACTGCACCTGATTTTGAGGATTTTACTGCCTCTGAAACATCATTAGTGACCGTTCCTGTTCTAGGATTTGGCATCATTCCTCTCGGCCCAAGGACTTTACCTAACTTTCCTACTAAAGGCATCATATCAGGAGTTGATATACAACGATCGAAATCGATTTTACCTGAAGCAACTTCATCAACTAGCTCTTCAGCACCCACTAAATCGGCACCAGCATCCTTGGCCTGTTGTGCGATATCACCTCTAGCAAAGACAGCAACCTTAACATCTTTACCAATACCATTAGGTAAACTAACAACTCCTCTAACAGTTTGGTCTGACTGAGAAGGGTCTAGACCAAGATTCATAGAAACCTCAATGGTTTCATCAAATTTTGCATTTGCTTTAGATTTAATAATAGCAACCGCTTCTTTTAATTCATGATTTTTTTCAAAATCAATACCATCTTCATTCGAAGTATATCTTTTACCTTTTTTTGACATTTTAATTCCTAACTTCCATACCCATAGATCTTGCGGAGCCTTCAACAATTTTTACAGCAGCGTCAAGATCGTTTGCGTTTAAGTCTTTCATTTTTATTTCTGCAATTTCTTTGCATTGTGCAGCGGATACAGAACCTTTAGATTCTCTTCCAGGTGTTTGTGATCCTTTATCAATTTTAGCCGCCTTTTTCAATAAGTAACTTGTTGGAGCAGTCTTAACTTTAAAAGTGAATGATTTATCTACATAAATTGTAATAGTTGTTGGTAAAGGAGTTCCAGGAACTTCGTCTTTAGTTGCATCATTAAAAGCTTTCGAAAATTCCATAATATTCAGACCTCTTTGACCTAAAGCAGGTCCTATTGGAGGTGAAGGATTCGCTTGACCAGCAGGAACTTGTAATTTTAAATAACCCTCAATTTCTTTTGCCATAACTTTCTACCTTATAATTTCTCAACTTGACCATATTGAAGTTCAACAGGTGTAGGACGACCAAATATAGAAACCGCAACCTTTAGTCTAGTTTTTTCTTCATCAACTTCTTCTACAAAGCCACTAAAAGATGCAAAAGGTCCTTCAGAAACTCTAACTTGCTCGCCAATTTCAAACACAATTGAAGGTTTTGGATTATCAATTCCTTCTTGCACTCTATTTGTAATCCTGTCAATTTCAGACTGTGAAACTGGGTGTGGTTTGGTTCCGTGATCTGAACCTAAGAAACCACTTACCTTTGGAGTACTTTTTACCAAATGAAACGCTTCATCAGTTAATTCCATTTTAATTAAAACATATCCGGGGAAAAATCTTTTTTCAGTATTAACTTTTTTTCCTCTCCTAATTTCTACAACCTCCTCAGTAGGAACAATGATCTCTTCTATGAGATCTTCTATTCCTGCAAGAGAGGCTCTTTCCTGAATAGACTCAGCAACTTTCTTTTCGAAATTAGAATATGCATGAATTATGAACCAACGTTTAGACATTAACTAATTACCTAACCCTAAAATTAATTTAATAAAGAAACTCATCACCTGGTCGCTCAAAAAGAAAAAAATAGATGCAATTATTGCAAAAAAGATAACAATAACTGAAGTTATAGTCGTTTCACTTCTTGAAGGCCAAGTAACTTTGGAAACTTCATTTCTTACCTGTTGAATAAATAATAAAGGGCTAACCTTTGACATACTATTTCTCCAAATTTTTCGAATTGTACCTATCTTTGGCAGGAGTGGAGGGAGTCGAACCCCCAACCCCCGGTTTTGGAGACCGGTGCTCTAGCCAATTGAGCTACACTCCTCCAAAAGCAAATTATTCGATTATTGCTGAAACAACACCAGCACCAACTGTTCTGCCGCCCTCACGAATAGCAAAACGAAGGTTATCTTCCATAGCAATTGGAACAATTAATTCCACATCAACCTCGATATTATCGCCAGGCATGACCATTTCAGTTCCAGAAGGAAGAGTTACAACTCCGGTAACGTCTGTTGTTCTGAAATAAAACTGGGGTCTATAATTTGTAAAGAATGGAGTATGTCTTCCACCCTCTTCTTTTGTCAAAATATATGCACTAGCTTTAAACTTTGTATGTGGTGTAATTGATTTTGGTTTACATAGAACCTGGCCTCTTTCAACCTGCTCTCTATCAATACCTCTGAGAAGAATACCAACGTTATCACCAGCTTCACCTTGGTCAAGAAGCTTACGGAACATTTCAACACCAGTACATGTTGTAGTTTGAGTTTCTTTAACACCAACGATTTCTATTTCCTCATTAACATTAATTACACCTCTTTCAACACGTCCGGTAACAACTGTTCCACGTCCAGAAATTGAGAAAACATCCTCAATAGGCATTAGGAAAGGTTGATCAACTGGTCTTTCAGGTTGTGGGATATATTCATCAATTTGCTTCATTAGCTCAAGGATTGCTTCCTTACCAATTGCATCATCTTTTCCTTCTAATGCAGCTAGGGCAGAACCTTTTACAATTGGAATATCATCGCCAGGGAATTCATATTCATTTAATAATTCTCTAATTTCCATTTCAACAAGCTCAAGAAGCTCTTCATCATCAACTTGATCAACTTTGTTCATGAAAACTGCAAGCGCAGGAACACCAACCTGACGAGCAAGCAAAATATGCTCTCTCGTTTGAGGCATTGGACCGTCAGCTGCAGATACAACCAGAATTCCACCATCCATTTGAGCGGCACCAGTTATCATATTTTTTACGTAGTCAGCGTGACCTGGGCAATCAACATGAGCATAGTGACGACCGTCGGTCTCATACTCAACGTGAGAAGTTGCGATTGTAATACCTCTTTCACGTTCTTCGGGAGCATTATCAATTTGATCAAAAGCAGAAAATTCTGCACTACCTGCATCCGCTAATACCTTAGTAATAGCTGCAGTTAAAGTGGTTTTTCCGTGATCAACGTGACCAATGGTTCCAATGTTACAATGAGGCTTGTTACGTTCAAATTTTTCTTTAGACATATTTATACTCCACAAAATTAACTAAAATCGGCAACGCCAACTTAAATGCTTTAGATTAAATGGAGCGGGTGAAGGGAATCGAACCCTCATCATCAGCTTGGAAGGCTGTTACTCTACCATTGAGCTACACCCGCCTATCACACCACCTGCTAGCTCTTCAACTGGTGGAGGGAGTTGGATTTGAACCAACGTAGGCATAGCCAACGGGTTTACAGCCCGTCCCCTTTAACCACTCGGGCATCCCTCCAAAGTTCAGAGAGCTTACCAGCGCTTTAATCCAAAGCAGAATTGGTTTATTGTGCCTTCTGCAATGAAAGTCAATACCTAGAATTCATTTATTAAAAAAAAACAATATATTAAATTTAAAAAAAATCCATAAAATATCAATTACTTGTTATTTCTTAATATTAATTTTATAACAATTAGTGAAAAAAAAAGTGGTAAGAATGAGAAAAAACCAAGCAAAAAGGCATAAAAAAGGAAATTCTACCCCTCATTATATCTGGGGTCACCATGCGGTTATTTCTGCTTTAAAAAATAAAAATAGAAAAATTAAAAAATTATATGTTACTGAAAAAAATATACCAATTATTGAAAAAATTGACATAAAAAACGAACATTCTTTCACAGTCTTAACATTAAATGAGATCGATAAATTACTCTCTAGTAATTCAGTAACACATCAAGGGTTTGTCTTGGAAACACTTAAGCTTGAAAAAAAACCTATTGAAGATTGTTTTGATAAAAATCTTATAGTTGCCTTAGATCAAGTTACTGATCCTCAAAATATTGGAGCTATAATGAGATCTGCAAAAGTTTTTGGAGCTAAATCCATTATAACAACAAAAAAACACAGCCCAGGTGAAACTGGTTCGCTTGCAAAAACTGCCTCGGGAGCGCTTGAGTTTGTAGACTTTATTGAAGTCACGAATCTATCATCAACATTGACAACATTATCAAAAGAAGGTTTTTTAATAATAGGTTTAGATGAATTGGGTAAAACTAACATAAATGAAGTTAAAATTGACAATCATCAACCAAAAGTTTTAGTTATGGGATCGGAGGGAAAAGGCTTGAGAAGACTAACAAAAACAAAGTGTGATGTTATGGCTTTTATTGAAAATAAAGCCGAAGATAATTTCTCAACTCTAAATGTAAGCGTAAGCGCAGCAATTTCTTTATATCAACTTTCATCTGGTAGTTAATTAATGGCTTTCCAATCTCTAAATAAACTTTTTTTTGATAGAGCTGAAGAGTACGATGAAAAACCTTTTTTATGGGCTAAAAAAAATAAAGAGTGGCTACCCCTATCATGGAATGAGACATCTTTAAAAGTAAAAGAATTTGCCGGAGGATTGAGATCATTTGGAATAAAGCCTGGTGATAAAGTTGTTATTGTCTCTGAGAACAGACCAGAATGGATTATTGCTGATTTAGCCATAAATTTAATAGGCGCGATAACTGTACCAGCTTACACCACTAACACCGAAGACGATCATCATTATATATTAGAGCATTCCGATGCTAAAGCTGTTATAGCTTCTAATAACATTTTAGCTAATAGAGTTGCCTTAGCAACTACTAGAACAAAACTATGTAAAATATTGATAACATTAGATAATTATAGTGGTTTTGAACCAGATAATCTTAAAATTATTAATTTTAACGAAGTAAGTGATTTTGGGAAAAATAATATTGAAACAGCATTAGATCATCTTGATCAAATTCAACCTGATGATGTTTCATGTATTATATATACCTCTGGCACTGGTGGAAGACCTAAAGGGGTTATGTTAACTCATAGAAATATATTCTCAAATTTACAGGGAGCAGAAGATTTACTAGAAATTATCGGTAAAAAGGACAACAAATATCTCTCATTAATTCCATTATCTCACTCCTATGAGCACACAGCAGGTTTATACTTACAGATTGATCTAGGCTCGCAAATTTACTTTTGTGAGGGTCCTGAAAAATTTTCACAAAATCTGCTAGAGGTTTCACCCACCCTAACAACGGCGGTGCCTAGAATTTTTGAAGTTATACATGATAGAATAAAAATTCAAATGAAGAACCAAAACCCTATTATTAAATTTATTTTTGATAGGGCTATGAAAGTTGGTGTCAAAAGACATCATCACGGTCTAAATTTACTAGAAAGTATTGAATACAGATCATACACAAGCTTAATAAGAAAAAAAATTAACAAGCAATTGGGGGGAAGTTTAAGGGCATTTGTATCAGGGGGAGCAGCTTTAAACCCTGAGATTGGTGATTTTTTTATTGGTTTAGGAGTTAAAATCCTTCAAGGTTATGGTCAAACCGAAGCTAGCCCTTTAATAAGCGCAAATAGGCCTGAAAATATAAAAATTGAAACGGTTGGACCTGCTGTAAAAGGGGTGGAAGCAAAACTTAGTGAAGAAGGTGAGTTAATTGTAAAAGGTAACTGTGTCATGAAGGGTTATTGGAAAGACGAAAAAGCCACTAATGAAACGATTGTTGACGGTTGGCTTCATACTGGTGATATAGCAACAATTTCTGAAGATGGCTTCATAACTATTACTGGAAGAAAAAAAGAATTAATCGTGAATTCCGGTGGAGATAATATTGCTCCAACTAGGCCTGAAGCATCGCTAACCTTTCAGGAAACAATTTTTCAGTCCATGGTTATTGGTGATAGGCGTCCATATCTAGTTGCTGTAATTGTTCCTGAGGTTGAAAAAACAAAAAACCTGAACGATAAAAAAATTAACGAAATTATTTCATCTGAAGTTAATAAAGCAAATGAAGGCTTATCTTCAATTGAAAAAATTAGAAAATTTATTATTGCAAAAGAACCTTTCTCAACCGAAAATGGACTCTTAACACCCACTATGAAAGTCAGACGCCATAAAGTTGTTGAAATTTATGGTGAGACCCTAGACGATCTTTACGGATCTAAAACTCATTAAAAAATAAACTAGTCTTCTTTTGAAAAATTCAGTTTTAACTCTAATGCTCCAAGCATAATTCCAGGTTGGTGTTCAAATTTTGTTTCAGGTGTAAAACTTATTTCCTTTACTCTATCAAAAATCAAATTCCAGGCTATAATTTGCTCTAATCGGGAAATGCCATTACCTGGGCAAGTCCTATGACCTTGTGAGAATGTTAAGTGTCTAGTTAAAGCCTTTCGTTCAAGATTAATTTGATGCGGACATTCAAATATTTCTTCATCAACATTTGCAGCACCATATCTTAAGTGTAAAATTGATCCTGGAGGAACTTTGACTCCCTGAAACTCCTCTTCTTGAGTTGTCATTCTGGTTGATAGCCCCTGAGTAGGTGCCCTAACCCTTAGAGACTCCTCAACAAATGCCCTAATTTTACTTCTATCATTTTTTAATTCATTAAAAAGATCTGGATTTTTACATAAGATTTGTGCCTGCTCAGAAATAGCATATTGAGTTGTTTCAAGTCCTCCAATTATCATTGCATAAGCGACACCTATAATTTCAGTATCTGTAAGTTTTCTATCGTATGGTTCATAATTAACGTCTAGTAGAAAAGATAACATATCATCTTTTGGATTTTTCTTTTTTTCCTCTAGCTGATCAATTACATATTCACCAAACTCCTTTAAAAGAATTTGTTGTTCATCAGATTGTTCTTTAGTAAGTAAATTTCTATGCCCTTGTCCATAAACAAATGGCATTACCATTGCATCACCCCATTTTTTTAATGAAGGTATGTCTGAAATTGGAAAACCAATAACATTAGCCATTACTATTTGCGGTAAAGGTCTGGCAAACTCAGAAATAAACTCAACCTCACTTTTATTAATCCAGTTATCAATTAATCCATTTGCAGACTCAGTAATCATTTTTTCATTTCTCTCTGCACCTGTTCCAACCCAAGGATCAGTTAATTGACGTTTATGAGCCTTCCACAATTCTTCATTAGGTCTTAAACTCATTATAGAAACTTGAAGTGCATTCATTAGATTTGGATCGTGCCTGCTTACAACGGTGCTGGCAGGGAGAGTTTTTTCAGATTCTTTTTCTTCTTCATCATCAGAATTAAAACCACTTACACCCGCTTTTTCAAGATCAGAGCTCTTCATCACAGGGGGTGGGAATCTAAGAATATCTTTTACAACAAAAGCAATGTCTTCATACTTTGATAAGATAAAACCATCTGTATCTGGTGAAGTGCCTTCTCCAGGTATTCTATGAACTGGAGCCTCATTATGAAGGATTTTATATGAATCATACCAATGTTTTTGTGCTCCAGGAGCAAAAAGATCAACCTCATCTAAAGACATTGGGCATTTAGCTTGGTTGTTATCATTATCTGTAATTTCTGAACTCATAAAACCCTCTCAGTAACTTTAATTAACATAGATAATCAGTATATTTTTAAATATCAAAAACTCAAGAAATAAAAAAAAGGCCCGAATAAATTAATATTCGGGCCAATTAAGTTAATTACTCTTCTAGCTTAAAATGATGCTGCAAAAGTAATTCCTAAAGTTTGTGGTTCATTCCACCAACCGCGAGAAGTTAAGCCATTGACAGATGCCCATCTTTGCTCTCTCTCATCAGTAAGGTTTCTACCCCAAAGTGTTATACTGTAATTATTAATTGAATAATTAATAGTAGCATTAACATTTTCAATACTATCTAAATCACCAAGAGGATTATTTGAAGAATCAGAATTCATCTCATCTCTGAAGCGATAAGAAATTCTTCCTTTCAATTCACCGTCACCAATTTGAGTAGTGTATGAAGTTGTAATGCCAAAAGTATTTTCTGGAGTATTACGTGGAATTAAACCTGAATTATCTGTTATAACTCCATCACCTGTTAAATCCGCAAGGTAGTCTTTATATTCAGCTTCAAGATAACCGTAATTAACCATTAAATCCCAAGCTTCAGTTACTTGATACATTAATTCAAGCTCAAAACCAGTCATTTCCATTGATGCAGCGTTTCGAACAACAGTTGCAACATTAGCTAGGTTAACAGGAATTAGAATAGATTCTTGCTTGTCATCATATTCAGATTTAAAAATAGCCCCATTAAAGATCATTCTACCGTCTTGTAAGGTTGATTTCCAACCAAACTCATAATTCTTAACGTACTCAGGTTCGTAACCAGGGTAAACGTCATAGTTAGATTGACGCGCAAAGAAACCACCGCTTTTAAAGCCTTCGCTGTAGTTAGCATAGTACATTAAATTATCACTTGGTTGATATCTTACACCTATTTTCGGAGTGGTTTCATCCCATTTAGCTTTGAACGCTTTAGGGTTAAATATTCCAGGCCATGGTTCTCCTCTTAATGGATAGTACCCAGGGGCAGAAGCACCACCAACGAAATCCTTCTCTTCTTCAGTCCAACGGAAACCAGCGGTAATTGTCCACTGATCGGTAACAAACCAATCAACTGAAGCGAAGACAGCTATGGACTCTGTAACTTGAGTTTGTCCATTATTACCTGCAACATCGTCTTCCCATGTAACCACATCATCATAACCCTCAACGCCAATACGACCTGATGGCCATGGTGGAACACCTAAACGTGATAATTGATAAAATAAATCATATACATTCCATCTTTGTGCAAAGTCTGCTTCCCAGTCGTAAACACCAGCAATGAATTGGAATTTTTCAGAGAATTGAGAAGTTACTCTGAATTCATGACTTGTTTGTTCCCAATCGTTAAAGAAATTCATTCTTAAAAGATTAGCTCTTGATCCATCAAAATCTTGCATATTTTGCTCATCCATATCTCTTAGAGAATAAATATAAGTATATAAGAAATTTTCAGTATCATAATTTGCAGTAATGATAGTTGATTCATATTCATTATCACTAAAATTAGTACCATCAGATTCTGTTGTATCAGGGCCATCATTGGCATCTTTTTCACAACCATTGTAAGGAGTAAAACCAATTTGAGTAATAGTACAAGCTAGTTCACCTACCCTGTTTCTATTTACGTAAACGCCTTGTTCACTCTTATCTTCCATGATTTCGTGATGAAGCTTTAAACTAAAGTTTTCATTTGGCTCCCAAAGTAAAGCGAAGCCATAATTAGTTTTATCATCGCCGCCAACATCAGTTTGAAGAGTTGTATTATAAACATGGCCATCATGCTCAATACTTGCGGCAAATAATTTAATTCCTAAAGTATCTTCAATAATTGGAACCTGAACAACAGCTTTAATATCCTGACGACCAAAATCACCGACAGTCACACTTACATCAGCTCCGAATTCATTTAAAGAAACAGGCGTACGAATAACATTCAAGATACCACCAGTAGTATTTTTACCAAATAAAGTTCCTTGAGGACCACGAAGAACCTCAATTCTCTCAATATCAAAATTATCCAAAAGAACACCACTTGATGTACCTAAGAACATACCGTCCATAACAACACCAATTGATGGTTCGTAACTTTTATCACTTTCAAGTGAGGCAACACCTCTGATTGTGATGGCAGCTCCACTGGCAATACCAGGAGTTCTGTTGATAAATAGATTTGGTGCAAAAGCTTGTATATCTTCTATTCGACGCACACTACTTTCACGAAGTTGTTCGGTAATAGCTGTAACCGCCATTGGAACATCTTGAATAGACTCATCCTTTTTTCTAGCAGTAACAATAATTTCTTCAATCGCAAGAGTATTTACTTCTTCCTCTTGAGCAATTGCTTTATCAGCAACAACATTTAGAGACACAAAAGACGCGAATAAAAGAAATGATATACCTTTAATAAAATTTATATTTTTAAGCATATTATTTTTCCCCATTTAAAGCACATTACAATCATATGATTCCAAAGAAACATACAACTAATAATTGCTGATTTTTTATATGAAATTAGTGATAATAAGTAAAGGTAATAATAGTGGTTTATGTATTTATAAAAAAAGAGAAAATTTAATAGTAAAAACAATGGATAAAACCTTTGAAATTTCGATAAATAAATGTATAAACCTCAAATGAAATTGCCGACGTAGCTCAACTGGTAGAGCACCTGATTTGTAATCAGGGGGTTGGGGGTTCAAGTCCCTCCGTCGGCACCAT
>Ga0222719_10002739_pt1 | contig 15940 bp, 10 predicted proteins | sample C33_34DmetaG_FD_165039 | JGI IMG/M metagenome (GOLD analysis project Ga0222719, IMG submission 165039) | Estuarine water microbial communities from San Francisco Bay, California, United States - C33_34D | ecosystem: Environmental > Aquatic > Marine > Unclassified | place: USA: California... | reverse complement strand
AGTTATTTCTTTCTCTGGCAACACTATTGGTTATCACGTATTGTCAATCGGTAATGTTGCTGGTCAAGCAATTACAGCAGGACAAGAACTTGTTGGGAGAACATCTAACTCATTTGGCGTAATTAAATCTGTTATATCAGACACTGCAAATGGATATAGTCGTGAGGCAGGTGGGGCAGACGACAGAAATCTAGTAATCGTACAGGTCACAGCAAATACAACCGCAAATGTTACAAGTCAATTTGTCACTGGTCCCTTAAAACCATTCGAGGCAACTGAGGGGTTGAGGATTGTCGGTGCGAATACCACTGTCGGTAATGTAGTATCGACGACATCTAATACATCAATAGAAAACATTTACTCCACTTTAAATGATTCCATACTATTCACTTCTGGATCTTTTGGTACCATTGGACAGTTGTCTAGTATTGTTGGTGGAGAAAACTTTAGTGTCGCACCGACAGTTAATGTGATAGATAGAGATATATCATCTCTTGGTATCGGAGAGCAGTATGTCACATTACAATCTGATGATGTTAATTGGGGGACGGGCAACAGTAGTTTCACGTCACTTGACACTAATGATAGAATAGTTCAAAGTTCTTCTGGTGCATCTGGAGATGTTAAAGGTGGAAGAGCACCTAATACTCCAATCTCAGTAGATCAATATGCAAACGGAACATATGAAATGACTGTTCGTGTCTGGCAAGATTCTCTTCAGCGTGAACCGGGGAATGTTCAGTTTGCAAATAATACAAACGTTACGTTGACAATTTACGATTCATCATATACTCCAGGAACTCCAGATACGAGAACCTCTGTTGATTCTGGAACTGCAAAGATTGTTCGTATTACTGACGAAGGCATACTCGGAAAGAATGCTGTCATCGGAGCAACTGTTGGTGCAAACGGAACAATTACTAAAGTTCGTGTAATTGATTCTGGATTAGCATATAGACAGGGCGAGATAGTGACAATTGAATCTACTGGAAGGGTCAATGCATCTGGTGGTAGTGGTAGAATCACTCTTTCTGGTGTTGCAAATGGTCAGGGTTACTATGCTACAACGAGAAGTCATTTGGATTCTTTGCGAGGGTTTATTCAGGATAGTGAATTCTATCAAGAGTATTCTTATCAGATTGTGTCTCCAATTTCTTTGGGAAGATATCGTGATTATGCATTGAAGTTAGTGCACCCTGCTGGACAAGCACTATACGGTAAGTATAGAACACAATCTAATGCTGATGTTAACATTACAGTGACAGCGAATAATGCGACAAGATTAAAAGGTGTTGGAACAGTAGCAATTAATAACGGATCATTTAATGTTGTGGGAACAGCAACGAAGTTAGACGACATTTATTCTAACAATTCTACACTTTATATTGAAACTACTCCTAGAACCTTCTATGCAGTTCCTATAAATATAGTGTCTAGTAACACTTCGGCAAACTTAACAATTGCTTGGTCAAACACAAGTTTAACCAGTGCAAACATTTACTATTATAACGGAAGCATATAAAAATGGCAGTCTATAGATATCCGACAAAAGATTTATCTATCAACAATGCAAAGGCATTTGTTGCTGCATTGAGTGCAGCAGATAGTAGAAGCACCAAAAACTCTGTTGTTCTTTATGCCGCAATCGGTAACAACTACGAGTATCCAAACGAACCTACTCCAATCTCCCCTGCTGATAATGAGCAATATTTGCAGTACGAAGCACATAGAGAGTTTATTGGTGCGAAAAAAATAACGACAAGTGATGTCAGTCACGTTGTTCCAAGGTATGATTGGAGTAGTGGTACAGTTTACTCAATGTATCGTGATACTGATGAAGACATGTATGAAAGATCATACTACGTTCTAACAAATGAATACAACGTATATAAATGCTTGTATAATAATAAAGGTGGCACTTCTACGGTTAAACCGACAGGATTTTCAACTGACGCATTTACTACATCTGATGGATATACGTGGAAATACATGTATACAATTTCGTTGGGAGACGCAAACAAATTCTTAACTACATTACATATGCCTGTTAAGACGATCACGACAGGTGATGGTTCAACAGAATCTGACAGACAACTTGCTGTTCAGAACGCAGCAGTTAATGGGGCAATCGAGATTTTAGAAACAGTAAACATTGGTTCTGGTTATCATACTGTTGCAAATGGTGTGGTTGAAGCAGGAGGGAAGAGTTCAGTTAGACTGAGTGCTACTGGAGATAATCCCCCATCACCTCTAGATAATTTCTACAATGGTGCATCAGTATACATTATTTCTGGAACTGGAGCAGGACAATTAAGAAGAATTATTGATTACGATGGTTCTACCAAAACATACACAGTAAACACAGCATTTGCTACTGTTCCAAATACTGACTCTAGAGTTATAGTTTCACCAACAGTTACAATTATTGGTGACGGGGTTGGCGCAAAAGCATATACTAGAGTTATTGAAGCAACTGGTGCGATATCAAATATCGCAGTGATTGATACAGGAAGTAAGTACACGAGAGCAAAAGCACTGATCACATCAAACAATATTCACGGAACTGGAGCAACAGCAAACGTTGTTATTTCTCCTGTCGGTGGTCATGGTTCTGATCCGATCAGAGAACTTGCTGGCGACAAGATTATGTTGAATGTTATCTTTAATGGTAACGAGGGAGTTTCTGCGAACGGTAATGGTTACATCCCATCTAATACAGAATTTAGATCAATCAGTATTCTTAAAGATCCTGTACTAAAAGTTGATTCGAACAATAATACTGTTGCTGTTGAGAGTATTGCAAATACGTCAAACTCTCCCAGCACATTAAGGTTGACTGATAGATTAACAATTTCCTATAATCAGATGGATGGTTCGACTCCAATTAATCCGTTAGTCGTCAGAGATATTATAACTAATAAGAGAAACCTTTTACGTGCAAGATCTGGCGCATTGGAGTTTATTACGGAGTTATCTCCAACACAAAGAAACACTGATGCACTGAAGAAAGCACTACACGCAGCAAATGCAAATATTGTATACATTCGTGACGATGAGACAGTTTCCGACCCATCCTTCTACACAGTTTATATAAATAGTGTTGAGAGTTATGGCGATTATCCAGCATTCACTAAAGATGATGTTATATTGAAGAGTACTGCAGAAACGGAAATTGCTACAGTGGAAGCACTAAAGGGACCAGAAGCAAATACGTTCTCAGGACAATTACTGTATGCAGAGAATGTTCAGGTTGTTGAGCGAGACGTAGATCAAACAGAAGACATCAAAATCATTTTGGATTTTTAAAGGTAGATAAATGGCAATTAATACAAATCTAAATCAAAGTCCTTACTTTGACGATTTCAATGAAAATAAGAACTTCCACAGAATTCTTTTCCGTCCCGGATATTCGGTTCAGGCAAGAGAGTTAACTCAATTACAATCTATTCTTCAGAATCAGGTTGAGAGATTTGCTGGAGAAATTTTCATTGATGGCACTGTTGTAACTGGTGTCGGACTAACCACAGACGAAATCAGTTTTGTCAAACTAAGAGATAAGGATGCTAACAACCGTGTTGTACTTCTGACGGACTTCTACGAGAGTGGGTCAGTTGCCAACCTAACAATCACTGGTGCAACGACGGGTGTGACAGCAAAACTTGTGACTGTCACTGAAGGTTCTGAATCTGCGGCACCAGACTACTTAACAATCCATTGCCATTATACAAACTCTGGTTCGAATAATACAACTAAAACTTTTGCTGACAATGAGGTTCTTCTCGTAAGAAGAAGTTCTAATAGTCAATATTTTGTTGCAGCAAACACTATTGCGGCAAATTCTACTGGACAAGCATTAAAGGGTAATATCACTGACGGTGTAATTTACCACAAAGGACATTTCATTCGTTGCCCAAGACAGTCAACGATTATTGGCAAGTATACAACGAGACCAAACAAGAAACTAGGACTCAGAACAGTAGAAAGCACTGTAGATTCTAATCAAGATTCTTCTTTGTTAGACAATGCTTCTGGTGCTACAAACTTCTCTGCCCCAGGTGCTGATCGTCTTAAACTCAATCCAGTTTTAGAAACATACGATCTAACAGTTGCAAACACAGATAATTTCTTCATTATCGCAACCATTACTGATGGTTCTATTGAGCAAAGAAATACTGATACGGTATATTCAGAAATTGGTGATTTTATTGCTGAAAGATTCCACGATACAACTGGAAACTATGCAGTAGAACCATTCAATATCCGTGTCCGTGAGCACCTCAACAAGACCAACAGTTTGGGTAGATATACCGCTGCAGAAGGTGGAGACTCTAATCTTTTGGTTGCTGAAATCGAAAAGGGTCGTGGATACGTTAATGGTTATCCAGTAGAATTAAAAGGATCAAAATACTTAAACTTTAACAAAGCAAACACAGTCTTTGCTAAGGACGCATTATCAATCGGTCAAGCATACGGGGCATATGTTTATGCTGATCAGGTCGTTGGAACTTGGGACTTCTCTAACCTAAAGACTGTAACGATTCGAGACGCAAAGCAAAACGGTATTAGTGGTAAGAACTTTGGTGCAGCAAGTTCCAGTGGTACACAAATCGGTACTGCAAAGGTACGTGGTATCCAATGGCACTCTGGCACACCAGGGACATATAACGGTAGATTTAGAATCTACTTATTTGACATACAAATGAACTCTGGCAAGTCTTTTGCTGATGCACGAGGTCTGTATATCAACAATGCTTCTGGTCCAGACTCACTTGCCAACATCGTTCTTGAGTCTAGCGGTGATGCAAAGATACAAGAGCAAGGACTTTCAAGTCTTGTATTTAAACTTGGTCAAAAGGGTACTAAAACCCTTAAAGATGCAAGTGGTACAGTCGACACAAGATTTGTTGTTCGAAAGAGACTATCTGCAGTTTCGTTTGATACAGCGGGATCTGCATCATACGGTGTAGGTAACACACACCCAGGTGGTTCGGAAGCAATCAATGATACTGGTTCTCCGATAACTAACGTTGATGAGAGAAACACATTAATTATTTCTACATCAGCAACCACCACTACTGCACACACTGGTTTCATTGATGACATCAGTGGAAATACCATTCAAGGTAGTGGAACAACATTCCTATCGACATATCAAGTTGGAGACATGATACAAATCGTTGATGGTGGTAACACATACAACGAGCGAATCTCTGAGATTACTAGTGATACGGTATTGAAGGTTTATGACACTATAGCAGTTACACGAAGTAGTGCAACACTACCACACAAGACATCTTTCCCAACTGGTTATCATTGGGATTTGTCTGGTAACGGTACAATTACTGCAACTACATCTACTGTTAGTGTTGACTTACAACAAGCAAACCTTTCTTCTGGTTTCACGGCAGAGGTTTACTACGACGTTCTTCGTACTGCTGCAAATCCAACCAAGAAAACTGTTTTCAAAGATAAGTACGTACACATCAATACTGGGTCACACTCAGCAAGTAAAGACGGTCCTTGGGGACTTGGTATTACAGATGCTTTCAAAATTACTGCAGTGTATAAGGGTGGTAATACTACCGTTGACACAACAAGCACTGATGTGACAAATGATTTTATCTTAGACACAGGTCAAAAAGACGGTTTCTATGATACATCAAAACTAGTTAAAAAAGCAACCAGTTCACTTAACACAATTGACTGTGGATTAATGGTAAAACTCAGTTACTTTGATCGTGATACATCAACTGGTTATGCTTTCTTGTCTGCTGATTCGTATGCTGATATTATCGACGATGCAGATACGGCAAATACGACAGCAATTACGACACAAGAAATTCCAGTGTTTACTTCTCCCACAAGTGGTAAGAAGTATGACTTAAGAGATGCAGTAGATTTCCGTCCGAAGAAACTTAATACTTCAACACCTTCTTCTGTTGGGACGGTTGCATCTGCCCCAACAAATCCTTCTGATCCAAGTTCGTTCTCTTACACTGCAACATCTGGTGTATATGTTCCGACTCCTGATCAGACGTTCCAATGTGATGCTCAATTCTATCTTCCAAGAAAAGATAGGGTTATTGTATCTCAGAGAGGAACCTTCGAGGTAATACAAGGTATTCCAGATTTAACTCCTAAAACACCAGCAGAACCTGCTGCATCTATGACATTGGGTGTTGTAGATGTTCCAGTATATCCTTCACTTGCTCCATCTTTTGCAAAGGAATATGATCGTCCAGACTATGCGGTTAGAATGTCTCTTGAGAACAATCGAAGATATACAATGAAAGATCTTCGTGGTGTCGAAAGTCGAGTTAAGAACTTAGAGTACTATTCGACACTAAATGCACTTGAGACTACAGCAAGAAATCAGCAGTTGTTTGGAGCAACTGGTTCTGACAGATTTAAGAACGGTTTCTTAACTGACAACTTTGAAGGTCATAATGTTGCTGATGTATCAAATCCTTACTATCGTGCATCAGTCGATCGACCTAATGGTAGATTGAGACCAATGTTCAACAGAGCAGATGTTGCGTACCAATATGCAACAACTATCTCTGGTTCAAATGTCACTCGAACAGGAAATCTAGTAACGCTTGATTATACAAGTGTTTCTATGATCGATCAGAACTATGCATCTAAGTTGCGTAATCCAGTTCAGGAATTGTTGTTTAACTGGCGTGGTCAAGTCATCCTCGATCCAGAATCAGATAACACACCTGACATTACAACTCTCCCTGATATTCAGGTTGACTTTGATGGCATCTATGAGTCGATGTTACAAATTGCTACAGCAGCAGGTGTTACAAACAGAGTAGACTTTGGTTCTTGGAGAACAACATCTGGAGAATTTGTTTCGGGTGGTGTGATACGAAGAAACCAAGAACGAATCGTAACTGAAACAACAATCAGTGCAGCAACAGAATCTTTCAGTCTCGGTAACTTCGTGACTGATGTTTCTGTGCGTGAATATATGAGATCCAAACTCATCAACTTCACTGGTGTTCGCATGAAACCAAACACTCGTGTTTATGCATACTTTGATGATGAGAAAGTGTTTAATTACTGTCGTGCGACTGACTCAGACTTTACTCCAAAACCAGGAGCAGATGGTCAGTTCGGTGGTGCATTGATAACAGATAACACTGGTACTGTTTACGGTCAGTTCAGAATTCCAAATGATAGCGATATGAAGTTCAGAACTGGTACTAAGCGATTCTTGCTAACTGATATTGATGATCCTATTGTTAAATCTGAAGTTGCAACTACTAGTGCACATGGCGAGTTTACAAGTAATCCATTAGACATAACTCAACGTGGTACAACAGTGGATATTACTGTTCCTCAGATTTCTAAACAGCAGACAGTACAAAGAAGACAACAGTGGACAGTTCTTGATAGGGATAATGGTTGGCAAGATCCTATTGCTCAGACATTCTCTGTTAATATCTCTGGTTCAACTGATGGTGTGTTTATCTCTAAGATTGATTTGTTCTTCGGTAATAAGTCATCCACACTACCAATCACGTTACAGATTCGTGAGATTGAGACTGGATTCCCAACTGATACTATTGTTCCTTATGGTCAGAAAACACTACAAGCATCTCAAGTGAATACTTCTGCAGACGGAACTACAGCAACGACATTTACTTTTGATAATCTAGTGTTCTTGAAGAACAATACCGATTATGCGTTTGTTGTGATCCCAGGCGGAAACTCAGATGACTATACTTTATGGTGCGCATCACTAGGACAGAACGATGTTGTAACAAACACATTGATTGCAAAGCAACCATACACTGGAGTGTTGTTTACATCTTCGAACGATAACACTTGGTCTCCAATTCCATCAGAAGACATGAAGTTCAAGATTTATCGTGCAAGATTCTCATCGACTGCTGGTACGGTATATCTTGAGAACCAAGATCAAGAGTTCTTTGATTATGATAATTATTCTGGTTCGTTTGTTGTTGGTGAAGATGCGATTGCTGAGTCTGTTTTGACATTCTCTAATAATAATTCAGTCGCAGTTGGAACAGTGCTTAGAACACAGATTACAGATTCTGCAAATAATTTCTTTGCGAATGGTACCGTTAGACAGATTGTTACGAGTGGTTCTGGTTCGGTCACTGTTAAGATCGACAACTTTGGAACATTCCCAACTACTGCAACATCCAACACAAACAACATTTATGTGGGTTCTACTTGGATTGGTAATACAACAGCATTCACTGCAAACACTGCACAAGGAACTGTTCAGTTTATCAATGCCACAGATCAAGAACTATATTTGACTGGATCAGCAGGTGGATTCTCAAATGGGTACATTAGAGGACAATCTTCTGGAGCATCCGCAAGAATAACAACAGTTAAGAACTTGCCTTTGAATACTTTAGTTCCTAAAGTTCCAAACATTACTTATGCTGGAACTACGGCAAACTTCTCATTCAGACCAACTTCTACAAGTGGAGTCATTTCTACGACCTTTGAAAATATTGAAATGTCAGTAGAGAATAACTTCTACGATGGAGAAAAGAAGATTTACTCTAAGACGAATGAGGATGGACTGAGTTCTGTTGGTGGAACTAGAAAGTCTGGACTTATTAAGGGTACATTCTCTTCTTCAAGAAATACAGTATCTCCTGTTATAGATTTGGGAAGAGCAAATGCTATTGTTGTTGAGAACATTATCAACAATGATGCGACAGATGAGCACAAGAACTTAGGTAGTGCATTGATGAGATACACATCAAATCCTGTTGAGTTGGCAGATGGTCAAGAAGCAGAAGATTTGGTTGTATACCTCGGTGCATATAAACCAGTCGGAACAGAGATTCGAGTTTATGCTAGAGTCTTGAATGGTGAAGATGGTGAAGTTCTTGACGATAAAGACTTTACACCACTAAGACAAGTTACTGCAGCAAACACCTACTCTGAAGGTTTAGATGGAACAGATATTCGAGACTTTGAATACACGTTCTTTGCAAACACTGATGGTAGTGGATATGGTGCAACTGGTAACACATTTGCTTATCTAAATAGTGGTAATAATAATGTTGTAACATACAACGGAACTGACGGTTCCATATACCATACCTTTAAGACTTTCGCAATCAAGATCGTCTTTACAAGTTCTGGTTCTAATGTGGTTCCTGTTGTAGCAGACATGAGAGCAATTGCGTTGCAGAAATAATGAGTACTCCTGATATATTAATAATTGAAGAGGACAAGTCTCTAGTTAGGGACACTAATTCGAACGCAATTCTCAATACTGATATGAGTGCACTTGAGCAGTATCGTGCAAAGAGAAATAAAGAAAGAGAAATGTTAAAAAAGGTAGAGCAATTTGATGAATTGCAAAGCGAAGTAAAAGAAATTAAATTGCTCCTTCAACAATTGATAGCAGAGAAGAGATAAATGACAGTATCTATTTCAAATACAAATTTAAATGATAACTTTAATACGTGGAGATTAAATACTAATCTTGCCGCAACTGTTATCAGTAATAATGTCGTTACAGTTTCCAGAGCAGGTTCTGCCAACAGGGGTGGAACTGCATACGGTAATGGTCACATTAAAGGTACGTTCTCTGCCAATGAGTTGAGGACTGCAACACTTAAATCTGGTAATACTACCAGTGAAGCAAACTGGATAATAATTGCTTCCAATACCTTTATTAATGCGACATCTGTATCGATTACGGCAAATACAATATTCCAAGGAAATGTGGATTTTGTGACTTCTGGTACTGATCGTCTTACTCTTGGTAACATCTCAAGAATTAGAATGACTGGTGGTAGTGGTGGTCAAGTATTGAAGAAGAGTGGAACTGATCAGTTAGTATTTTCTGGACTGACATTGAGAGATGTTTCTGACTTATCTACCAATTCTGCCCCAATTATTCTCTCTGGCGCAAATACTTCTTTCAGTGATAACAACGATTCACCTGCTCTTATTCTTTCGAACGGAACGGATAGAGCATACCTATTCATGGCATCAGATACAACACTTGGTGATTCTGATGTGTACTTAAAACTTGTTGATGCTGTCGGTGACTCTAAGTTTGTTATTGCCGATTCATCTAACAGTGAGGTATTCAGTGTAACGTCTGGCGGTATTACCACTTTCTCATCAAACATTGCGGTTAGTGGTGTTGCCTCTAGTGGTAACATTCTTCCAGATCCTGCTGGGGATGATAGTTACAATCTTGGTGCACCTAATCGTGAGTGGAAAGATCTTTATATCGACGGTGTCGCAAACATCGATGAGTTGAGTCTTGGTACATCTGCTGGTCAAGGTGTATCAACTTCGATGATACCAAAGACAGATGCCGCAGGGAATCTTGGTTCCTCTACACGCAAGTGGGGAACAATGTGGGCAGATACCACTAATGGTGGCGCAGGTGTATTTAATACACTTGGTGTATCATCTACTGTCACTGCAAATGGTGCAACAACATTTAACGGAACTGCAACATTCAACAGCACAGCAACGATTGCTTCAAACTTCGTTATGTCTGGTAACGTTGCTTCAGACATCGTACCGAATACAGTTGATGGAACTGGTCAATATGATCTCGGTTCCACATCGCAAAGATTCCATAATGTATATGCGAACAACGCATTTGCGAATAATATTACGACAGATAACGACGTAAGTATTAATGGTGACTTAACAGTACAAGGAACTGCAACATTTGCCTCTGGTGCTGTTACTGCTCCATCTGGTACGTACACCACTTTAAACGTTACAGGTGCGACAACATTAGATGGAACAGTGGATCTTGGTGACAACTCCTCTGACTTAATTTCTGTGCTTGGTGTTGTTGACACAAACATAATTCCTACTGGTACTGTAAACTTAGGTTCTCTGTCGGCACAATGGAATAGTGCTTGGTTCGATGGAACTGTAACCACAGATTTCTTAACTGTTGATGAGAATGCATCTATCACAGGAACTCTTGCTTCTGGTAATACTGACATCAACGGAACACTTGATGTATCCGAAGCAATAAGCAATGACGGAACAGTTGTTGTTGGTAAGAACGGAAAGTTACATGCAAACAATGCAGTAACAGATGGCACAATACAGAGTGCTATGCTTGCCAACACAATGAACATTGGTGCGGGTGGACAGATTCATGGTTCAGCATCAAAGGTTCCAATTATCCGTGTTAACAAGTATGGTCAAGTAATTGGTATTTCAAATACAAGTGTTGCTGGTGTAACCGGATTCACTTATACTGATGCTAACAACACGTTTGTAATTTCTACTGCAGATGGTAACAATTTCTCAGCAAACGTTACAATTGCTGAAGGTGCATCAGTTACAAACGACGGATCTAAGAAAGGTCTTGCATCTTTCGACTCCACTCAGTTCTCAGTTTCTAATGGTCATGTATCTCTTGCTGGTGGTGCGTCAGGTGCGATCACACAGGTCACTGGGACAGCAAACGAGATTCAGATTACACGTGATGGTGCAAATGCATACTTTGGATTGCCTGACGATGTTACAGTAACTGGACAATTAAACGTTGGTGAAAACTTAGTTGTTGCTGGTAACTTAACTGTTTCTGGTACGACAACAACAATTAATGCTGAGACATTAAATCTTGCAGATAACAAAGTTGTTCTTAACTCTAACTACAGTGGTTCAACACCAACTGAAGATGCTGGATTTGTTGTTGAGCGAGGAACAAAACAAAATTACGAATTTATTTGGGACGAATCTGAGGGTCGTTGGACGGCAGGTGATAGAAACCTTGTTGCTAACACATTCATTGGTAATCTGACTGGTAATGTGACTGGTAATGCAGATACTGCTGATGCTTTTGCTAATGCTGTTAACTTCTCATTAACTGGTGATGTGACTGCTCCTGCTGTTTCATTTACTGGTGCGGATGGAGTTCAAATGAACGTCACAATCAGTAATACTGCTCCATCAATCATTAGAGTTTACGATGTTTCTAGCGTTCAAGTGTTCCCTTAATTGAAGTATAAATAGAGGCGATAGGAAGATATAAATGGCAGCAAAGGCAAATATCGTAATAGATCAGGGGTCTGACTTTTCTTCAACAATTACTGTGACTGATAGTGCAGATGCAACAGTTGATTTGACTGGATATACAGGTTCTGGTCAAATCAGAAAACATTACACATCAAACACTAAAACAGATTTTACTGTTTCTTTTGGTACTCCAAGAACTGAAGGAAAGGTCACGATATCTTTGAATAGAACTCAGACTTCTGCACTGGAAGCAGGAAGATACGTATACGACGTTGAGATAACTAATTCGGCAAATACTAGATCAAGATTAGTGGAAGGTATCGTTACGATAACGCCAGAAGTAACCCGATAATATAAATAGAATATAAACCAATTAGCATCGGAAACTTAAATGGCAAATAGCGGAAATTTTAAAGTCAAATTTGATGGTCCGACCCAATCTTTAACGTTGAAGAACCAAGTTGGTTCTGGCAACCGTATAGATTCTCTTACTGATGTTGACACTTCCGTCACGGAAGCAAATGGATCAATTTTGGTATATAATGCTTCGACAGATACGTATGTTCAAAGGGACATTTTAACCTTTGACACCGACTCTGGTGCATTTAAGTTAGACGGTGGATCGGGATTCTAATGGCATCACCTATTATCGCAATTAAAAGGTCTCAAAGCAATAGTGCTCCTACATCTCTTGCTAACGGAGAACTTGCGTACTCATTTTCTTCTGATAAATTGTTTATCGGACAGACAGATACTGCAACTGATGCCGTAACAGTAGAATACATTGGCGGTAAATTGTTGGTTGATAAAGTAGCAAATTTGGAAAGTATTGTTTTAAGTGGTAGCAGATCGTATACAAATTTTACTGTTTCTGGAAATCTAACACTCTCCTCAATTGCTAGTGACTCAGTTTTAATTACTAAGAGTGGTGGTGTGGTCGAAGGTGTGACTGGAACTTCTGGTCAGTTGTTTCAAGTTGCAGCAAACGGCACACCTTATTTTGACGATTTGAATGGTGGTACATTTTGATAGATGAGTGATTATATTATAGAAAATGATGATGTTGTCGGTGTGTATGCCAAACAAATAGCAAAATTAGATGACACAAATAAAGAACTCAGGGAAAGGATTAGAACTCTCGAACAAGAAATAGAATCAAGAGATCAACTTCCTATACCAAAAAGTATTGTGAAACAGATCGTCCAAATGGAAGCATTGATTAGAAAACTCCAAGAAGACATCATATATTATAAAAGGTTTGTTCCGAAACAAGTTATTATAAATAAAGAAGGAAAAGAACAACCTACAAGACGTGGTGGAATACCCAAAAAATAATTATAAAGGAGTGCTCTAAATGGCATCTATTATTAAACTAAAACGCAGTAGCACTGGCGGGTCAGTTCCGGGATCCCTACAGACTGGTGAGATTGCGGTAAACCTGTTTGATCGACGTTTATACGTAGGTAACTCAACAGGTGTAACAGCAGTTGGTGGTGAGGATTTTAAACTTACTACACAAAATCCAACATCAGGTGGCGTATATCTTAAACTATTAGGAGAAACTGCTTCTTCATCGAATACTGTTCTATTGAGAGCAGGCGATGGTATGACAGTTTCTCGTGAGGGTAACGGTTCTATTACGTTCACCTCAACAGGATCGGTTGCAGACGGAGCAGTAACCACTGCTAAACTAGCAGACGGTGCAGTAACTGCAGCAAAGATTGCATCTAACGGTCTTACTGCTAACACATACGGTGCTAAGTCGGTTGGAACTGCGGCAATTGCAGACGCAGCGATCACTTCAGCAAAAATCGCTGCTGGTGGCATTACTGCTAACGCAATTGGCAATGACTCTGTTGCTCTTGGAACAAAGACAACTGGTAACTATGTTGCGACAATCGCAGATTCTGGTTCAAGTCAGATTACTGTTAATAACTCTGGATCTGAAACTGCTGCTGTAACGTTGGGACTTACTGCTGGTGGTGTTGGCACTACCGAATTAGCAGATGGTGCAGTTACTGGAGCAAAACTTGCCTCTAAGACAGTTGCAGCAAATGCTATCGTTGATGGCACAATTACCTCTGCTCAAATTTCAGCAGGTGGCATTACTGCTAACGCAATTGGTAACGATTCGGTTGCTCTTGGAACAAAGACAACTGGTAACTACGTTGCAACTCTTGCTGACTCTGGTTCGTCAGAATTTACAGTAACAAATGGTAGTACTGAAGGTGGAGCAGCAACTCTTGCTCTTGCTTCTAAAGGTATCACTGCTTCTAAGATTGCTGACGGAACAATTACTTCTGCTCAGATTTCTGCTGGCGGTGTTACAGCAAATGCTATCGGAAACGACTCTGTTGCACTTGGAACAAAAACAAGTGGTAACTATGTTGCTACAATTTCTGGTACTGCTAACGAGATTACAGTATCTGGTTCTGGTTCAGAGACTGCAGCAGTCACACTTGGATTACCAGATGATGTAACTGTTACTGCTCAACTTAACGTTGGCGAGAACTTAGTTGTAACTGGTAACACTTCAATCGGTGGTGACTTACAGGTTGATGGTGACTTAACTGTTACTGGAGCAACGACATACCTATCAACATCAACGGTTTATACTGATGATGGTATGTTCAAACTCTCTGCGAATAACGCAGGTGATGTTACCGACACTGGTATCTACGCAAAGTATGTTGTTTCTGGCAACTCAGCAGTACAATACACTGGTTACTTCCGTGATGCTACTGATGGAGCATTTAAGTTCTATACTGGACTTGATGCAGAACCAACAGCAACAGTTAATACTGCAGACACTGGATACACACTTGCTCAAGTCGATGCAATCATCGATGGAGGCACGTACTAAATAAACTGAAGAGGGGGGGGAATGGGTTACATAACTCTCCCCCCAAATTTAAATTTTGGTCTATATAGACCTTGTAATTAGAGAACCATAGATATGGCATCAATCGTCAAGATTAAGCGTTCCTCCGTTCAGGGGAAAGCACCTACAATATCTGCTATTCAGTCAGGCGAACTTGCTCTCAATACGAGAGACGGGAAACTTTTTTCGTCTGATGGTTCTTCAGTTTTCGAGGTTGGCGCAAACCTTTCTTCCTTATCTACATCTAGTATAACGGTCTCGGACTCATCGAGAACTGATTTACGTGTTACAGTAACAAATACAAATGGAAGTGCTAATAATACAGCACTTAGTTTAGTAAACGATCAGAGTCAATCATTAGAAGTTGGTGTTACTGGTAGTGGTTATATCCCAACTGATGATGGCATTTTGGGATACATATATCCTTCCAATACTGTCGGTAGTTTTATTATTGGCAATCAAGCAAATACTTTTATTTTCGGTGGTAATGCCTTTGGTGGGCAAGATGGCAATGCAGCAATCAGCATTACTTCATCCAATACTGGATCTCCAACAATTAACTTTTTGGGTCAATTTAATTTTCCAACTACTATAGGAACTTATGGGCAAGTTCTAACAGTTTCAAACACCGCAAATCGACAACTTGGGTGGGGTGCACCCACACTACAAACAGTCACTGAATCTGGCAATACCACTACAAGAGAAATTACTGTAGGTAGATTAACATCAGCAGGTCAAACACTCCCAGCATCAGATGGTACTTCTGGTCAGGTGTTAAAAACAGACGGAAATGGAAATTTATTTTGGGAGGCAGCAGGTACGGGTGCTGGAACATTTCAGTTTTACAAAAATGTCGGAACAGCAGATTTAGAAGCAGACGGAATAACTGTAACTGGCGGTGAATTTCCGTTCTATCAACAAGACGGAACGTATGACCCAGTTCCAGTTTCATAAGAATTTGAGGATTTAAAAAAATGGCAAATACAGCAGTTATACCAGTAAAGGCAATATATACAGGAACCGATGTCACTGCTCTCGGAGAATTGGCAG
>Ga0222719_10002738_pt1 | contig 15946 bp, 11 predicted proteins | sample C33_34DmetaG_FD_165039 | JGI IMG/M metagenome (GOLD analysis project Ga0222719, IMG submission 165039) | Estuarine water microbial communities from San Francisco Bay, California, United States - C33_34D | ecosystem: Environmental > Aquatic > Marine > Unclassified | place: USA: California... | reverse complement strand
GTAGTCGGTTCCCTGCAGGTGCGCCATGTCATAGCACTCGATCCGCAGCGGAGCCTCGGGCAGACCGAGCTGATCCTGCAACTCGGTCAGCGCCCGCGACCTCGTGTTGTGATCGCTCGCTCGGCGCATGCGGTGGCGAACGAACTCCTCTCGGGCGTTCTCATGCACGGTCTCCATCAACCGACGGCGATCACCGCGCTGAGGCACCCGTATCTCGACACGACCCTCGCGATCCAGTGCCAACCACTCCTCGAGGAGACCCCCGATCGACGGCTCGCGCGGCACGAGAATGGTGCGCGGCACGCCGTTGGGCGGCGTCTCGGCGTAGAAGCTCTCCACGACGCGGTCAATGAGCGCCCCTCCCTCAACGTCCTCCACCTTGTCGACGATGAAGCCCTTCCGACCGACCACACGACCTCGGCGAACGTGGAACACCTGCACCGAGGCCTCGAGTTCGTCATCGGCGATCCCGAAGACATCGAGGTCCTCATCGCGAGCAGCGACCATCTGCTGCTTCTCGACCGCCTTGGTGACCGAATCGAGACGGTCTCGGAGACGAGCGGCCCGCTCGAACTCGAGTTCCGATGAGGCCTCGCGCATCTCGGCGTCGAGAGCCCGCACAACATCCTCAGTGTCACCGCCGAGGAAGCGGCAGAGCCCGTCGACCATCTCGGAGTAGTCCTCTGCTGTCACCTCCCCCACACAGGGCCCGGCGCACTTCTCGATGTGGAAGAGCAGACAGGGCCGACCGAGTCGCTCGTGCTGCCGGAACTTTCCCGGCGAGCAGGTGCGCACCGGGAACGAACGGAGCAGCAGGTCAAGCGTCTCGCGGATGGCGTACGCATGGGCGTAGGGCCCGAAGTAGCGAACCCCGCGGCGCCGTCGCCCCCGGACGACGACCGCCCGGGGCCACTGCTCGTCGGTGGTCACCGCGAGCAGCGGGTAGCTCTTGTCGTCGCGGAGGCGCACGTTGAAGCGCGGGTGATGCCGCTTGATGAGCGAGTACTCGAGCATCAGCGCTTCGACCTCGTTGCGCACGATCGTCCACTCGACCCGCTCGGCCGTCTCCACCATCTGGCGGGTGCGCGGATGGAGCCGATCCGGGGCTTGGAAGTAACTGGAGAGGCGCGACCGGAGACTCGACGCCTTGCCGACGTAGATCACCTGGCCGTGTCGATCGATGAACTGATACGAGCCCGGGGCGTCGGGAATGGTGCCGGCCGGCGGGCGTTCGACCATGGCGTCAGGCTAGGTCCGCTCCAGAGAGGCCGCTGTCCCCGCGAACGTGTCGGCACGCCGGGTGCTCCGACCGGTACCGTGTTCGTGTGGCGCAACGTTTCCAGTTCGGCCTGCCCGAACCCCGCCGTCGCGATGGATGGTTTCGGGTCGGCAATGTCGACGTGACCACCACGGCGTTCCTCGTCGGACTCGGCGCCATCATGCTGATCGTCTACGCCGTCAGCCCCGGATCGGCCAGCCGACTCGTCTTCTTCCCCGACCTCGTCCGCTCCGGCGAGGTGTGGCGGCTCGTCACCTGGCCGATCGTCAGCGCGCCCAGTTTCTGGGTGCTCATCTCGATGTTCTTCTTCTGGTATTTCGGCCACATCGTCGAGGAGATGGTCGGACGCGTCCGTTTCACGCGTCTGATCGCCGCGATCGTCATCGCGCCGACGCTCTTCGTGAGCATCGTCGACCTGCCGACGGCACCGGAGGCCGGCCTCAACCTGCTCGGCAGCATCATGCTCGTCGTGTTCGCTGCCGAGAACCCGAACGCACCGTTCTTCTTCAATATCCCTGCGTGGATCATCGCCTCGGTGTTCATCGGGATCGACATCCTCGGCTATGTCGGCAACCGCTGGTGGGGCACGCTCCTCGTGCTCCTCATGGCGCTCGGTATCGCCCTCGTCACCATCCGGCAGTGGGGCTTCGCCGAGCGGCTCGACATGATCCCGCGCTTCGCCCGATCCGGCCGACATGGCAAGCCCACCCGGAGCTCCTCCGGTCGGGCCCGCCGACCGGCACCGCGCCGCACTGGGCGCGCGGGCCGCACCGAGGTGGTCAAGGGGCCCTGGGCTCCTCCGTCAGTCGACGGGGCCGCACGGGAGAGCATGCAGGCCGAGCTCGATGGCCTCCTCGACAAGATCTCCGCTCAGGGGCTCGACGCCCTGACCGGCGACGAGAAGAAGCGACTCAACGAACTGTCGAAACTGCTGCGCTGAACCGCGCGCCCGTGTACCACCCGTAGAGCAACATCCCTCCGGCGAGCACCGTCGCGAGATCAGCGAGGATGTGGAACTCGAAGGCCTGCTTCACGAAACCCGAACCGAGCGCGGCAGCCGCCCCGCACAGGCTGAGGGTCAGGTCACCCGTTCCCTGCGCCTCCACCCGGGCCTCCTCCGGCACCGAGGCGGTAAGCAAGGTCGTGCCGGCGATCAGACCAAGGTTCCAGCCGAGCCCGAGCAGGAACAGGCCAACGAACACCAGCACCGGCACGTAGCCCGCTATCTGAACCACGATCGTGCTCACCCCGAGCAGCGCCGCACCGATCTGGATGGCGCGGATCGTGCCCACCCGATCGACGAACCGGCCCACCAATGGCGCCAGGCCAAACATCCCGACGATGTGCAGGGCGATCACCATCGACGACAGATCGGCATGGCCGTGATCATCCATGTGCGGGGGTGTCATCGTCATGACCCCCACCATCGACGCCTGCGATCCGGCCATCGCCACCAGCCCGAGCATCGCCCCGCGCGAGGAGCGGATGACCGCGAACGAGCGGCGAGCCTGCTGGATCGGTCGCACCCGAGCAGCGTTCGGGTCGACGCCACCGGCGAGCACCAGCGGATCGGGTCGAAGCAACGTCAGATAGATGACGGCGCCGAGAAGCAACAACGCCGCCGCGAAGAGATAGGGCCCGACGTACTCATCGAGTCCGATCGCCATACCGAACCGCTTCTCGAGCGGAGTGAACACGGGTCCGAACACCGCTCCGAGCGTTCCGATCCACACCACGGCGCCGATCGCGGTGGCTCGCTCGTCGGGTGTGGCGAGGTCGGCTGCCGCGTATCGGGTCTGCAGCGTCGCCGACTGCCCGGAACCGAAGAGGAACATCCCAACGATGAACAGCCAGAACCACCGGGTCTGCCCTCCCGATGCCGCGACGAGCGCGCCGACCGCGCCGATTGAGAACGCGAGAGCGAGGCCCGGGCGACGACCGCGGCGGCGCATGAACGCGGCCAGCGGGATCGCCGTGACGGCGGCGCCGAGGGTAAACGCCGCTGACCCGAGCCCAGCGAGACGATCGCTGCCGAGCATGTCCTTGGCGAGGAGCGACACCACCGCGACCGTGCCGGCCACCGCCGCCTGACCGGGCACCACAGCCAGCCGCAGAACACCGATCGTTCGCCGCTGAGTGGCCGCGCGGTCGGTGATCGCAGGGCCTTCGGTCGGTGTCACGCGAGCAACTGTCGCAGATAGCGCCCGGTGTGGGACGCATCAACGGACGCCACCGATTCGGGTGTCCCCTCGGCCACCAGTCGACCCCCGCCGACTCCGCCCTCGGGACCGAGATCGATCAACCAGTCGGCCGTCTTGATCACGTCGAGGTTGTGCTCGATGACCAGCACGGTGTTGCCCTGATCGACCAGCCTCGAGAGGACGGTCAACAGTCGCCGGACGTCTTCGAAGTGCAGGCCGGTGGTCGGCTCGTCGAGCAAATAGATCGTGTGACCGGTCGATCGTTTCGCCAACTCCGTGGCGAGCTTGACGCGTTGCGCCTCCCCGCCGGAGAGGGTCGGCGCCGACTGGCCGAGGCGCACATAGCCGAGGCCGACATCCATCAACGTCTGGAGGTGTCGGGCGATCGGTGGCTGGTTGGCGAAGAACTCCACCGCCTCGGCGATCGGCATGTCGAGGACGTCGGCGATGTTGCGGCCCTTGAACTCAATATCGAGGGTGTCGCGGTTGTAGCGCGCTCCCTTGCACACCTCGCAGGGGACGTACACGTCGGGGAGGAAGTGCATCTCGATCTTGATCGTTCCGTCACCCGAGCAGGCCTCGCATCGGCCACCCTTCACGTTGAAGGAGAAACGGCCGGGCAGATAGCCGCGCACCTTCGCCTCGTTGGTGGTCGCGAAGAGCTTCCGGATGTGATCGAACACACCGGTGTAGGTCGCCGGATTCGACCGAGGGGTGCGCCCAATCGGCGACTGGTCCATGTCGATCACCTTGTCGAGATGCTCGATGCCGTCGATTCGCTTGTGCCGACCGGCCGGGGTCTTCGACTTGTAGATGCGTTGCATCAGCACCGGCAGGAGGATGTCGCGCACCAGTGTCGACTTGCCTGAACCCGACACGCCGGTGACCGCCACGAAACAACCGAGAGGGATCTCGACCGTGAGATCGTCGAGGTTGTGCTCGCGAGCGCCCCGCACCACGAGTCGCTCGGCCTTGGGCGGGCGTCGCTCCCCCGGCACCGGGATCGAGCGTCGGCCCGAGAGATAGTCACCCGTCACCGAGTCGGCCACGCCGTCGAGACCCGGGACCGGCCCGGAGTAGACCACCTGACCACCGTGCTCGCCGGCTCCAGGGCCGATGTCGACGATCCAGTCGCTCTCGCGAATCGTCTCCTCATCGTGCTCGACCACGAGCACGGTGTTGCCGAGATCGCGCAGTCGGGTGAGCGTGTCGATCAATCGGCGGTTGTCGCGCTGGTGCAGGCCGATCGAGGGCTCGTCGAGCACGTACAGCGTGCCGACGAGGCCTGATCCGATCTGGCTTGCGAGACGGATGCGCTGCGCCTCACCACCGGCGAGGGTTCCCGCCGATCGGGCCAACGTCAGGTAGTCGAGTCCGACGTCGAGGAGGAAGCCGAGGCGGGCGTTGATCTCCTTGGTCACCCGCTCGGCGATCATGCGGTCGCGTTCGCCGAGCTGGAGGCCAGCGAGGAACTTCGCCGAATCACCGATCGACATCTCGCACACCTCGGAGATGTTCTTGCCGTTGACGGTCACCGCGAGGGTGAACGGCCGAAGCCGCGCTCCCCCGCACGCCGAGCACGGCACCTCGCGCATGTACCCCTCGAACTGCTCCCGAGTCCAGTCGCTGTCGGCCTGCTCGTGGCGTCGCTTGATCCACGGGATCACACCCTCGTATTCGGTGCTGTACGAGCGCTGGCGTCCGTAACGGTTGCGATAGCGCACGGTCAACTGACCGCCGGTGCCATGGAGGAGGATCCGCTGCTGCTTGGCCGGCAGGCTCGACCAAGGAACGTCGAGGTCGATCTCGTTCGCGTCGGCCACCGACTCGAGCATTCTCACGAAGTACTGCGTGTGCGCGCTCCGCCACGGAGCGATCGCCCCGTCGTGCACCGAGAGATCGACGTCGGGGACAACGAGCTCCGGATCGACCTCGAAGGTCGTCCCGAGCCCGTCGCAGGTCTCGCAGGCTCCGTACGGCGAGTTGAAGGAGAAATTCCGGGGGGCGGGCTCGGGGTGGCTCGCCCCACAGGTCGGGCAGGCGAGGTGTTGGCTGAAGGTCAGCGTCTCGTCCTCGCCTCCCTCCCCAGCACCGACGAGTTCAATCTGCGCGACGCCATCAGCGAGGGTGAGGGCTGACTCGAGCGAGTCGGTGAGTCGCCGCTCGATTCCCTCACGCAGAACGAGACGGTCCACGACGACCTCGATGTCGTGCTGCTCGTAGCGGGCGAGCTTCTCCTCACGGGCGAGGAACTCGTCGATCTGCACCGTCTCGCCATCGACGCGCGCTCGCACATATCCCTGTCCGGACAGATCCTCGAGCAGCGACTCGTACTCACCCTTGCGGCCACGGACGACCGGCGCGAGCACTTGAAAACGGGTGCCCTCGGGCAACTCGAGCACCCGGTCCACGATCTGCTGGGGGGTCTGACGCTGGAGTCGGGTGCCATCATCGGGGCAGTGCTGTACGCCGATGCGGGCGTAGAGCAGGCGGAGGTAGTCGTAGACCTCGGTGATCGTCCCCACCGTCGACCGGGGGTTGCGGCTAGCCGATTTCTGGTCGATGGAGATCGCCGGGGACAGCCCCTCGATGACATCGACATCGGGTTTGTCCATCTGCCCGAGGAACTGCCTCGCGTACGAGGAGAGCGACTCGACGTAGCGACGCTGCCCCTCGGCGTAGATGGTGTCGAAGGCGAGGCTCGATTTGCCCGAACCCGAGAGGCCGGTAAGCACCACGAGCCGATCGCGCGGGATCTCAACGTTCACATTGCGGAGGTTGTGCTCCCTCGCCCCGCGCACCGAGATCACGGGCGGACCGTCAGACGAGAGCGGTGCCGGCGACGTTCCCTCGGGCGCCCGCTTCGCAGCTGCCTTCTTCACGGCGGGTTTCTTTGCAGCGGATTTCTTTGCAGCGGATTTCTTTGCAGCGGATTTCTTTGCAGCGGATTTCTTTGCAGCGGATTTCTTCGCAGCCTCCCGCTTTGCTGGCGACGTCTTCGCGGTCGTCGTGGTTCGGGGGGCCATCGTCGGCGAGGCTAACGGTGCCTGGCTCAGCGGGCGTCACGCAGTTCGCGACGAAGTTCGTTGATCTCGTCACGCAGGCGGGCGGCGTACTCGAAGCGGAGATCGACAGCCGCCTCGTGCATCTCCTCCTCGAGAGTCTGGATCAACCGGGCGATCTCCCCCTCGGGCAGGGAGGCCAGCTCGCGCTGGACCCGATCGCGCTCCTTCTGGCGCCGACGGTCCTTCCCCGGAACTGGAGCGGTCGCCGCCTCCGGTCGCAACATCGAGAGGATGTCACCAACCGCTTTACGGATGGTCTGCGGATCGATGCCATGTTTCTCGTTGTGAGCCAGCTGCAGCGCGCGTCGTCGCTGGGTCTCACCGATCGCGCGCTTCATCGAGTCGGTGATGCGGTCCGCATACATCACCACCTCCCCCTCGACGTTTCTCGCGGCTCGACCAATCATCTGAATGAGGGAGGTCTCGCTACGGAGGAACCCCTCCTTGTCGGCGTCGAGGATGCACACCAACGACACCTCGGGCAGGTCGAGCCCCTCGCGGAGCAGATTGATCCCGACCAGCACATCGAACTCGCCGAGCCGGAGCGCCCTCAGGATCTCGATTCGCTGGATCGTGTCGATATTCGAGTGGAGATACCTGACTCGCAGCCCTTGCTCGAGCAGGTACTCCGTGAGGTCCTCAGCCATCTTCTTCGTCAACGTGGTGACGAGCACGCGGTCGCCGCGGGTGACCCGGCCCTCGACCATCGTCATCAGGTCGTCGATCTGCCCCTTCGTCGGGCGGACCAGCACCTCCGGATCGACGAGACCGGTCGGGCGAACGATCTGCTCGACGACCCGGTCGGAGACGCCGATCTCGTAGTTGCTCGGTGTGGCCGACAGGAACACGCACTGGTTGACGCGCTCAAGCACCTCTTCGAACCGGAGCGGCCGGTTGTCACGCGCGCTTGGCAGACGAAACCCGTGCTCGACGAGCACGTCCTTGCGGCTTCGGTCACCGGCGTACTGACCGTGCAGCTGCGGCACGGCCACATGGCTCTCATCGATAACCAGCAAATAGTCGTCGGGGAAGTAGTCGAGCAGGGTGAACGGCGGTTCGTCGGGCGACCGTCCGTCGATGTGCATCGAGTAGTTCTCGATCCCATTGCAGTAGCCGACCTCGGCCATCATCTCGAGGTCGTACTGGGTCCGCATCCTGAGCCGCTGCGCCTCGAGGAGCTTTCCCCCCTGCTCGAACTCGGCGAGACGGGCCTGCAGCTCGGCCTCGATGCCCTGGATGGCTCGGGCCATGCGCTCGACGCCGGCCACATAGTGGGTGGCCGGGAAGACGTGAGTTCGCGACATCTCCTCGAGGGTCTCGCCGGTCACTGGGTCGATCCGAGTGAGCCGATCGACCGTGTCGCCGAAGAGTTCGATCCGTAGCACCGACTCCTCGTAGGAGGGATGCACCTCAATGGTGTCGCCGCGAACTCTGAACTTTCCGCGACCGAGAGTCATGTCGTTGCGGTCGTACTGCATGTCGACGAGACGCCGGAGGATCGAGCGCATGTCGTAGTCGACGCCGACGCTGAGGTCGATCAGCTGACCCCGGTACTCCTCTGGTGACCCCATGCCGTAGATGCACGAGACCGAGGCGACGACGATGGTGTCCCTCCGGGTCAGCAGCGCAGCCGTCGCCGAGTGGCGGAGGCGGTCGATCTCGTCGTTGATCGACGCGTCCTTCTCGATGAAGGTGTCACTCGACGGGATGTAGGCCTCGGGCTGGTAGTAGTCGTAGTAGGAGACGAAGTACTCGACCCGGTTCTCGGGGAAGAACTCCCGCATCTCCTGAGCGAGCTGCGCCGCGAGGCTCTTGTTGGGCGCGAGGATCAACGTCGGTCGCTGCACCTGCTCGATCGTCCAGGCGATCGTCGCCGACTTGCCCGAGCCGGTGATGCCGAGGAGGGTTTGGAACCGCTCACCCGCGTCGAGCCCCTCGGCGAGCGAGGCGATCGCCGTCGGCTGGTCACCCGCCGGTTCGAACTCCGAGACGACCCGGAATCGATCCTCGGTGACCGGGGTGGGGGTCGCGCTCATCGTCCCGCGCGGTTCGCGTCGACCACCGGCACATCCGGGGGTGGTGTGGTGGCCCGGTACCGGTCGCCCTCGCCGGGCAGCAAGGCGTCGAACGCGCCGTCGACGAGATCCCAGTAGCGGCGCTCGATGCCAGCGCGTCCCCGATCGCGGCCATCGAGGTAGATGTCGAGGGCGACTTGTCGGGGCACGTAGGTGACGATCCGCCCGATCTCTGGACCCTCCTCGAGGAGCCGCACCCCCTCGGTCACGTCCACTCGGTCGTAGTTGCGCTCACGGGCGTCGAGGCGAACGAGTTCATCAGGATGGACCAGCGTGACGATGCCGTTCATACAGGCCCCGTCGACCGCGGTGATACCGAGCGCGACCACCACGTCGACTCGATCGACGTCCGGCCCCACGAGGTCGCCGTCTGCTACCGCCATGCCGTAGTTCCACCGGCGTTCCCAGCCGTCGCACTCGGCGGCGAGGAAATCGACCCCGCGGATGGGATCCCGGTGGAGTGTCCCGCCGAGCGAGGACGGGCTGACCAGCGAGCCGTACCCGAAGACCCAGACGCTCTCGCTCACGGAGCTGACGCTACCCCTCGGCCCTCAGCCGCAGGAGGTCGTCCCACACCTCACCGACCCGTCGGTCGAGCTCTGCCTCGTCAGCGGAGTTGTCGATCACGTGGGTGGCGATGGCGCGACGCGCCGCGCGGTCGATTTGGCTCGCGATGCGCCGCTGGGCGTCGTCGGCGTCCATTCCTCGAAAGGCGACGAGCCGTTCAACCGCGATGTCGGGATCAACATCGACGACGATCGTGGCGTCGAGATCATCGCGAGGGTTCTCGGCGAGAAGGGGGAAGTCGAGGATGACGATCCGGTCGGTGTCGCTCAGCGCCTCGATGCGCGAGCGGATCTCACGTTGGAGGGCCGGATGGACGATTCCGTTCAGATCCGCCCTTGCCGCCCGCGCCTCCTCGGAGTCGCCAAACACCACCGCTGCGACCGCTGCTCGGTCGAGCGAACCGTCATCGAGGATCACGTGCGCGCCGAAGCGCTCAGCCATCTGCGCGAGAACGGGAGAGCCCGGCTCCTGCAGCTCTCGCACGATGGCGTCAGCGTCGATGATCTCCGCGCCGTGGCCGGCGAGGAGAGCCGACACGGTGGACTTGCCGGCTCCGATACCGCCCGTCAGTCCGACGAGCAGCACGATTCAGTCGTCCGACTCGGCTTCGGCTGGGGTCTCCGGGGCGGCGACCGCCTCAGGCGCGGCTTCCGCGCTCGACTCCGAACCGCTCTCATATTCGGCCCAGGCCGCCTCGACCTCGTCGTCGCTGTGCGTCCAGTTGCCCTCGGAGTCAACGTCGAAGTGCTCGCGGTACTCGGCAGCGAGCTCGCCACCCTCCGCGGCCTGCTTGATCGACAGGCTGATACGGCGGCGCGGCAGATCGAGATCGATGATCTTGACCCACAGCTCCTCACCGGGCGTGACGATGTCGGCGGGATTCTCGACGTGGTGCGCGGACATCTCCGAGATGTGCACCAGACCCTCGATGCCGTCACCCACCTGCACGAACGCGCCGAACTGGACGAGCTTGGTCACCCGGCCGTAGACGAGCTGGCCAACGGAATGACCCTCGGCGAACTCGGCCCAAGGATCCTGCTGGGTGGCCTTGAGCGAGAGGCTGATGCGCTCTCGGCTGAAGTCGACATCGAGCACCTGCACCGTCACCGGATCGCCAACCGCGACCACAGAACCCGGATGGTCGACGTGCTTCCACGAGAGTTCGCTCACGTGGATCAGGCCGTCCATTCCGCCGAGGTCGACGAAGGCGCCGAAGCTGACCACCGAGGAGATGGTTCCCGAGCGGACCTCGCCCACCTTGAGGTTGGTGAGGAAGTTGTCGCGCGTCTCCTTCTGGTTCTCCTCGAGGTAAGCGCGACGCGAAAGCACGACGTTGTTGCGGTTCTTGTCGAGTTCGATGATCTTGGCCTGAACGACGGTGCCGACGTAGGGCTGCAGATCGCGGACTCGACGAAGTTCGACGAGCGAAGCGGGGAGGAACCCACGCAGCCCGATGTCGACGATGAGACCGCCCTTGACGACCTCGATGACCGGACCCTCGACGACGGCGTCGGCTTCCTTCTTCGCCTCGATATCGCCCCAGGCGCGCTCGTATTGGGCGCGCTTCTTGGAGAGGACCAGGCGACCCTCCTTGTCCTCCTTGGTGAGCACCAACGCCTCGACCTGCTCGCCCATGGAGACGATCTCGGCCGGGTTGACGTCGTTGCGGATGCTCAACTCGCGGGAGGGGATAACGCCCTCGCTCTTGTACCCGATGTCGAGGAGCACCTCGTCGCGGTCGATCTTGACCACGGTGCCGTGGACCAGCTGCCCGTCATCGACTTCGATGATCGAGGCGTCGCCTCCGTCGACGGCGTCGGCGAAACTCATTCCGAGGTCGTTCGAGACGACCTCGCGGGGGGTGTAGTTGCCCTCGTCATCGAAGGTTCCCATCTGGGACGGTGCGGGGGCGGTAGTGGTGTCGGACAAGGTCGGGTACTGCTTTCGGAAACGGATACGGATGGTCGGCGGGTGTGCCCAGAGGGTCACGAAACCGCGGCGGCAGAGCGTATCAGTGGCTCAGAGCGATGCCATCCGGGCGATGAGCAGGTGCTCGGGCAGGTCGACCGAGGGAGGTTTTGCCGAGTAATCCCCCGGTTCGGCGCCGTCGACGGCGACCACCTCCAAGCCGACCAGCTCGCAGAGCAACCGGAGTTCGCGAGGCGTGTAGCCGCCGGTCCATAGATCGACGTACTCGACCCGACCGGCCTCGTCGCGCACTTCGGTGTGCTCGTGGATGATCCCCGTGCCGACATCAAGGCTTGCCTCGTAATCACCCCGCGCGATCGCGGCCGCTGTGAACAGGCTGTTGAACGCCGAGAGCGCCAGCCGACCTCCCGGGGAGAGGGCGGCGGCGATGCCGTCCAGCACAAGTCGATCGCCGTCGACTCCCTCGCGGGCATCCTCCGGACGCATGAGCCCGAACGCTCCCTGACAGAGGCAGATCACCGCGTCAAACGCGCCTCGGAGACGATCGACCGAGGCGAGGTCGCGGGCGTCGAGTCGTTCGAAGGTCGCGCCCTCGGGTGCGGCCTCCACGGCGAGGTCGATGAACCGCTGCGAGATGTCCACGCCGTGAGCCCTGACACCGCGCCGCGCCAGTTCGTGGCTGTGCCGTCCCGGACCGCAACCGACATCGAGCACCCGATCGCCCTCTCCAATCTCAAGCAACTCCATCAGGCGGTCCACCTCGGCCACCGTGCCCTTCGTGAACGAGTAGCGGAGATACGCCCCTCCGAGATGCTCGGCGACCGGCTCAAACCAGTGGTCGTTGCCCGCTCCGGGGCCCGGCTTCACGACTTCGCCGCGGCCCAGGTGTCGCCCCAGGCCACGTTGACCTCAAGGGGCACGTCGAGCTCAGCGGCCCCGCGCATCAGGTCGACGACGAGCGGTCCCACAACCTCGCACTCGGCCTCGGGCACCTCGACGAGCACCTCGTCATGCACCTGAAGCACCAGCCTCGCCGCGTGATCCGCCGACTCGAGGGCCTCATCGATGCGCACCAGCGCAATCTTGAAGATGTCAGCCGCCAAGCCCTGGATGCCGGCGTTCATCGCCTGCCGCTCACCGGCCTGACGCACCCGCCAGTTCGAGTCGAGGAGTTCTGGCACCGGGCGACGCCGGCCGAACAGCGTCTCCGTGAAGCCCTTGGTGCGGGCCTCAGCGACCGTGCGGTCCATGTAGTCGCGCACGTTCGGGAACGCCTGGAAGTACGCCTCGAGAATCGCGGCCGCCTCGTCGGTGGGGATCGCGAGGCGCTGGCCGAGCCCATAGGCCTCCATGCCGTAGGCGAGACCGTAGGAAACCATCTTCGCCTTCGATCGTTGATCGACGGTCACCTCGTTCGGATCGACCTCGAAGACGCGGGCCGCCGTGGCCTGGTGGATGTCCTCGCCGGCGGTGAACGCTCCAACGAGCCCCGGGTCGGCAGCGAGATGGGCGATGCAGCGCAACTCGATTTGGTTGTAGTCGGCCACCAGCAGGCGATGTCCGGCCGTCGGCCGGAAGGCGGTACGGAACACCCGGCCCTCGTCGGTGCGCACCGGGATGTTGTGCAGGTTCGGCCGATCACTCGAGAGTCGACCAGTGCGAGCAACCGTCTGATGGAAGGTCGCGTGAATGCGCCCATCGGCCGCCACCTCGGCCACGAGACCCTCGCCGTAGGTACCGCGAAGCTTGTCGACCTCGCGATGGCGCAGCAGCGGATTGATGAACTCCGGCCACTGGTCGCGCAACTTCTCGAGCGTCTGCGCGTCAGTCGAGTAGCCGGACTTGGTCTTTCGGACACCAGCCGGGGAGAGCCCACGCTCTTCGTAGAGCAACTGGCGCAACTGCGTGGGCGAGTTGAGATTGAGTTCGGGCTGGCCCGCCTCGTCGCGCAGGCGCGAGGCGAGTTCCTCGACTTCGGACCGGAGTCGGTCACCGATCTCCCGCAACCGCGCGACGTCCACCTCGATGCCGAGATGCTCCATTCGCGCGAGCACCCTCACCAGCGGGGTCTCGATCTCGTCCAACAAGCTCGTGGCATCGACGTCGGAGACGGCGGCGAGTATCGGCGCCGAGCATCGGGCCACCGCGAGGGCGGCATCACCGGCGGATTGGGCCCGGTCCTCGTCATCACCGCCGAGGTCGAGTTGTCCGGACGGCACGACGCGCCGCTCACCGACGGTGAGCTCGGTGAATCGGGATACGAGATCGGGGATCTCGTAGTCGCCGACGACCGGATCGATGAGATAGGCGGCGATGGCGAGGTCGAGCTCGAGGCCCCGCAGATCGATGCCCAACGGCAACAGCGACCGCATGGCGTCCTTCGCTCGGTGCATCCGGAGACGTGGGTGATCTCCCAGCGCGGCACCAACCTCGGGGTCGGTGAGGACATCCGAGCCCACCCAGAGCACCTCACCGGCGGCCTCATCGGTCACCAGAGCGACACCGGTCACCGGGCTGCGACCCGGCTCGCCATCGAAGTCGACCGCGAGATGGAGCACCTCGACCCCCTGCAGAGCGGCCACGACCACCGAGGGGGCATCGGCTTTCACAACGCTCGCGGAGATCGCCTCGACCGATGTTGCGGGTGGCGCCTCGTCCTCGAAGACACCACCGAGTTCGGCCAGCACCGACTCGAGGCGGCCGAGCAACTGGGAGAACTCGAGCACACCAAAGAGGCGGCGCAACTCGGCGCTGTCGGGAGTGAGCGCGAGTGTCTCCGGCGACAGGTCTCCGATCGGCGCGTCGGTGCGCAGCACCATCAGTTCGTGGTTGTGACGGGCCCGCTCCTCATTCGCGGCGAGGTTCTCTCGGAGCTTCGGCGTCTGCGCGTCGAGCGCGGCGAAGATCCCGTCGAGACCACCGTGAGCAGTGATGAGCTTCGCTGCCGTCTTCTCCCCCACACCCGGCACACCGGGCAGGTTGTCGCTCGGGTCGCCCCTCAACGCCGCGTACTGCGGGTAGAGCGCGGGGGTGACCCCCGTGCGCTCGAGGATCCCTGCCTCGTCGTAGAGGGCGTAGTCGCTCACCCCGCGCTTGTTGTAGAGCACGCGAACGTGCGGGTCGCGCACGAGCTGGTAACTGTCGCGATCACCGGTCACGATGATCACATCGTCGCCGCGGGCTGCGAGACGGTCAGCCGCCGTCGCGAGCAGGTCGTCGGCCTCCCAGCCGGCCGCCTCCACCTGATGCACACCGGCCACAGCGAGCACCTCGCGGACCACCGGAAGTTGCTGCCGGAGGGTGTCGGGGGTGGACTCGCGCTGCGCCTTGTACTCCGGCTCCGCTTCGTGACGGAATGTCGGCTCAGGGCGATCGAACGCCACGAGCACCCCGTCGGGATGCTGATCACGGAGCACGTTCACCAACATCGAGACCAGCCCGAACACGGCGTTCGTCGGCTGCCCGGTGCTCGTCGCCATGTCCTCGGGAAGGGCGAAATACGCCCGGTAGGTCAGGGAGTTCCCGTCGATGAGGAGATAACGAGCCACGGGAGGATCGACCTCAGCCGGGGCGAAGTGAGCCGTCGAGGATGCGGTCGGCCACGTCGCGCATGCGGATCCGCTCCGACATGGCGGTGCGCTGGATGAAGGCGAAGGCGTCGGACTCCGACATGCCGACCTCATCGATGAGCAGCCCCTTGGCGCGATCGACGAGCTTGCGCGCCTCGAGTTGCTCGCCGAGGGCGTCGATCTCGCCGGTCAGGTCGCGAAGCTCGCGGAACCTCCCGATGGCGACCTCGATCGCGGGCACGAGATCGCTCCGCTGGAACGGCTTCACGAGAAAGGCGAGGGCACCGGCATCCCGGGCTTGCTCGATCACCTCGCGCTGGCTGAACGCCGTGAGCATGAGCACCGCGCAGAGCTTCTCTGAAGTGATCACCCCGGCCGCTTGCAGACCGTCCATCCCGGGCATCTTGACGTCGAGGATCGCCAGATCCGGAGCGAGATCGCGGACCAGGCCGACCACCTCATCACCCCGGCCCGTCTCGGCGACCACCTCGTAGCCCTCCTCCTCGAGGGTCTCGCGGAGGTCCATTCGGATAATCGCCTCATCCTCCGCGATCACCACGCGGATGGCCATCAGCGAGCACCTCTGAGGCAAGCGTTCATCGGGTGGCCGCGGCAATCCGGTCGAGCAACTCGTCCTGACGACGCTCGAGTTCGACGATCTCATCGACGAGGTGGAGACGATGACGATCGAGGGCGGAAGCGTGCCGACGGGCGTCGGCGGCCTCGAACTCAGCAAGCGGCGTCTCCGAGACAAGCGCCCTGAGCGCGTGGTCATCGGCCTCCGACGCAAACACCGCGCACTGCTCCTCGATCTGGGCGAGCTCGTGCCGCAACTCCGCGAGGCGCGCGCCGTTCTGCGCCAGCCGTCGTTCCGCGAGCCAAGTGGCCATCTGGACATGCTAGGCCGACCTCCCGCCGACCCACCGGAGTTGAGCGGCGCGACCGGCGACCGGTCGGTTGGGCAGTGCCCCGAGTCGGATTCGAACCGACACTGGACGGTGTTTGAGACCGCTGCCTCTGCCGTTGGGCTACCGGGGCGACACGGGGAGCCTACCGGCCATACAACTGCGCCTACCGAGCGGTAGCCGACGGCCGGCGGAGCCTCGGTCTAGCCTCTCCGACGTGCTCGCCTTCACCTTCCCCGGGCAGGGGTCGCAACGCCCGGGAATGGGCCGTCCCTGGGTCGATCACGACAGCTGGGAGCTCGTCAACGAGGCCAGTGAGGTCGCCGGCCGTGACGTCGCCCGCCTTCTCCTCGACG
>Ga0222719_10002736_pt1 | contig 15955 bp, 17 predicted proteins | sample C33_34DmetaG_FD_165039 | JGI IMG/M metagenome (GOLD analysis project Ga0222719, IMG submission 165039) | Estuarine water microbial communities from San Francisco Bay, California, United States - C33_34D | ecosystem: Environmental > Aquatic > Marine > Unclassified | place: USA: California... | reverse complement strand
ACGACCACTCGCTCCCAAAGCGAGTGCGCTACCAGACTGCGCTATACCCCGAGACGAGTGATCTTAAAGTTTTAAGGTTAAATAATCAATCTCCATTGCATAAAAATTTAATGATGGGAAAATGCTTTCATGCCATCAAAAATTTTAGACGGAAAAGCTCTTGCTCAATTAGCTGAAGAGGATATTAAATCTCATGTTTCTACATTGAAGGAAAATGGCATTACTCCAACATTAGCAACAATTTTAGTAGGGGTGGATCCTGCCTCAGCTACCTATGTAAAAATGAAGCAAAATGCTTGTGCCAGGCTTGGCATGGATTCAATAGCAGTTGAGTTAAGTAAAGAGACTACTACCGAAGAATTGTTAGAAGCAATAGATACTCTGAACCACGATAGCAATGTTCATGGCATCTTATTGCAACATCCTGTGCCATCACAAATTAATGAGCGTAAATGCTTTGATGCTATTGATGTTACAAAAGATGTTGATGGGGTGACTTGCACAGGATTTGGCCAAATGACCATGGGAGAAGAGGCATTTGGTTCATGTACTCCAGCGGGAATAATGCGCATCCTGGAGCATTATAAAATTGAAATTTCTGGTAAAAATGCAGTTGTTGTTGGTAGAAGTCCTATTCTTGGAAAACCTATGGCCATGATGTTATTGAATAAAAATGCGACCGTTACAATCTGTCACTCTAGGACAACCAATCTACAAGATCATATTAAAAATGCAGATATATTAGTTGGAGCGGTTGGAGTGCCTCGCCTAATTCAAAAAGACTGGATTAAAAATGGAGCTGTTGTGATCGATGCTGGCTATCATCCTGCAGAAAAATGTGGGGACATTGATCTGCAAGACATTGAGTCTAATGCCTCTGCCCACACCCCTGTTCCTGGAGGAGTTGGTCCTATGACTATTAATACTTTAATTCTTAATACGTTGTTAGCTGCTCAAAAACTAATTTAATATGTCCAACCTTCCATTAATTGTTGGCTACGGTGGAATTAATGCAGCTGGAAGATCAATCTTTGATTTCTCTCACCAAAGAATGTTATTCGAGAGCATAGATACAGACAAACAAACTGAGGTACTCCAAACTCTTGGTCACCTCATGGGAACCAGCAATAAAGAAACAATCTTAAATAAAACTCTACTAAGAACCATTGATGATGATTTTTTTGATCAGCATAACTTTAGATCTCCAAAATTACCTACCTTAGCTGGAGGGCAGCTACCCTCTGGATTTAATCCTGCGAAAACCTACAATTCAAGACAACATCCCCGCAGCCTTGCAATGACTATTTTTGGTTTATCCGATGCAGTAATGAGCCTTGGTTTGCCATGGGAAGAAATTCTATTAAAGGTGCCAAGACAAAAAATTTCATGCGTCTCTGGTTGCGCCGTTGCACAAGCAGATAAATATGGCATGGGGGGAATGTTTCAAGCACCCTTGGCAGACTCAAGAATCACAAGCAAGCATATGGCCATGTCACTTGGAGAAGGCAGCGCAGACTTTGGTCATGCCTATGTATTGGGGAGCATGGGCTCTACTGGCAACTACACAGGTGCATGTGCAACTTTTCAGTACAATCTGAAGCTAGGAATTTCTATGATTCAATCAGGAGAGTCCTTGATTAGCATTGTGGGTGCAGCTGAGTCTGGAATTGTGCCTGAAATATATGAAGCATTTTCTGCTACCAAGGGTTTAGCAGAAGATGAAAATCTCATGAAGTTGCAAGAAAAACTTGGTGAAGACTTTGCTGAACCAAATCATCGAAAAATTTGTAGACCCTTTGGTGAAAATATTGGAATGAGTTTAGGGGAATCTGCTCAATTTGTTGTCTTAATGGCAGATAGCCTTGCTCTTGAACTTGGCTTAAAGATCCACGGAGCTGCATTATCTAGCCACATCCATGCAGATGGTCACAAAAAATCAATTTCTGGCCCTGGTGCTGGTAACTATCTTACGGTTGGAAAAGCTTTTAATGAAATTAAAAAACATTTTGGCGAAGATGCTGTGAATAAAACTTTTTTTCACGCACATGGAACAAGTACCCCACAAAATAGAGAAAGTGAATCTCATATTATCTCCAGCATATCAAAAGCCTTCGGTGTTAACTCTTTACCAGTAACTGCTATTAAATCTTATCTCGGCCACTCTCTAGCAGCTGCAGGCGGTGATCAAATGATCAGCTCATTAGGGAGCTGGAAAAATAATTTAATTCCAGGCATAGCCTCTACACCAAAGCTTGCTGGCAATGTCTATACCGAAAATGTAAATTTTTTATTGGAGAATTTAAAATTTGAGGACAAAGATTTCGATTTTGCTGTACTAAATGCAAAGGGTTTTGGTGGTAACAATGGAACCGCTTTAATTGCTTCTCCCATCAAAACCATGCATCTGTTGGAATCAAAGTATTCAAAAGATCAGATTAATAAATATCATAAACAAAAAGAAGTTATTGATGAGCAATTACTAGAAAGCAAAAGTAGAATCCTTAAAGGAGATCTTAAATCTAGGTATATTTTTGGTGAAGATGTCATTGATGGCGTTAGTGATTTTGAGGTTGAGCCTCACCAAATCACAAATAAATTAAACAATGAAAAGTTTGATTTACAGTCCACTCTGCCCTACCAAGAATTTTTGAAAAATTAATCATGCTTTTGTACCAAAAAAAATGGTAGATATAATTGCTGAAATTTAAGCACTAAGGGTTAGAATACAATAAGAATACTAATTTATCCGCGTAAGGAAGGAGAAAAGGTACATGTCATATGACAAAACAAAGACGGACCCTGCTTTAGGGCAAAAAGTACACAAACATCTAGCTTCAATAGGAGTGGAAACTCCAATCATTGATAATGGTTTGTCCCGCAGAGAAAAGATTGAAAAGATTGAAACTCACTTTGATGAGATTGTCACAACCTTAGGGCTTGATTTAAAAGATGATAGCCTTATAGATACACCAAAACGTGTTGCTAAAATGTATGTCAATGAAATATTTTGGGGGCTTGATTACGATGCTTTTCCCAAGGTAACTGTTGTTGAAAACAAGATGCAGTATAACGAAATGGTTATAGAAAAAGGTATTTCAGTTCAGTCTTATTGCGAGCATCACTTTGTCAACATTGATGGACTCGCAACAGTTGCATATGTACCAAACAGTAAAGTGCTAGGATTATCAAAAATGAATCGTATTGTTGAATATTTTTCTAGGAGGCCTCAAATTCAAGAGCGCTTAACTGAACAAATATATCAGGCTTTATCCTTTATCTTAGAAACAGATAATGTAGCAGTGACCATTGATGCAAAGCATTTTTGCGTGAAGTCTAGAGGAGTTGAAGATACTGAATGCTCAACGGTTACAAGTAGATTAGGTGGCAATTTCAAATCGCAACCTGAAGTAAGAGCAGAATTTTTAGCTTTTCTTAAGAAGTAGTTTGTTCTGGCTGCTCATCGTCTGAATTAACCTCTTCAGATTCGCCCTCAACAACGTCAACTTCCTGATCAGATTTTGATTCTTCGCTTTTATCGTTAAAAGGCCAAGGCTTAGAATCAGTGTTAAAACTTAGGAAGTTTAATGAGTCGCTAAAAAAACCATGAAGCCAATTGTTAGCAGTCTGAAGCTGGTTATTGATTTTAGAAGTAAATAAATAGAAGAAAAATTGAACTGCAGCAATAACTATCAAAATGCCGACCACACCATTGATTGCAAATGAATATATGACCATGAAGAAAAAGCGCTGCCATTTTGTTAAATCTAATAATTCATCTTTATTTATTTCATTCATAATTATTTTTCCTTCTTATAGGTAAATTCTACATCAACTTCATTGGGGTGATCGAGTAAATCCTTCATTAATTGATCAGATGATGATTCAGAATATAAAATTTTGTATAACGAATTTACAAGCGGCATGCTTACATTCATTTTATTAGCCTCATGATAAACAACTTCAAGTGTCCTGGCACCTTCGGCAACTTGCCCAACTTTTTCTTTTGCATCTATCAAAGAAAAATCTTCTGCAATAAGCTCACCTAGCTGAAAGTTTCTTGATAACTTTGATGTGCAGGTTGCCATTAAATCACCCATGCCTGCTAAACCTAAAAATGTAATTGGGTCTGCCCCCTTGGCTACTGCAAATCTACTCATCTCTGCCATACTTCTAGTAACAATGAATCCCAATGCATTTTCTCCGACTAATTTTGCATGAGCAATTCCACAGCAGATAGCATAAATATTTTTTAGGGCTCCAGCTAATTCAACACCTTGAATATCATGGCTAGAGAAAACCTTAAATGTTTTTGAAGAGAGCATTGATTTAATCTCAATATTTATACTTTTATCTCCAGAGGCAATAACAGTTCCTGCAACTTTTTCTTCTGCTATTTCTTTAGCAAGATTGGGGCCACTGAGAGCTCCAATTCTGTCGCCTATTACATGTCCCAGATGCTGTTTGATAATATCTGTCATAGTTCTGAAGGGTTCAGGCTTAATTCCCTTTGTGCAAGAAATCACCGTCACTGAGGGGCTAATCAATGGCTCTAAGCGGGATATCACTTCTTCAAATATAATGCTTGGCGTAGCGACTAAAATATATTGGGATCCCTTAACTACCGATGCTAGGTTGTCATCAGCAGTAATGTTATCTGATAGTTTTAATTCAGGGTGATAAGTGGCGTTAGCTCCCTCAGAATTTATCCTCAAAGCCTGATCAGCATCACGAACCCATAAGCGAACTTCGTAGCCATTCGATGCTGCAATATTTGCTAAAACCGTGCCGAAGCTCCCACCACCGAGAACTGCAACATATTTCTTAGCTGTCATTTATCCTAAATATTTATCTAATTGTCGAAGGTATTTTGCAGGATCTTTAGGGGAACCGCCTTCTGCAATAATTGCATAATCAAATAAAAATTCAGCAAAGTTGGAGAATTCTTTGCCAGACATTTTGCCTAGTTTTTTAATAAGTTTATGTTTTAAGTTTACTTCAAAAACAGGCTTTGAATCTTCAAAAGTTTGACCGGAAGCTTCTAATATTCGCTTAAGCTGAGCTCCAGGCTCGTCTTTGGAAAGGACCAAGCATGCAGCCGAATCAACAAGACGTGAGCTAGCGATAACATCTGAAACTCTTGCAGCTAAGGATTTTTTCATCTTATCAATAATTTCCTGCTTCTCTTTTGTAACTCTAGGTTTCTTTGCACCCTCTTCTAATTCTTCCTTTGCAACATTGACTAATGTCTTACCTTTGAAGTGCATTAAGGTGGACATAAGCCACTCATCAATTCTGTCAGTTAAGAGCAAGACTTCTGTTCCATTGGCTTTTAAGTGCTCAATATGAGGAGAGTTGGCAGCAGCTTCGTATGTATCGGCAATGGAGTAATAAATTTTTTCTTCGTCAGAATTCATTCGTTCAATGTATTGATCCATAGTGGTATCAACCTGATTTTCTTCAGATGCAGTGCTGGCAAACAAAAATAGCTCAGCTATAGATTCGGAATTTTCATAATCCTCAGCAGGACCCTCTTTAATCACAAGACCAAATTCCTTCCAAAATTTTTGATAGTCTTCAGGTTGATCTTTTTGCATTTTTTTCAAGGTATCAAGAACTCTCTTACTTAAGCCTTTTTTAATTGAATCAACTAGGGGGTGATCTTGGAGTATTTCTCTTGAAACATTAAGCGGTAAGTCGCTTGAATCAACCACACCCTTGACGAAACGAAGGTAAAGAGGAAGGAAGTGGGCAGCATCATCCATTATAAATACTCGCTGGATAAATAACTTAATTCCTCTTGGAGTATCTCTATTCCAAAGATCGTATGGAGATTTTTCAGGTATAAAAAGCAAGCTTGAATATTCTTGTTTTCCTTCAACTTTATTATGCATCCAAGTTAAAGGATCATTAGAATCATAGGATATAAACTTGTAAAACTCTTTATATTCATCAGCTTTAACAGACCTCTTAGACTTTAACCAAATAGCTTCCGAGTCATTAATTGTTTCTGGTTCACCTTCTTCAGGATTGAGAATTAATGGGAAGTTTATGTATTGGGAATATTTCTGCAACAAAAATTTCACCCTCATCATCTCGGAAAACTCTTTATTTTCTTCATTGAGATAAATAGTAATCCTGGTTCCCCTATCTTCTTTTGGAATCTTTGAGAGTTGATAAGTGTCCTCACCGGAACTTTCCCACATGATTGCATCATCTGAAGAAAGATTTGCTGATCTGGAATGAACCGAGACTTTATCAGCCACCATAAATACAGAATAAAATCCAACACCAAATTGGCCAATCAGGTTTGTATCTTTTTTCTTGTCACCTGTCATCTCTGATAAAAATTGGGCCGTTCCAGATTTAGCTATGGTTCCAATATTTTCAATAATTTCATCTTCAGTCATTCCAATTCCATTATCTGAAATGGTTACTGTGTTATTTTTTGCATTCAAACTAATATCTATTTTTAGATCAGCATCACCATCAAGCAGCTTTGAATTTTCTATAGCATTGAATCTAAGCTTATCAAGAGCATCAGAGGAATTAGATACTAACTCTCTAAGAAATATTTCCTTGTTGGAATACAGCGAATGTATCATTAATTGCAAGAGCTGCTTAGTTTCAGTTTGAAATGATTTTGTTTTTGGTTTAGCCATAGTTATTTGTCCCCTTTGAAATCAATATGGTGTTGAAACTACCAAGTTCAAGCAAAAGATTAACTTTTTTTTGATTCAGCCTTGCACTTCCTGCTACAGAATCTAACTTCATCCCAAACACGTTCCCACTTTTTTCTCCATGCAAATCGACGATTGCAGTTTTGGCATACTTTTGTTTCAAGATTTAATTTTTTATGCAAAGTAAAATTTAACCGACCAGTATAAAAAACTGGATGATGCTAAGAGCAAATATTACAACAGTGCAATAAACGCTAACACCATGAGAAAAAGAAAAAATTTTATCCCAGCCTCTATCTCTAGCTGCATTAGTAATTGGTATACCAATCAATCCAATCAAAGCATGAGCAGATATGTTAACAGCCAACCACCATGTTAATGCTGAACCCTGAAAGTAAAGTATTAAAAGGGCTGGCAAAGATAACAATAAAAGTAGCAAATAGTATCGCGGAAAAATGGTACGTAAAAATCTTGTGGCTGAGTCCTCATTGAGAGTTTTAAAAATCACAGGTGTTGTTAAAACAAGATGGCTAAAGATAACCCCGGCAATCAAAAGATTGGAAATTATAAGTGCTATTTGACTGCTCATAAGTGTTTCAAATGGCGATCCGGACGAGACTCGAACTCGCAACCTCCGCCGTGACAGGGCGGCGTTCTAACCAGATTGAACTACCGGACCGCGAACGCTTGTGAATGATAGCTTTTTTTAATTTTTCTGCAACTTTTTTTCTGTACCTTTAACCAATAATTTTGTCAAATTTAATGCATAAAAATATTAGCTATTATTTTACTCAAAAGTTTAATTTTTGATATGCTGTTTGTACTGTCCATGGGGGAGAGTATTAATATATTAATAAAAAAGGAGTATTAAATGAAATTACTTATGCTTTTAGCCGGGGTAATGAGTGTTCCTACTTTTGCTGCATCAGGCGGAGATCTTAACGCAAGTGATTACGTTGGAGTTTCTTTCTGGTTAGTTACAGCTGCATTGTTAGCTGCAACTGCTTTTTTCTTTGTAGAAAGAGATCGCGTAGCTGCAAAATGGAAAACTTCATTAACAATTTCTGGTTTGGTAACAGGTATTGCATTTTGGCATTATCTCTACATGAGAGGTGTCTGGATTGAAACTGGTGAAACACCAACAGTATTTAGATATATTGACTGGTTGTTAACAGTTCCATTGTTGATCATTGAATTCTATTTGATCCTCAAAGCTGTAACTAATGTTGCTGCCTCACTATTCTACAAACTTTTTGTAGGTTCTATAGTGATGTTAGTGTTTGGTTACATGGGTGAAGCAGGACTGATGAGCGCTATGCCAGCGTTTATTATTGGGATGCTAGCTTGGATATACATGATCCACACCCTTTGGATGGGAGAAGGCGCTGAAGCAAGAAATGCATCAGGCAATGCTGCTGTTCAAACTGCATACAACACTATGATGTGGATCATCATTGTGGGTTGGGCAATCTATCCAATTGGTTATGCTTCAGGTTATTTAATGTCTGGTGGAATTGATTCCGCATCATTAAATGCTATTTACAACTTAGCCGACTTCGTTAACAAGATCTTATTTGGTGTTGTTATTTGGTCAGCTGCTGTAAGTGACTCTGAAAGCTAATATTTTATTAGATTAAAAAAGCCCGGATTATCCGGGCTTTTTTTTGTTTGATTGGTGGGTGATGACAGGCTCGAACTGCCGACCCTCTCGGTGTAAACGAGATGCTCTCCCAACTGAGCTAATCACCCAATATTGCAAGAAGGGACTTTCCTTCAAGCAAAGAATTATATAGGTCATTTAAAGCAGTTCCAACTTTTATTTATTTGATGCTGTCTTACAAAATTTTGAATCAAGGCATTTTAATTTCTTGATTAACAATATTTTTAAGCAATGGGCTTTGCTCGGATTTTGCAAAAGCCTCATCAATTGCTGAGGTTTTTTCTTGCATTAAAGAACGATAATTGGGATGAGTAAAAATATAGAATTCTTTATCAATCAGAGCCTCAACAACTCGCTCACCAACGATGGCAACATCGATACCATTTTTTACCATCTGCTCTGCTGCACTTGCTAAAACAGCGTCTTCTGGCTTGCGGGTTGTGTCAGATTTATATTTTGCTGAACGGTTTCTTTCGGATTCATAAATTCTAGTTTGAACAAATGCTGGGCATAAGACTGAAACATGAATGCTATCCTTTTCTAATTCGCCTACCCAGCTTTCCGATAAAGCTATCACTGCAGCTTTTGATGCAGTGTAAGCTCCTGCATAAGGTATGCCGCCTAAGCCAGCCATAGAGGCAACATTAATCATCCATCCACCTTCTCCATGCAATCTGATAAAAGGAGTCATGACTTTTGCTCCATAAACCACTCCCATCAAGTTCACATCAAGAGTCCACTGCCAACCTTTTGAATCCTGACTTTCAATAGATCCAGTATCTCCACCTACGCCAGCATTATTTACAACCATATGCACTTTTCCAAACCTTGCTATTGCTTGATTAGCAACTTCCTGCCATTGCTCCTCTTGGGCAACATCTAGCCTCACAGCCAATACAGGCACTCCCTCTGACTCAAGCTCCAAACTTGCTTTGGTTAGACTTTTTTCATTAATGTCAGCTATAACAATATTCATTTTTTGATTGCCTAGGGCCTTGGCTATAGACAATCCAATGCCTTCAGCTCCGCCACTAATTACCGCTGTTTTTCCTGCAAATTGAGACACGCGAATTCTGCTCCTATAAAAAAGACTATTAAGTCCCGAGGATTGAGTTTAGTTGATCTTCCATTTTTTGGTAATCCCAGAAGGCGCGTAGGGATTGAATTTTATTATCTGCATTGATTCGATAGATAACTATCATTTTAGTTTCTATTCTTACCTGACCCACAAGGTTAACAATCTGTGCATAGTTAGCACATTCATCAGCACAAGAAATAGATTCTAGAATATTAAACTCTATGTCACCGTTTGCTATAACTGTGTCATAGAATTTTTCAATTGCAGCAATTCCTTGATGACCATTGCCCTCTGGATCTAATGGACTTTTTCCAATGGGATCTTGAACTATTGCATCTTTGTCAAAAAGAGCTAACCAATTTTCTTTATCTTTTGCTACAGCATAATCTCTTGAAAGAAAGCCGAGCTCTTGTGCTTTAGTTTTGGGTTTCATTCTTTAGCTCCATGGTGGGTTTGATTTCTAGCCTAGCAAAATATATACCAAGCAATGCAAGGATTACAAAACTTAATTGGATAAAATTTAGATATTCATAAAATACTATCGCCCCGAAAATAGTTGCAATGATGGGCTGCATCAACAAACCAATTGATCCTAGAGAGGCTTTAATCTTTGGCAAACTGTAAGTAATAAAAAACTGGCCTCCAACTTGGCACAAGATAGCCATGGCCAACAAATTATAAAATTGGGATGACGAACTTGGCAAAAAATCTCTTGATTCAAATAATGCAAACACCAATCCAAACATTCCAGTGAACAAAGTGGTATAAAAAATTATATTAATTGAGCTCTCTTCACCTAACCTGGAAATAATTAATAAATAGGTGGCATATAAGAATGCTGCCATCAAAGCAATGCCATCTCCCAGTAAAGCTCCCTCAGTTTTAATATTTGAAAAATATATGAGCCCAATCACTCCAACAAAAGTTAAGGTAAAAGATAAAATGAACTGCTTGGAGATTGGTTCTTTGAATATTAAGACCGCAAAGATCACCATATAGATCGATGCAGTGTTTACAAAAATCGTTGCATTAGCAACTGAGGTGAACTCTAGGCTCCAATGCCAGGAACTCATGTCGCCAGCAAATGCAAGTGAGGCAATAAGCACCAGCAACAAATGCCTTCGACTTTTTAGCTTAAATGCTTGGGAACCATTGTGATAAAAGTTTAACAACGCTAAAAATGGAAGAGCTAAAAACATTCGATAGCATAAATTCCACGAAGGAGATAACTCACTCCATCGAACAAATAAAGGGGCTAGACCAATAAGACTTGCTCCGAGACACAGAATAAAAAAATTCTGAGCTGACTTTAATTGTGATGACATCGATATATACTTCTTTTATGTGTGCTGACATTGTAGAACAAGGAGATGAAATTATCTCAGTTGGTCAACTAAACCAACAAGCAAAGAAACTTTTAGAAGATCAATTTAGAGGGGTTTCTGTCATAGGAGAAATTTCAAATATTGCGCGTCCCTCTTCTGGACATATCTACTTTACGTTAAAAGATGAAGATGGTGCTATCCGCTGTGCCATGTTTAGAAATCAAAATTTGAGATTAAACTTCGATCCCCAAAATGGTGATCAATGCATATTAAAAGGCCAGGTCAGCCTCTATGCTCCGCGCGGAGATTATCAATTAATTGTTAGCTCAATGCAGCCCGCAGGCGCCGGCAACCTGATGCAGCAATTTGAAGAACTCAAGAAAAAATTAGATGCGGAAGGTCTGTTTGCTCAAGAAATAAAGAAGCAAATTCCTGTTCAGCCCAAACACATAGGAGTTATCACCTCTGAATCCACTGCAGCATTTCAAGATATCCTCACAACCATTCAAAGACGGGCCCCAATTTGCCAAGTCTCATTAATCCCTGCTACGGTTCAAGGTGACACCGCCCCAAAGACGTTAATCGAGGCTCTTCAAGGTGCTTTAAACTATAACAATCTTAATCCTGATAATGGTTTTGATGTAATTTTGATTTGTCGAGGCGGAGGATCTATTGAAGACTTATGGGCATTTAATAATGAAAGTCTAGCAAGAGAATTATTTGACTTCCCTCTCCCCATTATTTCTGGTGTTGGCCATGAAATTGATTTTACTATTACAGATTTTGTCGCTGATCTAAGAGCTCCTACTCCAACAGCAGCAGCTGAGCTAGTTACAGAGTATTATTTTCAACTCAATGACAGGCTGGAAGAATGGAAAGCAAATCTTAGTTATTTAATTCAAGCTAGATTAACTGAAAAATCTCAGGCTATTCTCTTTGCTTCACAAAATTTAAAGAGCCCTCTCACTATGCTTAAGGAGCAATCTCAATCTCTTGATAACGTTGAAATTCGTCTTGTAAGCATCATGCAAAACATCATGAGTAGTGCAAAGCAAAGCTTTCAACTGACTACTGCTCAAATATACCAATCCAGCGCATTACAAAGATTTGGAAAATATGAAGATCGCCTCGCAAATACTCTCAACTCTCTAAATTCACAAATAAAGAATTTAATTGGTAAGAAAAAATTGATGCTGTCGAGCATGCACTCTAATCTAAATGCGATCAGTCCTTTGGCTGTTCTTGATAGAGGTTATGCAATAGTCATGAATGAGAATGGGCATGCATTAAAATCTACAAAAGATCTTAAAGTTGGTGATACCGTAACCACCCGTCTTGCAGATGGAGGGTTTAGTTCAAATGTTTCAGAAAAAAATTAAGGCATCCAAGCTTTCAGCTGTCCTTGTAATAATTAGCATGCAAACTTTTGCAAATGAATCATTTGAAGGTCAAAGCGGAGAAATCATATCCATTCCCGCTGCCATACAAAAACAAGCAGATGACTTAACCTTCAAAACTCCTGAAGGAATAAAACAATTAGTTAGCCTCCCTTTTGTTAAGCAAGATCTTATGATCACCAGGCACCATGTGAATGTAAAAGTAAATTGGGTGAACTTTGGAGAATCTAGAATTACCATTGCCGATAAAAGCAAAGTGACCTTAAGCAAGGAAGATCAAGCCAGAGCAAATAAAGAGGCAGTAGAAATTAAAATGGCCTTAAGCAATTCTACAAAAGAGATTACTCCTTCTTTTAATTTTATTGCCCCGGTTCCCGGAATTGTGACCTCTCCATTTGGCAAGCAAAGATTTGTTAATGGACTGCCTAGATCAGCTCATTTAGCACTGGACCTTCGAGGAGCTGTTGGAACACCCATTGTCGCTCCTCTCAAAGGCAAAGTAGTTTTATTAGGTGATTATTTTTATACTGGCTTAACTTTAATTCTTGATCATGGGCATGGTTTATTTTCTTCCTATGCTCATATGAGCGCAATAAAAGTAAAGCTTGGTGATTTAGTTGAACAATCAGGTGAGATAGGCTTGGTGGGAGCCACCGGTAGAGTTACTGGACCTCATTTGCATTGGACAGTATATTTTGATGGAAATAAAGTAAATCCAGAATCCTTAATTCAAGCAGGTTATTTAAACTCCATCTTGTAAGTTTTCATATACCAAGGACAAACTTGCAGCATCTTGAGGTTTTAAGCTGGCAAAAACAATCTCTCCGTCTGGAGAAATAAAATATGTTGCTGGAAGCGTTTTGGGTGTTTGAATGCCCCACACGGTTTTTGGATGAGTAATAATAGATGGGTATTTAATACCAAATTTTTTGATTTGCGGTCTCAAATCTTCAGCTTCAAGCCGATCAAAATTAAACGCAAAGACTTCAACCTCAGGATATTTTTTTGAAAAAGAAACTATTTCAGGTATCTCTTTAATGCATGGTGGACACCAATCTGCCCAATAATTAACCAAAACCCATTTGCCATTCAAGCTAGATGAAAAAATTGGTCTTGAATCAAAAATTTCAATATCGCCCTTTTCACAAGAAACTAGAAAAAGACAAAACAAAGTTAATGGTAATTTAAATTTCATGTTTTATAGTATGGCAAAAGGAAACTATTATGCATCAAAAATATCTTCTAATCTTGTTTTATTCAGCAACGGGAGCTGTGAGAAGCCTGGCTCATGCAATTGCTGATGGCGCAGAGAAAAAAGGCCTTGAAGTTAAAATAAGAACAGTACCGAAAGTCTCTTCGGTAACTGAAGCAGTGGAATCAAATATACCAAATGAGGGCGAGATTTATTGCACCAAAGAAGACCTTGTTAACTGTTCTGGTTTAGCGCTTGGTTCTCCAACAAGATTTGGTTCTATGGCAGCTCCACTCAAATATTTCCTTGATTCAACTGGGGGTGTTTGGTCGAATCATGAATTAGAAAATAAGTTTGGCTGTGTTTTTACCTCAACAGGATCTCAGCATGGCGGCCAAGAGATTACATTGTTTAATCTAATGACGTACATGCTCCATCAAGGCATGATTTTTGTTGGTACACCCTACTCCATACCTGAGCTCAACAATACTAAAAGTGGTGGGACTCCATATGGGCCCTCTCATGTGTCCAACAGCAATCCATCAGGCAACTTAACTTCTGATGAAAAAGAAATTGCTAGAGCAACTGGTGCCCGAATGGCAGAGCTAATACTTCAATTTAAGAAAGATGAATCTTAGAAAAAGCTTCCTCGTATTAATATGTGCGCTTCTTATCACGCATTTATTGCAGGGGCTATTAATAGGGACCCCTATGATAGGTATATTCATCTGGTCACTGCCCTTAATGATTTTTGGCTTCAAGGCTTATAGAAATCCCACGGCAAGGCTCTATCAAATCTTTGGATTTATTATTTTGATTTACTTCATGAGTGCATGTCTTCTTGTTTTTGGACTACCAAATCCCAGCTTGCTTAGTTGGATAGAGTTAATAGAAATAGTGTTACTTTTTTTGGTAGCGGTCTACGCAGCGCGCGAACAATTGAATGTAAAGTAAACTTGACAGTCAAGTTAACTTTACATATTATACTATTCATAACGTTTGTATTTATGATTTAGGAACTCCCTAGAAGTACTAAGATCAAATCCTCCATGGTTAAAAATGCAAACGTTATATTTTTATTTGCAATATTAAAGAGAATTAAATGGCAAAAATTGTACATAAGGGCATGTGGATTGATATTAAATCTTTAAATGCTGAAGATAAAAAAAATTTTTTAACCTCATTGGCATTTGGGTTCTTGGCCTCTTTTTTATGGGGAATGCACTTGTCACACATTGGTTTTCTTGGAAACGAGCCAATCACGGACTCGTGGATTTCAGAAACTGGGCTTCTATTGATTAGAATATCAATGATCTTGTTTTTTTTGATTGGAGCTTACTTTTATAAAAAATTCTATAGTGCCCAGGATGATTTCTACAAAAGCTACCACAACTTTACCTTTGCTGGTGGTGCCTATGGTTTTTTAGTATTTGGTTCAATATTAACTGTACTTGCGCCCTATGTTAATTATCAGCCAACTTTTTATGAATTCTTTCTAGCATTTGCAGCTGGCACTGGATTTGGCGGTTATTACTTTTATAAAAAATATATTGCTGAATAATTGAATGAAAAATAACCTCAAAGAATTGCGTCAAAAAGAGAGTATCAGCCAAGATGATCTGGCTTCAATTCTCAAAGTTAGCAGGCAAACCATAAACTCAATTGAGACAGGGAAATTTGATCCATCATTAAAGTTAGTGATGAAAATGACCAAGCACTTTAACGTTCCAATGGAACAAATATTTATTTACGAGGAAGAAAAATGATCACTTTAGTCTTATTAATTATTGCTGGTGTAACAATAGCAATTTGTGGAACTTCAATCATTGCTAAAATTTTTGCATTATTTTTTACCCTCCTTGCTTTTATCTTTTCAATGGCTGTAATGTTATTAACTTTGGCTTTTGTTTTGATCATGGTTCTGACAGCATTGGTTGGAGCTATCGTTTCAACCCTTTTTAGTTTTTTAATCTTTTAATTTTTTAATTTTTTAATCACTCTGGAGAATATTTATGAACGCACTTAAATCTATTTTTTCTTGGCTTGGCCGATTTCTAGAAAAGGCTAGAACGGTAATGCTAAACCTGGGTACAGCCTTTGTTTTGATCTTTTTTACAATCATCATCATTGGAGCATTTACCTCTTCTGGACCTGAAGTAAAAGATCCAAGTGGCAGAGTGCTCTTTATTGATCCTGTTGGAACTGTAGTTGATCAAGAGGTGTTTAACTCAGATTTTCTGTCTCAACTTGGCGCTGACTCTTCAATGGATCAAATTCAAACAAGAGATCTTATTCAATTAATTAGAGCTGCAGCTGAAGATGAAGAGATTCCTGCTGTATTTGTTGATTTCTCTGCAACAGGCTTTGCAGGCCCTACTACCGCTATCAATATTGCTAAAGAACTGAAAGCGCTTCGTGAGTCTGGTAAAAGAGTAATTGCCATGAGTGATCGTCTTTCTACAACCTCTTATCTCATGGCTTCTCAGGCTTCTGAGGTATGGGTACATCCAGTCGGAAGCATCAGCGTCAGAGGTCTTGGTGGATTGCGCACTTATCAAAAAGAGCTTTATGAAAACCTAAAAATTAATTTTCATAATTATTCACAAGGTGACTTTAAATCTGCAGC
>Ga0222719_10002731_pt1 | contig 15966 bp, 18 predicted proteins | sample C33_34DmetaG_FD_165039 | JGI IMG/M metagenome (GOLD analysis project Ga0222719, IMG submission 165039) | Estuarine water microbial communities from San Francisco Bay, California, United States - C33_34D | ecosystem: Environmental > Aquatic > Marine > Unclassified | place: USA: California... | reverse complement strand
TTATAAAGAGATTGACAAATTAATTAAAGAATGTCCTGATTGTTTTAAATCTCACGGTATAGTAACTTACAATGAGAAGTGGATTAATCCTAAACTAAACAATCTGTTTGCACCTATAGAGAATATACTAGGTAAATTTGAAACATATGTTTATACCAAACCAAACTTTGACCCAGCACCTAGACTATTTGTTGAGTTTAAATGGTTAGGTAAAAAAGTAGATTATTTAAGAGATAAAAATATGAAAGACGGTGGTATGGTTTATTGGAACAGACCTGTACCTACGAAACAGATTTATAAAGACAATATAAATATTTTAGTTGATTTAATTAAAACAATATGAAAAAAATATTATTAGTAAGTGGTTGTAGTAATACTGACAAAAACTTTTATAGTGAAATACATCCTGAGGTGGATTGTTCTTGGCCTAAATGGCCAGAGTTGTTGGCAGAAAAATTAAATATGGATTGTGTCAATCTTGCCAAATCTGGTGCTGGCAATGAATATATCTATTCATCACTTTTAGATTACATCACAGAAAACAATACTTCAAATATAGGTCTTGTTATTCCTGCTTGGACACAATGTCAAAGAAAAGATTTTAGTAATGGTTGGAATATGCGATGGACAAACACAAGAATTGATTCTCACGGAGATGTGTTTAGTTGGATTAGAAAATCATTAAATTATTATTTAAGTTTTCAAATATTGTGTGAAAAATACAATTTACCTTATATGCAATTACATATGTTACATCTATACCTAGATTGGTTAACAGGATTAAAACCTAGAGAAAAAGATATTGCAGAAAATGTCTATCCAAAAGAATTTAGACACAAATATCCAGGTGACCGCAATAAAGATACTCAAAGAATTATATCGTTAATTGAAACCTACGAAAATAAAATTAATACATCAAAGTTTTTAGGTTGGCCTTTATCAGACGAATATGGAGGTTTCAGTTTACAAAAAAAATTAATTCAATTAGAACAAAATACAATGTTATCTGAAAAAGATAACCACCCTAATAAATTAGGACAGGAAAGATTAGCGGAGTTTATATATGACAGGTTGGGATAGAGAATATTTAAAACATAAAGACGAATACCTAGAACTTTTTGATAAGTCAATGCAAAAAGAACAAGAAGGTAATGTTGAGTTTTTAGAAAACAAACTTAAACTACTCACAGGTAGAAAATATGCTGTTGCGTGTAGTAATGGCACAGACGCATTACATTTTGCTTTAAGAAGTTTAGATATTAAAAAAGGCGATGAGGTATTGACAACTAATTTTTCTTGGATTTCTACTGCGTCTTGTATATCTATGGTTGGTGCAACACCTGTATTTTGTGAAGTTGATATATCATCTTATCATATATCATTAGATAGTATAAAACGTATGTATTCGGATAAAGTCAAAGCAATAGTTTATCCACATCTATTTGGTAATATGTCAGACACAAAAGAGATAATAGATTTTTGTAAAGACAAAAACATTGCATTTATAGAAGACGCAGCTCAATCATTAGGTGCAAGTTTAAATGGTATTAAAGCAGGTTCTATTGGTGATATATCAACTTTAAGTTTTAATGCAAACAAAGTTGTAGCTGGCATTGCAGGAGGTGGTGCTATACTTACAGATGATAAAGATAAAGCAGAGATATTTAAAAAATTAAGAAAACACGGCAATAATGAAATATTGGGTTATAACTCTAAAATGTTGTTAATGAACGCTGAGTTTATAAACTTTAGATTGAACAGAATGAAAGAGTGGCAATCTAAAAGACAAGAAATAGCAAAACAATATGATGAACAATTAAAAGATTATGTTACAATACAACCTACAACAAACGGCCTTGATCATAATTATCACAAATATGTTATAAGATTACAAAATAAAAAAGATAGAGATACACTAAAGGATATACTAAATGCAAAAATACATTATGACAAACCTTTGTCTGAAAATAAAATGTATAAAAAAATTGAACATAGAGCAGATAAAATGTATATAAGTAAAATTGTAAGTGATACAATACTATCTCTACCTATTCATCCATATATGACTAAACAAGAAGTTAATAAAATTACAGATACTATTATAATTACATTAGAACACAAAAAAAATCATTTTATTAATCATATAAAAAAAATATTAGGTGATGAAATATTTGATGAGAGTTTATTAAATAAATCAACTGAACCTATCTATGATTATATTATAGAAAAAATATATCAAATGCCAGAATATGTTGAAGATGTATCATTTAATAATAAAACAAAATTAAAAATTGCATTTAATAAATTTTATAAAAAAATATGAAAACATTATCTGAAATACAAGAAAATTATTTAGCAATAGACTTTTTTATGTCAATGTCTTGTAATAAAGATTGTCATTATTGTACAAGTTACACCTTAGAAATGCGTAATCTTACAGTAGATATAGATTTCTTAAAAATGACTTTAGGATTTTTAAAAGATTATAAAATAAGAATTAACCTTTTAGGTGGAGAGCCTGGACTAATTAAAAATTTAGATGATGTTATTAATGAAATTAAAAAGTATCCTAACTTTGTTTGTTCAGTATTGTCTAATTCATTTATTCGTAAAAGATATCCACACATACTTGAAGATAAAGAAGTACTTTATGTTGAACACAATATATTAGATTGGTATCCTGACGGAGTAAAAAAATTAGGTAACTTTGATTTTGTACCAGAAAATGATTTTAATAATTACAATGTTGTTGTACAAACACCAAATTATTATGAGTTTGCTCATAAGTTTCCTGATATAGTTGAAAAGTTAGATCATAAAAACACAATGTGGAAAGCATTTAACGGCAGGTCAAAAAATTTTACAGACATAATTCAAGCAGATGAAATAGACCGTAAGATGTGTGCAGCTTTTCCTATGGTGCCTGTTATAGATTTTGAAAAAAAACATATAGTACATTGTAGTAAAAAATTTGCTAATAATATTGAATTGTCTAAAACTTTTGAACTAACAAAAGAAAACATAGATAAGATGATGAACTTTCAATTATTTAAATATGAAAACTATTGTAAGACTTGTACTGAATGGGTACAACCAAAAGGACATTTTCCTATAACAAAATATGCAAAGGTTTTAAATGGTTAAAATATATTCCGTCGCATTAAATTTACACGACCACAATACATATGATGGTGTGTTTCATAATCAAAGAGAAAGACATACTAGATTTAAACACAATCTACCTTATCACGCTGAAGCGTATGCTCATCAATCTGACATTTTAAATCCAGCAGACTATCGTTTAAATGATGAATTTGTAAAAGAGTATTTTAAAAAGAAAGATGATGTATTAGCGTTTACTTATACGTATGGCGGCATTAGAATGTGTAGTGATGTATTACCAAAAGATGTGTTTAACTATGAGCCTAAAAAACTATGGGATTACTATTACAAAGATGGAATTTATTTTATAGATCATCATCAATCACACGCCGCATACGCCTTTCTTAATTCAGGTTTTGAACAATCAGATATACTAGCAATTGATGGTATAGGATCAAAATATAGATGTGTATTTTTTGATAAAGACCAAAACTTAATTGATTTATCTGATAAGTTACCTATTGGCTGGTTATGGAATCATATGTCTAACTTGACTGGTTTTGGAACTTTAGGTGCAAGTAAATTAATGGGTAAAGTTGGATATGGTAAGTTTAGTGAATATTACTATAATGTATTTGATATCATACTTAATGGACCTATTACTGAAAAAAAACAAGAAAATTTTAAAAATATAAACCTATATAGTGTAGATGATTTAGCATTTACATTACAAAAATTTACAATAGATAAAATAAAAGAATACATATATCCACTAAAATCTTGTGATAACTTATGTATTGCAGGAGGTGTTGCTTACAATGGTTATATGAATGAAGAATTTACTAAACATTATGAAAATGTATTTGTACCGCCTGCTGTTGGTGATGAAGGACAAGCAATAGGTACATATCAACACGCTGATTATACATTAAATAATAATATACACAAATCAGAAACATTTGCTGGTAAAGAATATGAATATAATGAAGGTGAAGAAGTGAATTATAAAGAAGTTGCACAGGCCATTGCTGACGGTAAAATAGTAGGTTGGTTTCAAGGCAAATCAGAAAGCGGCAATCGTGCATTAGGTAATAGAAGTATATTAGCTGATCCTCGTAATCCTGACATCAAAGATATTATTAATCATACTATAAAGATGAGAGAAGATTTTAGACCGTTTGCACCTGCTGTATTAGAAGAACACTATAAAGAATATTTTGATACAAAATTGCCTAGTCCATATATGAGTAGAATTTGTAAAGTTAAAACAAACAAAGTGCCAGGCATTACACACGTTGATGGTACAGCTAGAATACAAACTGTTAATAAAGAATTTAATGAAAAGTTTTATAATATTATAAATGAGTTTTATAAAATTACAGGTATACCTATGTTATTAAATACAAGTTTTAATTGCCAAGAACCTATTGTAGAAACACCAGAACAAGCAATTAGAACTTTTAAAAAAACAGCGTTAGATATGCTGATTATAAATAATTATGTTATAAAAAAGTGAGTTATAAAATGAGTATTGATTTATTTAATTTATTAGAGACGAAAAGAAAACACGTTAGAACCTATAGTAATAAAATTCCACCTAAAGAAATTATTGAAAAGGCTTTATGGAAAGCTTGGAAAACATCTCCGTCAAAAAACAATGCTATGGCATATCAAGCCTTAGTATGGGGTCCTGATAAACAAGAACACAAAGACGCTATACACAGTTTAGTTGTTAAAAATCACAAAGATGTAGAAGATAAAGCTGTAAAAGATGGACTAGCAACAAAAACTCAAAATGTAAAATTAGGTGTAGTAGAAAATCCTTACTATAGACACGTTAAGTATAATCCATATTTAATAACAGTACATAGTAGATTATCTACTCCAAATAAATTTTATCAAAAAAAAGTTGAAGAAGGACATTTTTATGATCAAGGTTCTAAAGATCACATTGAAAAAATAATTGATAGTGTTGCTGTTGAAGTTGGAATATTTATTGCAAATTTAGCAGCCTATCTATTAGAAGAAGGACTTGATATAACATATAATTCCTGTTTTAAAAGAGATGTTAAAGAATGGCACAAAGTTGGACTTAATATGGTTAAGTTTAGACCAATCATATTTTTAAGTTGTGGATATGCTGAAAGATATAGGAGAGATGATTTAAAACTTTTTAACACAGAAAGTTGGGATGTAAAACCAGAAATAAAGGAGATAATAAAATGGATGTAAAAAAACTAAACAAAATAATAGATGAGATATTTCCACCAGATGGAGATTTAGATAAAATAATATCAGCACAAGATGTAATAGGTATGAGATTAAGTGGAGGTATAGACTCTGCTTTTTTGATGTTTCTAATTATGAATAAATGGCCAAATAAAAAAATATTACCTATAACAATGTTCAATCGTTTAAGACCTGCAGCTATGAAGGCTGTAGATAATGTTTTGAATGCTATAAAGATCATAATACCAGAAAATGACAACTTATTAGAACCTGAATATGGTTTTTTTGATACAACAGGATTTGTTAGAACACAAGAAATGCACGATGAATATGAAAGAACAGGAAAAAAATATAATCCTAAAGACGTTTTTCAAAGAAGTTGGTTTTATAAACTTTGGGATAAATATGACAAGTTAAATGTAAACTTAACCATATACATTACTGGAGAAACTTTAAATCCTCCAATAGAAGAACAAAATAGAATGACTCTACCAGAACTACCAGTTATTTTTCCATCGGATAGAAATAACACAAAAGATAAACTGTGGGCAGCAAAAGACCCATATAAAGGCTATTACAGATATGAAGTTAGACCGTTTCGTAATAAAAATAAAAAAGAAATCGCACAATACGTAAGAGAATTGGGACTTGATAAGACACTATTTCCTGTTACGGAAACTTGCGAAACAGAAATTCATATGTATGAAGCATATGGTAAAATATGTAGAAAAAAATATAAAACACCTGGCGAAGAGCCTTGTAGAGTATGTTGGCCGTGTAGAGAAAAATATTGGGCATATGGTGTTTATGATTTTAATACACCAGAAACAGATAGGATACATAAATTAGAAGAATGGATGTAGATTTACAATTATTTAAAAATATAATGGCAGAAGCTAGAAATAATAGTGATCTATTAGATTCTTATAGTCCTAATCAATTTAAGACCAAAGAAAAACTTATATCTTACGTTAGAGATTTAAACATTTTAGACAACAATTCTCAAATTGCTATATTAGGGGGATGGTATGGAAGTATTTTTATACCATCATTTAAAGAAGTTAAACGAATCACATTAATTGATTTAAACACAGATGTCCTCAGCATAGCAAAAAATAGGTTATTTAAACATTATAACAATATAGATTATATTACAAGTGATGTATTTGATGAAAATAGATATGGTAGAATTAAAGACGCTAATTTAATAATTAATACCTCTTGCGAACATATGAAACCAATGAAAGAATTAAAAGCTCTACATCAATCAAATGCTTATTTTGCGTTTACTTCAAATAATATGTACAACATAGAAGGACATATCAATTCAGTTAATAATATTAAACAGTTTAAAGATCAATTACCTGAAAATGCTAAAGTATTAATTGAGGATAATGTTACAGATGATAGAGGAATTAGATTTATATTAGTAGGTAAATTTTATGAAAAGAATAATTTTTAGTTTTTACATTGATATTCCAAAAGACGAACTAGATATTTTCGATGGTAAACTAGTAAGAAATGGATATACACCAATAAATTATGTAACAAAAGACGCATTTAAAGAACACTACATAAAATTAATAGCTTGCAAGGAGTGGTATGCAAATCAAATAGGTGTACCATTTAGAATGTTTGAATATGATGAAAATTTTAGATTATATAAAGAAAATCTACAAAGAAAATATCCATATCTAACAACATATAATATTGTAAATTTTTATAAAATACATTTATTGTGCAGCCTTTCAAAAGAATATGACGAAATACTTTATTTAGATTTTGATGTTGTGCCTATGAAGTCTGACAACTTTTTTGAAACTTGGGACTTATCAAAAGGAATAGCAATTCAACATAACACACATAAAGTTGTTCCAATTGAAGCTGTTACTCAAACTTCACAAACTATACGTAGTCCAACAGCAAAATATTATAACGCACAAGCAATGTTAATAGACAGAAATTTAAATCCAAAACACCACGTTGTTAATACAGGTATTGTTGGTGCAAGCAAAAAACATTTAGAACAACTTAAATACTTTGATAACTTTGATTCAGATATGAATGAAATGAGTAATTTGACAACAGGACACGATTTATTTCCTAAAAGTGTAACAGACATTTTTGGTTGGGATAACGAAACTCTTTTTGCAGTAAAATTGGCAGAAAATAATGTAGATATTCAATGGCTTGATAATAAATGGCATTACTTTTTTTCAGGTCAAGGATATGTTCCAAAAGAAACTGTATTATGTCACGCTATCAATAAAAGATTTGATATTGTTTGGAGGGCTTACGACAGAAATGATTAAAATATGTACTGTTTATTTTGAAGGCAAACAATATTCACCTGATTATGTATCCAATTTATATAAATCATTAAAAAAACACAGCACAACACCTTTTGAATTTATTTGTTTAAGTGATAATCCAGATGTTGAAGCTGATCTAGTATTACCTTACAATCATCATAGTAACATAAAAAAACATTGGCATAAGTTAAAATTTTTTAGTCCTCAATTTGCATATCAAAATTCTGGTGATGATATTATAATAATGGACATTGACCAACAGATTGTAAAAAACATTGATGAAATATTAAACTGGCCTGTAAAAGAAAATGAATTACTTACATATGATAGTTGGTGGAATGATAAAACAAGTCAATTTGCTGACAAAGTAGTTATACCAATCAACGGAGGTTTTTACAAGTTTAAATCTGGCAGTTTTAAATATATATGGGATGATTTTTCATTAAATCCAGAATATTGGCAACTACATTATTACAATAAAGGCGATGTACACTACAAGTATTATGGTGAACAAAATTATGTTTATTGGAAACTAGATGAACATAAAATAGATATAAAATATTTACCTGCTGAATGGATAGTAAAATACACAAATTCACACCGAGAAAACACACAACTAAATAAAATGTATGCCAAAAAGTTTAATACAGACTATATGATATTAGATGAAGTAAATGAAAAAATAAAAATAATTCACTATTTAGGACCTAGAAATGAAAAAAATATTTAAAGATAAATTGATGACAGCAGTGACTAATAGTAGTCCTGGTAATGTAGATACCACAGATTGGTTTACCGAACTATCTGAATACGGTAAAGAAAGAAAACAGGATCCTAACTCTATTATGAATAGAGCAAAAGATAAGAGAAGTTGGTTTTGTCACTTTCCGTTTACTGAGATGTTTATAGAATTAGATGGTTCTTACAAAGCTTGTTGTTTAGCTGAAAAAAGTAAAGTACATAATATAAACAATACAACAATAAAATCTTGGATGAAAGATAGTGACTATATGAATAATTTAAGAAAAGAAATGTTAGATCCTGTAAAATACGGAACTAAAGCAATCAATGAACATTGTATAAGATGTATTAGTGATGAAAAAAGATATGGTAAGTCCAGAAGAACACATCATATGTGGAGAGAGTCAAGTACTAAAGAACGTTGGGATTCTATAGAAAGAAGCATTAGAATGTATGAAAAAACAGGTGTGTGGGAATTTGATGAAAGAGTACTACAAATACAACTAAAATCATTTGGGATTGAATGTAACCTAGATTGTCATATGTGTAACCACGACAGCTCATCTATGAGAATTGATATGATGGATAAACATAATGTATATAGTGAAAAGATATTTGGCCCAATGTCAAATACTAAAAGAAAAATTAAACTTGTTGAGGATAATCTAAATAAAATAGATAAAAAGGGTGTTACTGAACAGATAAAAGAACTTGCACCATATCTAAACAGTATAAAAATTATAGGCGGCGAGCCACTTATAATGAAAAGATACTTTGAATTTTTAGAAGAAATAGTAAAAACAGGACACGCACCTTTTATAACAATCAAGTTTCAAACTAATCTTACAAAACTGGGTGAAGGCAACCATAAATTTATTGATTTTGTTCCACAATTCAAAAGAACATCATTTACAGCTTCTATAGATGGTATTAATCAATACGCTGAATATTTAAGAAGAAGATCAAACTGGAAAGAAATAGAAGAAAATATAGAATTATTAAATTCTGATAAATATAAAGATAAAGCACGTATTGATGTAAATTCAGTAATAACTTGTTTTAGTGTATTGCGTTTTGATGAAGTAATTAAATATTGTGCTGATAATCCAGGCATAAGAAGTGCAGGTTGGTTAATGATTGAAAGACCTAAATCATTAAGAGTACATAATCTACCTAGAAAACTAAAAGATGAACTTATACCAAAGTATGAAGGATGGCCTGATATTCAAGCAGCATTACGAATGGATGAAGAACCAGATAATGATTTTCAGGATACACTCAATTATATGCTAAAACAAGATAAGGCATATAAAGGAACAAAATGGGAAATGAATCTATTTGATGTATTTCCAGAACTAAAGGAGTATTATAATGAATAATGAAGAAATAGAAAAGGGGATGCGTAACTTGTTTAATATGTTTTATGATTGGGATGGTGAAAGAACAGTATTAGAGACATTAAAAAAATGTCAAAGAAATTGGGATTATAGTAAATTTGATTATTATGCAAATAAATGGCACAAAGAAATGGTTGAAGAACTTTTATGGGTAGCACAAAATACACCCACTAAACAAAATGAAGGATATTATGATGTGTATTGGACAGCAGACAGAAAAGTCATACAAGAAATATCAAAATACACTTGGGGTAATACACATAGAAGACAACCTCCTTCAACTTGGAGAAATTCACAAGCAAACGCTAGTGTTTATTTCTTATGGGTAGCTAAAGAACCTAATTCAATGGCAAATGCTAATTCTGATGGTAGTTTAAAAGATAATACACATCCTGAACGATGGTTAAATGCTTATGTAAGTATAGGTATATCATTAGCTTTAACAGCTAGAGCAGCTGCTAAAATGGGATTCTCAACAGGATTTAATAAAAATCATAATGATTTAAATGGTGATGAATTTTGGGAAAAAAAGTTAAATATAGTTGAAGATGTAAGAACGTATAAGAAAAAAATTGCTTATGGACTAGGTTTTGGTTATCCACAGGAAAACAGACCTAGATGGGAATCTGATGAAACTGAATTAATGATTGGTGCAGCTAACGGAAGTAAAATTACACTTACAGGACAAGAAACAAATCCTAGAACTGGTAAAAAAATGAGAAAAGCTGAAATCATTGATATAAGAGGTAAAGCAAATCAAAAGATAAAAGACCCATATGGCAATGAACATATAATACCAGAAAAGGCTGAATTTAAAATTAATTCTTTTAGAAAAAGAGGTACTGATATTATAGAAATAAAATGATATCGTTTGCTGATAAAAGTATTAACATAGACGCAGGTAACAAATGTACTTTAGAGTGTGCAGCTTGTGCCCGCCAACAGTATAAAAACACTGGTAGAAAGATTCCTGGAAACGATTTAACACCTGAACAATTTGATAAATTAACTGCTCATTTTAAAAAAGTTTCTTTTTGTGGAACATTCTCAGATCCAATTTTCAATCCTTATTTTTTAGATATATTAAAAATATGCAAAGAAAAAAATATCAAAACACAAATTAGTACAGCAGCGTCACAAAGACCTATATCTTGGTATAAAAAGGCCTTTGACGCATATGATAAAGCTTTATGGGTTTTTGGTATAGATGGATTGCCTAAAGATAGTCATAAGTATAGAATACATCAAAAAGGAGAATATCTTTTTGACATAATGCTAATGGCAAAATCTCAAAATATACCTGTAGAATGGCAATATATTGTTTTTGATTATAATAAAGATGATGTAGAAGAAGCTAAAAAAATAGCAAAAAAACACAAAATACGATTAACTCTTATTTTTTCACACAGAAATGTATCTACTAATAATAAAAAAATAGAAAATATAAACAACAAAAAAGAAATAGAAAGTGTTATTTTAAAAAAAGAAACTAAAATTGTATATAAATCTAACGTTATATCTAATATAAAAACAAAAAGTTTTAAACCTAAATGTATCTATACTGATAGAGCTTTATCTTTTTCTAACACAGGTCATATATTACCTTGTTGTTGGTTAAATACTCAAAACAAAGAAATTGGAGTATCTAAATTATTTGATAGTAAACTTCATATAGATAATAATACAGTAGAAGAAATTTTAAATAGTGAAGATTGGAAAAACTTTTTTAACATATTAAAAAATGATTCTTCTAAAGTACCGTTTACGTGTAAAAGATTTTGTACAAATGATTTAAATGACAATCCAGAAGAAACTAAAATAAAAATATGAGAATAATTTGTTGTAGATTTGGTAATAAGTTTACTCAATGGCACGTTGATAACTTAAAACATATGATAGATGAATACTCTGGTTTAAAGTATGACAGTTTTGAAGTTATTGAAGATGATTTATTTGGTAATTGGTTTAATAAACTTCAAATGTATGATAAATTTAGAGACGGTGAAAATCTATATTTTGATTTAGATGTAGTTATTTTTAACAAACTTCCAAATTTAATAAGAAAGAAATTTACATTATTAGATGATACTTGGTGGAGAGAGCCTGCACATACACCACTTAATTCGTCTATAGTATCTTGGACAGGAGATGTATCTTATATTTGGAATATTTTTAATCATAGTCATTGGAAATACCTTGCAGAATATACTAGAGGTAGTGATGAATGGTATTTTAAAAATATACAGTATGATACATATGAAAAAGTGTGTCCATCAATAAAAGATTATCTTTATACTAAACCATCACAATTTAGTATTTGCACTCTAGGACAAATGCACCATCTACAAGAAAAAGGATGGACAGGTTGGTATTCTGATTATTTTTTAAAAAGGTAATTCTAATTCATCAAAGTTTTTTATAATATCTATAGCAAAAGTATTATTTTTTTTTATACTTTTATACAGATTTGCATAGGCATTTTGATTTCTTTCAAAGTCATTAATACCTTTTTGCTCAAACTCAGCACATAAAGGTAAATATATTTTTGTTTTATAACCAGCTTTTATCCAATCATATGCGCCAATACCTTTTTTTGATTTAAATACACATCCAGAAGTATTTGTGCCTCCTATAATTATTTGTGTATGATTGTCTAATTCAAAGTTTACTATTGATAATTGTTGTTTTACATAATCTATAGTGTACATACTATCAATCATCTTTGTTGCTATGTTATTATTAGGACAAACAAATCTAAAACCATTACTTATGGCCATTTTTTTAAGTTCCAGTAACTTCCAAGCATTAATAGGTAAAGCTGTAGAAAAAAATATACATTCGTTTTTATTAACGTTTGCTTGAGAAATTATTTCAATTAATGCTGAATATCTTACATTATCAGTATATGTGTCTGTATTTAAAGTTGGATGTCCATAAAAATCCATTAAAACAATTACTGTTTTCATTTATCTGATTCAATTATCTCAATAACAGCTTTAAGCAATTCTAATTTATTTTTTGATTGTCTTAATCTTTTTTTAACTTCATCATTTAATGATTCACTTACTTGTTTTCTTTCAAAACAAGCTAATTTTAAAGCAAAAAGATGATCAACATTTTCAATATCATTAAACAAAGTATCTAACATCTTTGGATAAAATTTATTATCAATTGTTTTACTTTCTGTTGCAAATATAAGACCTTGTTTTTCAGCTATTTTTAATACTGATTTTTCAAAACTTTCTTGCAATTCTTTATTTCTTTGATAAGTTGATTCGTGTAATTGATCAATATTCATAAACTTTGATAGAGCTTTGAACTGTTCTCCATTTTCATCATATGGTATAATGGTAGTAAAAACTTTTTTCTTATCTTCAGTTGTTGTTTGCACTTCTATATTTTGTCTTTCATTATCTATAAAATATGCAGTTAAAAAATTATCTTTTAAATATTCTTCAGTTATCATTTCGGTTCTCCTTTATATAATTATATAAGTCAATTTTTGGTGACCATCCAATTGTATTTAGTAGGGTATTATCAGCAAGGTTATCTAATCGTTCAAACGCATTTCCCACAACACGTTTACAATCAATTTTAAAATAATCCATCAACTCTATAAGATTATTTGTTTTTCCTGAACCTATATCTGTAATACCCTTTAAGTTTGATTTAATCAAACTGTCTATCGCTCTCACTAAATCGTCAACGTGTATAAAATCTCTACTATGATTTGTGTTAATGTAAGGAACATCATTTCGTAATATTCTTGGTATTAACATTGTATCTCTAGCATTAGGACCATATACAGTTGTAAATCTCATACCAACACTATTTTCTGGAGCAATTTGCTCAAGGCTATATTTGCTCATAGCATATGGATTTTTCCAAGGCTCGTGTGCTGTTGATGAACTTGCGTATAAGATTCTTGTGTCTTTGAAATAATCAAAAAGTCTTTGACCTGCGATTACATTTTGTTCCCAATATTCTGTAGGTCTATCTAAACTATCTCGTACACCAGAAAGGCCAGCAAGATGTATAACTAAATCTACGTTATATTTTAAGTCGCAAGTAAGCAGATCATTGCCTGTTTGTTTATCCAGACAAATTACTTTGTGATTAATTTTTAAAAAGTTGAATAGATGTTGGCCTATAAAGCCTTCACTACCAGTTAATAATATATTCATAATTCATAATATAGTTTTTAAATCTATTTATTAAGATTTAATAATTCGTAAATAATATGTGTTAGCTGTTACTGCTGTACCATCAGGAAACTCTTGTGCCCTATAGTCATCAGCGTTTACAAACAATTGTTGATAGTTACCAGAACCATTTAAAATAGTATCTGCAATACCAGTTCCTCTTGTATTACCTGTTGCTGTAGTTCCTAAAGTATAACTTAAAGCGTATCCATCAGTAGATGAAGCAGCTGTATATCTAACCCATTCTCCTATCAACGAATCAAACGCAGCCGTTGTATATTCTTTAATGTTGTTAGAAGCGTCTAAGAAATAAGGTTCAGTATATGTACCACTTACGCCATCAATTCTATGTAAGTAATAGTTTGTAACTGTTGTTGGTTGGTCAAGTGTTTCAGGAATACCAGCAGCAGTATATAAAGATGTATCTGCTCTTGTATCTGAAAAGATTGGTGTTGAAGAACCAGACACTTCAGTTGAACCTGCAACAGAAGCTGAAGTTGAAATATGATATGTTCCAGCTTGTGATGATGTTAATGAGCCTGAAGCTAATAAGTCAATTGCAGGATGTAAAAATGTATCTTTTACATCTTGTAAATTCATCGCTTGAACTTGACCACTTGCGTTATAATACACAGGCCAAGTTTTACCAGTATCAGCTGTTGGTGATACCGTAGCATTTGCTGAACTAATTTTGTCGTATGTTACTGTAACTGTACTTGGTTCTGCTGTTGTAGCTTCAGTTGGGAATGCTGTTGTACTTGTTGAAAATGATCCCGCTTGCTTTCTTGTATCTGTTATACTACCGATATTACCACCAGAAGCAACAACAGATAAAGCAACACTAGGGTTTAATGAATATTGATAGACGGTTCTTGCTACGATTTCATCAACCATAGTAGTGTCCATCTCACGTAGATTTCCGCTAACTACGTATAAAGGTTTTCTTACTGCCATAATTTCTCCATTTTTTTACATTGGTACCACTTCATTTCAGTAAGTACCTCTTTAATTATATTTATATTTATACAAACTTTAACTTAAGCACCAGCTCCATATAAAGTTTTAACTACTGTGCCTGTTGAGTTTAAAATCTGCAATGTTACTACACTTTTTAGTTGATCCTGCCCAATAGCATCATCTGCCATATTTATTTCACCTATTGTGTCAGAAGCTATCATTGAACCAGTAATAACAGAGCTACTTCCTGTAGTAATAATAGTTCCAGTTTCATCTGGAATAGTAATTGTTCTATCTACTGTAGGATCTACTACTGTTACTGTAGTTTCAAATGCGTCATCTGTACTTCCTTCAAAAATTAAGTTATAACTTGCGTTTAAGTTTATGTTTGAACCAAACCTTACAGTTCCAGTTGTGTTAGAAATATTTGTTGCTGCTACATTAGGATTAATTAATGTTGAACCTGCTTGAATTGTGCCTGCAGCTGTAACATTGTCATTTATTGTAATTGTGTCACTATCACTTGAAGCAATTGTATTTCCAGCTACTGTTATAGTTCCTAAAGTGTGTGTACCAGTTCCTTGTGCTGTAAATTCTCCTGTTATGGTAACATCACTTGGTAAAGAAAATGTAACTGTATCTGTAGCACTAACTGTAGCTGTAACTTGATTTGCTGTACTAGCAAATGTTAATGTTTGTGCATTAGATATTGTTTCAGTAGTTGAACCATCAGAAATATCAAACGCTAAACTTCCTGCAATTGACGTATATAATTCATTTACAGCACCTACAACTGAAGTTGCTGAAATACCAGAATCTAAAGTAGCAATATCACCAAAATCTTGTGAAGATAAAGCGTTAAACTCGGTTCTAAATTCTTCGAGTGTTTGTGTTGCTGATATTGTTCGTGCAGCCATTATTTTTTAATTACCTCTTTTAATAATTTTTTAATTTCAAATAATTCACTTTTTAAATTATTTATCTCTTTTACTGTATCTCTTAAAACATCATTTTGTCTTTCTCTAC
>Ga0222719_10002730_pt1 | contig 15971 bp, 8 predicted proteins | sample C33_34DmetaG_FD_165039 | JGI IMG/M metagenome (GOLD analysis project Ga0222719, IMG submission 165039) | Estuarine water microbial communities from San Francisco Bay, California, United States - C33_34D | ecosystem: Environmental > Aquatic > Marine > Unclassified | place: USA: California... | reverse complement strand
TCCAGAAATTGCTCGATGAGCGCGCGTGGCGCGTCGAGACGCATCACGGTATTTCTAATAGTATCCTATGCGTCGGGATTGAAGAAGAGTGTGAGGATGTACCGCTAGACTTTTACGTCATCCGGCGCTGTGAGACAATAGACCTCGACCTGCCGCCGATGCAAAACTTGGGAAAATAGAATCTGTATATTAACAAATCGAGTTGCCTGTGTTGTATTATTAACTTATTGTGTGTCTATGCCGCACCGATGATACCGATGAGCGCGGCTTGGATGAAAGGCACGGCGACAAGGACGCTGGAGATGATGCCGCTGAGCGCGTAAGCGAGCGCGCAGTACGGCAACGCATTCGGCTCGCTACCCACGAGCGCGGCGGTACCTAAACCGTGCGCCGAAGCCGCCGTAGCGAGACCTCTGGTGATCGGATCCTTCGCACCAACCTTGTTGAGAATTGGGATGCACAGAGAGCTACCGATGAGACCGGTGAGAACGACGCCTGCTGCGGTGACGCTCACCATCTCCGGATGTCCCAAAAGCGTCGTGACCGGAATTGCCAGCGCCACGGTCACCGACCGCGGAACGAGCGCGGCAGTGAGCGCAGACGACAATCCGAGATATTTACCCGCGACTGCGGTGGTAAACATGGCAAACATGGACGTAGAGACGAGGCATCCGAAAATTTCGACGGCGTGTCGAGCGATGATTTTCCGCGCCTCAAACACCTTGAACGCAAAGCTCAAGATGACACTCCCCAGGAAAGTCATCAAGATATCGCCAGCGCCGAGACCGGCGATGTTGTTCAGTCCAAACGGAACCCCGGTGCGATAAAGACCGAGCATACCCATCCACCCGTCACCCGTCACGAGACCGAGCGCTGCCGCGTATACGTTGGCCAAAACCGATGTCGTCACAATCGGGTTCATCTTCGCCTTAACATCGGGACTGTTGCCGACAAGAAATGAACACACCGTGGCGGCGAGCATTGTCACCACTTTCGCCGAATTCGCGCCCGTCGCGAGAGCAGCGACGGTGGAGACGGCCAAAATTCCACCCCACATTTTGTAGACGTAATCCTCCGTCGGCGGCGCCGCCTTCGCGGGCGCCACCGGCAAAAGTGTCGTCCCAGTCATGCCACGAATCGCGTTCGCGCTCGTGGCACTGAAAGCGATCGTACTCACGAACCCCACGACGACGATCACTAAAACTTTCGCGATGGCGCTCGGCGCGATTTTCGTCAGCACCAACGGCGTCACAACCAGGCTCGGCACGTAAAACACCGGCAACCACGACGTAATCCAATTCAGCGCTGGACTCACCGTGCTCTTCAGTTTATTAGCTGCGTCCTCGCCGACGAGTTTCTCCGTCACCATCAAAATCACCAGCGCCCCGAACATGCCGATAAGCGCGCTCGGAAAGCTCACGCCCGCGGCTTTCAGCCCGTTCTCGAGTCCTTTATCCAGCGCGAAGAGCGCGCCGACCGACGCGACGAGATGCGCGTGCTCGCGCGCCTCCGTCGCGCGCGTCGCGACGGATGCGCGCGCGTGCGGTCGTGCGAGCGGCACGACGCGCGCGGTCGCGCGTCTTCGCGGCGGCACGACAGTCTTTCGTTCGTCGCGTCCCAACGCTGGGACAACTGTCCCGAACGACGCGGTCGAGACGCGCGCGGACGCGTGCGGGCGCACGCCGGTCGTTCGCGCGCGACGAATCGATCGTGCGTGGGTGTTTACGCGCGCGGGTGACGCGAGCGTTCGCGCGAGCATGTTTAAGACGTTCACGCGCGATTGTGGGGAATCGCATTGGGGGCCTCAGTTGGTTAGCGACGAACCACGGCGAGCGAGCGTCGTTCGTGTATTGATTACAATCAGTTGTTCTTGGACGTCACGCCCGGATAACCGCGCCAGACCTTGCCGATATCCGGGAACCATCCCGAGGCGGCGGGGCGAAGCGCGGGATGGGTGTAGATTTCGCCACCGAAATCTGTCGGCGGCGCCGCAGTGGCTTCGCTGAGAGGGACGGCCCAAGAGCTCGCGCTGCCGAATTCGGCGCGGAACTTTCTGTAGACCTTGAAGAGGTAATAGGGGACGGTGGCGTACAAAACGGCGCCTTGAATGTACGCCTGTTTGCTGAATAGCACGCAGGACAAGAACGTCTGGGCGACGACGAGAGACAGGATGACGAGCTGAGTAAACGTGAACCATACCGAACCGTTTGATTCGTATCCTCGCTCGTACACGTACAAGACGTGGTAACGCCAGATGACGAAGTTGGTGATGTAAAACAAGGCGGCGGCGAGTGGAATGAGCGGTGCGATGCAAACGAATGTCAAACCAATGACCATGATGAGCATAAAGACGCCGATTTCGCGACCCATGCGAACGGCTCGTGGAGAGTACAGACGAGTCTTGTCTCGCGACGTTCGCGCGCACGAGCCGCGTTTTTCGCACCAGAAAATATCAGCCGCCAGACAGAATGATCCCGGGTGGGGGAGCAACAGGCGCTGCACGGGGAGGTAGATGGCGCGGAAAACGATGAAAAGCAAGAAGAAATTGCTGCTCAGCGGCAAGACGCGACCAAATTGTAACTGTACCTCGTTCAACGAAACGTTGCTCGAGCTAAGCGTCGTCGTGAAGAGACTTAACGCGCCGCCAAAGATACCTCCAAGCAATACGTTCAACGCCCCCCACGCCCAATAGAAACGTAGAAATCGACGATCTGTAGCGGCTAACGATACATGAACGTTTTGTCTCTGCACCAAATACATCATGTAGAAGGAGATGACAAAAACTTCCCAGAGCGTAAGGATAATCGGTGGGAGGACGCCCGAGATTATCGCGGCGTAAACCTTGGCATCATCCGAGCAATACCAGTCCAAAGCTGCCCCGCTATTGATGACATCATCTCCTTCGCGCACCTGACACACACTGGTCACCGCTGTCGCGAACATACCGGTCGGGAAGATCATCAAAGCTATGATGAAGGGCCAGATAGCGAGCGCTCGGGCACGGTTATCTGTCGAATTGTGTAGAAGCGTCGGCCAATTGACGTCATCCGGACCGGGTGCGGGTAGAGCGCGGTATACTCTGTGCGACGCGCGCGAAATAACACACTGCGCTGCCGTACTCGCGGAGACCTGGTTTTCAAAGACTGCAAAGGCGCAAGGTCCCGGGGACCCTTCCCAAGTCGTCTTGCGCACGCAGATGATTGCCTCATCAATTGCTTCGAGCTGCGCTTCCAAAACCGCAACCTGCTCTGACAACGCGAGCTTACGCAAATTTTTCGGAGGCCTAAGCACATCGGCGAAAGCTTTTTTGAATTCTTTCCAGTTGTGGCCCAATTGCAATGTTCCTTTTTCAACCTCGCAAAGTCTCGTCCCAAATTTGTACGTCAACGCCTTCGGCGACTGCGTTTCCGGTATCATGCCCTCGCGCGCCATTAACATCCTAATTCTCGTTATCATATTCTTACATTCATCACGGCTGTCCAAAAGCGCATCCGCTGGACGGTGATCAAAGATGGGTATTAAGCCTCTGAACTCATCGCCGTAAATATACTCGAGCGTCGCCTCAACTTCTCGCAAGCCGCGTACTCTCACCTCTTCGCCATTTTCGCCCATGGCTCGAACGAATGGGATATCGGTGATTAAAACCGTGTAGCTGGACGCCCAGACACTCACGATTTGATTCGTGTTCGTATCAAACGCGTTGACGGTGCGTATACTGTCAACATCGGGCACCGCCGACGGAGCTTCTTGTAGATAATCGCCCACGCACAAGGACGCCCGCGTCACCGGAGACGTCGCGCTGAGAGGAGACTCTGGATCGTCGAATAAAGATGTCAGATTTCTCTTCGGCTCTTCGCCCTCCATCGTTTGTCGCTCTGGAACTTCTAGTGGTCGTCCATCAGTGCGAGGATTAGGTTTGGATCCCGTTCCTTTAAACTGGTGCGTAACGTCCAGGCCGACCCACCAATCGTGCGCGATCGATGTTTCGGCGCGAATTTGGACACCTTCACTGCCACGGCCGCCGCAGCGAACGGCCTCGCCCGCGTCTTCGAGAGACTTTACTCTCGCGAGCGCTTTCTTCACAGCTGGAGTGAGCGCAATATTCTCCACAGGCAAGTCCTCCATCGTAGGCATTCGATTGTGTTTACCACGTCGCGGCGATTTCGTAGGGCTTACGAGCCAGGCCAAATTGTCAGCACTCCCTCGTTGATTGATGACACCTTCCATGAGCTGCTTCGTGCCGATATCTTCGCGAGAAGTCACGCGGTGCATACCAGACGTCTGCGCCGCCTCGTGCTCTCGAAGCGTTTGACTAACGGAAGCCGGCATCGCTCCCAACGATCCAAACGAACCCATCCGGAGCTTTCGTCGTTCTCTTCGTTTAGCAACTGCTGGCGGCTCTGAAACAGGCGGATTGACATTCAGATCCAGGTCGTCCGAGTTTTCACCCGAAGTAAACGAAGTAAAGTGCCGTGATTCCGTCACCGGTCCCGGCTCTGTTTTGTTTTCAGGTTGTGAAGAAGCTTGACTCGTCGACGCCCCGCCGAGCGTCGGTGTTACAGGTACCGAAGGTCTCCGGGCCATTTGGCGATCGTCTGCGTCGGCAGATGCGGGCGACTTGAACAAAGTTCCAGCTCCCTTCAAGCCTTGCGCGACGTTGCCAACCTGCGGAGGCGTGAGTCGCCGCGCTGTCGGCCCACCAAAAGGCGATAGATGAGGGGTACTCGCGAAAGGTGATATCTTCACCGTCGATGACGCTAGCGTATCGCCATATGCCTGCGTGGGCGATGGCTCAGTGTCGAGCTCGTGCAAACTCCGACGCCGCTCTTTATCTTCAAGCCTCCTGTCTACGAGCCGTGTCGACGCCGCGCGAGTGAGCAACGACTTTGCCTTGTGTGAAGTTACGTCCACAGCGCGCTTCAACAAGCCTCTTTGCTCATCTTCATACTCGTCCATCGCCGCCAGCGCATCGCATGCCGCGTTAATGTCGTCTGAATTGGCACTTTTCATCTTGCGCAATTCATCGTCGTCGATTTCAGCTCCCGCCTGCGTTCCTTGCACGAGCAACTGCTCTATGAAGTTCGACGGTTGGTGCACCACTCGCCACAGATTGGTGTCGCCGCGAGTGGTTAAATAAAGTGTTCTAAGTACCACAAACGTCGCACTGTGCTGCTTCAGAAGCCAAGTCGTGTATAAGACCATCAACCACATCCCCACAGTGTGCAACCAAAGCACGCCTTGCTTACCTGGTATGTTTGCCACCGTTGTTAAGATCAACCCGCCTGGCACTTCCGCAGTCGTGTTCACTTTCGCGACAATATACTGTGCGTGTTGGCGCACCATATCGTCCCCGTTCACGTGAATAGGCAACAAAATCATCATTGAAAAAATCGACAACGGCACGAATAATTGTAACCCGAACTGACACACGCGTAAAAACGCAAACGCATCCAGCCCCGCCGTCTGGATCAGCGTCTTATCGTCCACGCGCAAAATGTGCGGAATCCAACCAAAGTAGTATCGCATCACACGCTTAAACACGCCGTCTTTTGTCGTACCATCGCGCTTCCGCGAGTGAAACGGCGGCGGCGGCTTCGTCAAATTTCGCAGTCGCAACCGTCCGAAATAAATAGGCATCACGTGTCGCATGCGTCCGAAGAGAAGCAACCCAAAGAACGCGATTGTGGCGTAAATGCCCAAACTACGTTTCGCGCGCGCGTCGCGCCTCGTCGTCAGTCGTTTTTTCGAGCGCGTGTCGAGTCAACGTCGGTAAAAGCTCGTTTAAACGCTCGTCCGTGTCCCAAAGCTCTCTCGACGCGCGCGTCGCGTCGCGCGCGCGCGGCGCGCGGTCACGACGTGCGGTTGCCGCATTATACGCGTCATCACGCACCCAACGTATATATCGCGGTCGCTCGTCGCGAAACGAACGCATGAAGTTCCGCTGCAGCCACTGCCGCTGGACGCGCCGCTCATGTCGCCGGAAGACGACGGAGCGCGCGAGACGATGCGACGGTGCGAGCGTTAGATGCGCAGACGCGATGTCGTTCGGTTCGACCGCGGCCTGTCGGCTCGCGCGCTGCCGCGCGCGCGCGGACGTGTGCGGCGCATGTAGGGGCGCGTGTAGGCGCCAGCTGGAGGCGACGAGGCGTGGAGAGTTGGTCCAAGTCAGTTGGATTCGTTCTACTAAATGTCTTCTAAGCCTCGGTCAAAGATAACCGAGGTGCTATGTTCATGGATTGCAACTCTTGGAATAAGAGCTTGCACGCGTACGGGAGCTTTAACGTCGCGACTTCGGCCTCAGTTTTGCACAGCGTGCACGCGTTCCTGCGGGTGATGTGGTGCTGGAATCCGAGCAAGCCGCACTTGGTGCAGACTTGCGCTTCGAATTGATCGGAAGAGATCATCAAACGCTCCAAAATAAGTTGTGATGCGCCATAACCGATGAGGCAATCGCGTTCCATCTCGCCGAGGCGCAAACCACCGTCGCGGGCTCGACCTTCGGTGGGTTGGCGTGTGAGGACGACGCGAGGACCGCGCGCGCGAGCGTGCATCTTGTCCTGAACCATGTGTTTGAGCTTTTGATAGTACACTGGACCCATGAAAACGTTGACTTCAAGCGCTTCGCCGGTGATTCCACAGTGAAGCATGTCCTTGCCTTTGTAAGAGTACCCGGATTCAACCAAGGTTTGTTGAATGGCTTCAACCGTGTCTCCACCAAACGCGGTTCCGTCGTGGAAGCGGCCGCTCTCGAGTCCAGCCTTACCGCCGAGAAGTTCGATCATCTTTCCGACCGTCATACGTGACGGGAACCCGTGCGGGTTCATGATGAGGTCAGGAGTAATCCCACGTTCGCTGAACGGGAAATCTTCCTGATCGAGGATGATGCCGCAAACGCCTTTCTGGCCATGACGAGAAGAAAACTTATCACCAACTTCTGGTCGACGCGTCTGACGCACGAGCGTCTTGATATTGAATTGCCCTTCATCCGTCATTGTGAGTAAGACTTTATCAACAATCGCCGATTCACCTGCGGGACCTTTGTATGAAAGCGGATTCGAGCGATACATGGTGTCTGGCATCGCGTGCGGATTCGCCATCGGATCCCGAGTGTTCACCGGCGTTTGCTTGTTGACATAAATATCACCAGGCTTGATGCGACCACCGACGGCGGCGATGCCATCATCATCTAATAAGTGATGTCGACTATTTTGGTTCGCGCGATGATCATCTTTGGGCCCGACGATTCGGTCCATGGTTCTATTGCTATACTTTTTCACCTGCGCAGAGTATTTGCGCAACACCGTGCACCGGCCAAAACCTCGGTCAAGAGACGCGCGATTCATCACGATGGCGTCTTCGATGTCGTACCCACTATACGACATCACGGCAATTGTCGCATTTTGACCCGCACCGAGACGATCATAGCCTATTAACTCTATGGTCTTTGTCTTGACGATTGGCTTTTGCGGGTATACGAGCAAGTACATCAACGTGTCCATTCGGTTTAATTGATTGAACGCAATATTACCCATCGCTTGCTTACCCATGGCGCATTGATATGTATTTCGCGGTGACTGATTGTGATGAGGATACGGGATGATGCCAGCACAAACGCCAAGCAAAGTGAAAGGTTCAATCTCCAAGTGCGTCGTCTCGTCGTTCACCTCGTCTTCGTACAACGCAATGTACGAATTGTTCTCTTCATTCACGTCCAGGTACTCGACTAATCCTTCGCGTAGGAAATCATTGAACGTACGATGACCATCTTTCAGCTCGTCGAGATGTTCTTGAGTCAGTAAAGGCTCACCACGCTCGATGATGATGAGTGGTCGACACACTCGTCCACCGTCTGAAGAAATGTACACGCATCCATCCGCAGTGTACACAGAAACGAACTCACCAATTCGCCCCGCCCGTCGCAGCTTTCTAAACGCGTGCGAGAACGCTTCGGGTTGCGCGTGCACGCCGAGCAGGGAACCGTTCATCAAAACGTGCGCACCAGACGGCGAATGCATCTCACCGGCGTTTAACCACGTAAGCGGTTCTACACCGAGCGCGTGTGCTAAACGGCGAAGCGGCTCCTCCTCGTCATCCGTCGTGACGTGCGTCATCAGCGCCAAGTTTTTTACGAGCCCGCATGACTCTCCTTCGGGAGTGTCACTCGGGCAGAGCATCCCCCATTGACTCGGTTGTAACGCCCGCGGACCGGAAACCTTTCTGGTCTTTTCAAACTGAGACGTTATGCGCGTCATCATACCGAGCGCGCTGATGAAACTCAGTCGACTCAGCACTTGAGTCACGCCTTTTCGTTCCATTCTAAAACGCTTTACCGTCCAGTTACCGCTCGAAATTGCGTGTTCCAGGCCGTTACTCAGGGTGTCTTGACGAATGCACTTTAAGATGTCAAACTGCGTCGCACGATTTGCTTTGGAAAGCACGGCGTCGGCTTGTCGCTTCAAATCAGCGTTCAAACGTTTGAAGCAATCTTCAAACAATAGGGCAATGAGCTGACCGGCGAGTTCAAGACGCTTGTTACCATAGTAGTCCTTGTCATCGATCTGCGTCGGGTCGAGCATCGCGTTCAGAATTCTGCGAACCATGATGGAAATGTAAGCGCACTTTTGCCTAAAGTCATACGACGTCACGGGCACGTGTGCGAGTACGACGCCGGCAAGAATGTCGCGCGCTTCATCTACGCGCGATCTACCGAAGTTTCGCACACCCGGTCTATTCGTCATGTGCGTCTTCACCACGCGCACCTTGTTCGCGCAATACTCTAGCGCCTGCTGCGTAGTGAAAACTCCAGCTGCTTGACACTCCTGTAAAGTCGGCCCCAAAAGCATCGCGTACGCTGGTTCCGATCCGATCATTTGCACCGCTTCTTGATCGCTCTCCAACCCCATTGCCTTGAGAACGATCATGATTGGAATGTCGTCCGCAAACGTGTTGTGTCGAAGGTAGAACTTTCCGTGCTTGACTACGATGTTTGTCTTACTCTTCCGTTCGTGCGTCGACGAAGTCACCGATGCCCCAATCTCTCCTTTGGCGTCGACTTCTATGATAATTCTATTCTTGCTCAACTGCTCTTGAATCAAAATCACTTTCTCCACGCCCTTGACGATGAAGTATCCACCCGGATCCAACGGACACTCCCCCAACCTCGCCAATTCGTCCTCATTTTTTCCGGTCAACACACACCGCGAGCTTCGCAGCATCAAAGGAATCCGTCCAATAACGACGCCACCCACACCATTCTTCGCCTGACGCGTCACGATCTCCTTCCCACGCGTGTACTCCACATCCACCGTAATCGGCGCCGCGTACGTCATGTCTCGCAATCGACACTGCTGCGGCGTTATTTCCTCCACCACGTAATCTTCCTCCACGCTCGGTCGTCCAACGTGTATATTCGTGTACTTCAGGTAAAAGTTTGGATCACTATCGCACGTCACTCGCTCGTTCGCCTTGGCGTGAATGATTTTTTTGATCTCCTCGTTCACCAGGTAGTTGAACGAGTCGATGTGCTGCCTGACCAGCCCTCTCACCTTGAGAAACGCCGGCAGGAGCTCGTATTTATCCTCCAACGTCGCGATCGGAGCGGTGATCTTCGAGGGATCGCGCGTGAGGCAGTCCATGGCGCTCGCATCGCTCGCATCCGGCGCTCGCGCGCTCGATTTGCGCGGCTTTTTCGCGCCGCCGCCGGTATTCGTCATGCCGGCGGCGATGTCGTCGATCGTCGCGTCGCTCGCGCGCTGTGACGGCGCGCGACTGCGCACGGCGCGGCGAACGGTCGATCGATCGCGTTCGGTGCGCCGCGAAGCGCGTCGGGCGTCGCGGCCGACGATCGAGGCGCTGCGAGGCGCGGTATGACGCGCCGCCCCAGAGAGCACAAGCCTCGAGCGGGACGAAGGCGGACGCGAGGCGAGGCGAACGGCGCTTCGAGATGCGAGCAAAGACGCGCGAGGACGTGATCATTCCAAGAGTCTATCTATACGCTTAATTAAGGGTGAAGACGTCGTCTCGCGCGATGGCGTCGCGCTCGGTAAGCGCGGCGCGTCTTGAGCGGCGGCGGCGGCGAGTCGATTTTGCTCGTCGCGAAGCTGGTCGGGGGGAAGCGACGGTTTGGTCGGGAGTCCGGCAAGCTCGGCGCGCGTGAGGCCGTCTTCACCGGATGCGCCCAACATTGCGTGATCGGTGTCTTTTTCTTCGAAGAAGCCCGAACCCGGGTCGATGCGTTCCTCGGGAAGAGCCGCGAATTTGTCGCGACCGCCGTTCGGCAGTAAGCCTTGCGTGCCCTTGCCTTTGAGCGCCTTGACCTCGTCCCAAGTGAGAGTTGGGGTTTTGTACGTCGCCAAGTACTCGCCACCTTCACGTTTGTACACGTCGAGGAATTCTTCGGTTTGGCCCCGAATCGCGCGCGGGTATTGGAGTAAGAGATCCAACTCGCCGGCGTCGAGCGATAACAACTTGTCCATGACGGGTTGCGGGAGCTCGGGGTAGTGCTCGTAAATCCGCGCCTTCATCATCTCGTAAAAGTAGTAGTATTTGGGACGCGGGCGAATGTACTCTGGCACGTTTTCCCATTTGTCCTCATCGAGCCACTTCAGCGCGTCCTCGACGCTGGTTTCTTCGCGCGAGAGCACGTCGCGAATCTCACTCGAGAGCTTGGCGACAAGTCGAAGAAATTCTCGTCCGTACTCTTCCACGGTAGCATCCAACTCCAACGCACGCTTCATCCACAGCGCCGACGCGACTTGGGCGTCGACGATCAGAGCGTCACTGTACGCACCTCGCGACGACTGGCTCGCCACTTCAACGCGCGACACGTGGTTGTGCACGAGGTCTTGTTCGATGGCGAGCGCGTAACCGTGATACGCGCGCGCCCACGCGGGATAGTACGCCAACGCCACGCGATAGTCCTTCACAGCCTGAGCGTAGTTACCGACGTGTGCGTACGCCTCGGCGCGCAAGCCGCTCAAGAAGCCTCGTCGCATCGCGCTCGTCTTGAGAGAATCGCCTATGGAGAGGAAAAATATTTCGGCGAGCTCGGAGCGCCAACGAGATTCTACACCCACGGCACAATCCACCAACGTCTGCGCCATCGCGTGTAGACTCATGCGCTCTGACTCCGGTTTCACCGGTTTCAGCCATTTCCCATCCCGCGGCGAAACTGGGTTGGGCATTTCGCCCTCCGAAATCGTCGACGCGTACATGGCGCACGCCTCCGTCATCTCCACGCGCGCCGCGCACTCAACCAACTTCAACCGCACATCCTCATCTTTCGGCGCCATTCTCCTCGCGTCTAACAAAACCGCGACGGCGTCCAAGGTCGCTCCCAATCCCATGCTCGCCACGCCCGAGCGATACAACGCCTTCGCCATCAACCTCGCCGCGTTCGACTCTCCTTCGCGCTCACTCGCGACCAGGCCCTTCAACAGCTCCACCGCCCCATTCGCGTCCCTTCGCGCGCCATCGTAATCCGTCAACTTCAACGCCATCAACGACCGATTCACGAGCGCTCTCGCGAGATCCAACTCCTCCGCGTGCGCCGTGCGATCGTTCACGCACAGCGTAAAGTGCGCGTACGCATCCATCCAGTTTTCAGTCCGCGCCAAGTGTTTCGCCGCCCGGTCGATCGCGTCGTACTCCCCCTTGGACGCGACGACGCGCGTCGCTTTTTTTCCCGCGTCCTCCGCGCTCGCGTCCACCGCGCGCACCATCTCGCGCCGTCGCGGTGTGCCGTTCGGTCGTTCGAAACGCTTCAAAAACGCTCGCGAAACCGGCGACCGGAAAAGCGTCACATGTCGGCGCGTCCGCACGTCGTCGATCGCGCGCTCGCGGCGTACGGCGGCGCGCGCGACGCGCGGACGGGCGCGTACATCGGCGGTGCGCGCGCCGACGCCGCGCTCGCGACGTACGCGCGCGACGACACGCGCGACGCGCGCGCGACGAAACGCGCGACGAATGGGTTGGCGTTCGCGCGGTCGGTCGACGCGACGGCGCGCGAGCTCGCGGGATTCGGCGCGAGAAACGCGGTCGTCGCGCTCGGGATAGAGTGCTCGGAGACGTTCCTGAGGTACTGGTTGGCGTGCGCGCAGTGCGGGGCGTGCGCGGCGCCGTTGAATGGGCGCTGGGACGCGGCGGAGGCGGCGGCGGCGGCGCGAGACGCGGGCGCGGAGGTGGTGATTCTGGACGACGCGCACGACGCGCGGTGGTCGAAAGCGGGATTTAGGGACGTTGGAATCGTAGTGTTCGATGCGTCGCCCGAGGAGGGGTCGGGCGATGAGGATGAGGGTTGGACAAAGGCGTACGGACGCCGCGCGGACGACGCGTGCGCGATGTGCTACACGAGCGGAACGTCGGGGTCGCCGAAGGCGGTGATGCTGTCGCACGGTAGCGTGTGCGCGGCGACGCGGGCGAAGTTGGAGGTAGTGGGATACGACGCGGGGGATACGTATCTGCACGTCGCGCCTCTATATCACGTCGGTGGGTTGTCGAGCGCGCACGCGACGCTCGCCGCGGGCGCGAATCACGTGTTCGTGAATAAGTTTGATCCGGACCTCGTGTTGCGCATCATCGTCGACGAAGGCGTCACGGCGTTCATCGCTGTGCCTGCGATGATGCGCGAGCTCGTGGACTCGCGCGGTGGCGACACAGTGTTTCCGACGGTGAGGAAAATTCTCGTAGGCGCCGGGCGGCTGACCGACGAATTGTACAACTCGATTCGGCACGTCTTTCCGAACGCTAAGGTCACGATGGCGTACGGTATGACGGAAACGACATCATCGGTGACGTTTCTTTCGCCAGAGGACGCGCGGTTTGAACTGGATGCGGATTCAACGTTTGCGGGAAACGCGGCTCCAGGGGTTGAGGTGAAAACGGACGCCGAAGGACAGCTTCTCGTTCGGGGGTCGTCGCTCATGCTCGGCTACGTCGGCGTTGATCGCACGGAGACGTTCGATGCAGACGGATGGTTTGCCACGGGTGATCTCGGCGCGGTTGGGGAGGCACGGGGCGAAGAGACTGGTTCGCGCGTTTGGTTACGAGGCCGCGCAAAGGAAATGATAAAATCTGGCGGCGAAAACGTCTCGCCCGAAGAAGTAGAGCGAATTCTGAACAAGCACGCGAACGTCGAGGCGTCCGTCGTGATCGGCGCGCCGCATACGAAATGGGGTGAAGCCGTCGTGGCGATCGTGAAGCTTCGCGCGACGGCGTCGGATACCGAAGCAGAGCACAGAACGGCGCTTCGCGACTGGTGCGCGAAATCGGAACTCGCGCGCTTCAAGATTCCGAAGTGTTTCGTCTTCACGGAGGACTTGCGATCGAACGCCATGGGGAAGTTAATGAGAGATGCAACCTACAGGGCGAATGTCCTCGCGATTGAACACGCGGTCTCGAGAGTTAGGTAATAGATGGGATAGATGGAACCATAGCGAAGATAGTTGTGTAGACTTGGCAAGCGCGGCGAGGCGACGAGATGTTGTGACTGAAAACTAATTTTACACCGGCAACTCTTTACGTTATCCATTTACGTGTGTGTATGTGCGTGATGATCAGAAAGTCGGTCTCGAACCTACGAGATGACTCAATTTTTGATCGAACGATAAACGTTCGATCGAACCCAACGCGTACGATCCATCCGGCGCGAGAAACGACGTGTCGAAAGACACGCGGCAATTCTCTCACGCGCTAGAGGTACGCGAACACCCTCTCGGTGGCGAAAGATCGCCTAGCTCTTCCTTCAGAGTCGAAGATCGTGCGGCACCGGAAGCGAAGCTATCTTCATGAACTTCTCACTGCTATACTTCTTGTAAACAGCGGTGAGCGAAGCCGTCGGCGCCTTGCGCATGAGTTCCGCCATGTCGCACGCGCACGGGTAGACTTCCGCCTCAGAAAGTCGTGTGTGCGCCTCCATGACGTGATTCCACGACCCCGTTCGAAGCCCTCTCATCGCAATGTATACACCAGCCGCGGCCAACGTGCTACCCGGATATTGCAACATGTTGTAATCAGGCAACGCGCACTCGACGGCGTACGAGGCGTACAACTGAAACTTGCGGTCGCCCCCGGCGGCTTTGAAGAAACGGTTCATGAACTGGTACGGCGTGGGCACGGTCAAGTGGAACCCGAGCGCGTTCAACATTTGCTTTTCCATCTCCAGGATCTGCTGGCGCGTGTACGCGCGATCGCTGATGTAAACAAAGTCGCGCACCTCCGGCGCCCAGATCTCTTCATACTTGCTCGCCACCAACATCGCGGTGACGCCGACGAGTTGCAAGTTTTTGCGCGTCACGGTTTTCAACTCGAGGAATCGATCGATCAAGTTTGTGGTCAAGAACAGCGTCTCAGGCATGAGTTTAAACTTCAAGTGCACCTCGACGAGCCAATCGATGAGAATGGCGCGCATCTTGCTGTTGATGTCGCCCTGAATGAGCATGTACGTCTCGGACACCTGCGTCTCCGGCTCGACTTTGTACCAGTATTGGTAAATGTCGTTGACGTACTCTGTCGCGCAAAGCGGATTGTCGTGATCGTAAAGATCGATATCCGGCAATGCATCCGTCATGACATCCCCACTCCCAGCGCTTCGCTCGAGATAGGTGGAATACGACTCGCGCATGTCCACATCCGCGCCCGCCGTCGTCATCGACCCCCCGGTTTGGTTCCCGTCTCTCGGTTTGCCGTGGCTCGTGCGTTGCGCCGTGCGTCCCCATCGCGTAGCGACTTGCTGTGCTTTCTGCCCGAACGCGTTCAACATTCCCGCCGGCGCTTGTTCCTTCTCAGTCGTTTGACTACGGCCGCGCGTACACAATAATCATCGTCAGTCTCTCCCTCTATTTCGCGCTCGCGAGCGCATCCGTTGCGCGCTCGCGCGCCCGCGCGTTTTTCGCATTCATCACAAACGTACCTCGCCTTGGCCGATCGCGTCTGTCTCGCGCCTTGCGCCCCATTCATCATATTCCCGATGTTCGACAGCGCCGCTCGATTCCCCGCCGGCGCCAAGCCTCCTTGCGACCGCAATCCTGTTCGCGCGCGCGTCCCGCGGTCAGTCCCAGTCGTTCCCGTGTCGACATCGCCAGCGCGTGTCCCGAGCCTTTTCCGTCGTCCTCGCGCACCTTCTTTCGCGCCATGCGGCACGTTCCGCCCGCGCGATGCGTTTTCATTCATCGTGCGCGTTTTCGCGCGGTTCGAGCCTGCGCGCGCGACGCGATCGTCCGTCGTCAGTCGCGATGTCGTGTTTCGCTAACGGCTGGCGTTCCCCTCGCGCGCGATGGTGATGATGCGGGACGCGTCGCGCCCGCGCGACGGCGCGATGGCGCGCGCGGTGAAGGGCTCGCGGCGGTACGGACCGTGCGGCGGTGCGGCGACGAGCGAGCGCGTCGGCGCGCGCGACGTGATGTGCGGCGACGCGCGGCGATGGCGCGACGAACCGAACCGACGAAAAATTTGGTTCCCCCGACCGGGACGCGCGGAGATTTGGGAAATATAGGGGATTTAGGAGTGTTGTATGGAAATGACGCGCGCGCGCGCTAGGCTTCGAAAGCGACGCGATTGGTGAGCCGGGCGACGGCGAGCGCGCACGCGGCGACGGCGAGATCGATTTTGGTGACTCGTTTCGGCGCGCGCGCGGAGGCGGCGTCGAGGTCGGCGGAGGAAGATGCGCGGGAGAGATCGGCGGCGAAACGCGCGCGCGCCGAGAGAAGACGACAAGACGCGGGGGAGAAGAGCTCGGCGGCGTCGAAAGCGCCCTCGAACAAAGGAATTGCGTCGATGATGATCGCGGTCCAAAGCTCGGGAGGCGTGGATCTCGGCGCTAAGGCGGCGATGAGGGCGTCAGCGGCGGTTTTGGCCGCGACGCGCGCGCGCTCGTCGAGCGCGACGGACGTCTTCAGGATCTTCATCGCGGCGTTGAACTTGGCGCGCGCGCGGAAAAAGTCGACCGCATTTTCATGAAGGTCCACGTCGCCATT
>Ga0222719_10002727_pt1 | contig 15974 bp, 20 predicted proteins | sample C33_34DmetaG_FD_165039 | JGI IMG/M metagenome (GOLD analysis project Ga0222719, IMG submission 165039) | Estuarine water microbial communities from San Francisco Bay, California, United States - C33_34D | ecosystem: Environmental > Aquatic > Marine > Unclassified | place: USA: California... | reverse complement strand
TTAAACACAGTTTCTACCATGAAAAATATTATGGCAAAGGCAGAAGTTGAAGAAGACTTTGAAACTGAATTTGGTGTGTATGATTTGCCAGAGTTTTTAAGAGCAATTGATTCTTTTAAACAACCAGTTTTAAAGTTTAATGGTTCTGCTAATCTAAAAATACAAGATGAAAAAACATCTTTATCAGCAAGATATGCTTTTGCTGACAAATCAACTTTAGTAACACCAACTAAAGAAATTAAAATGCCAGACCAAACTGTTGCATTTACATTGAAAAATGAAGACTATGAGTCTGTTAAAAAGTTATATACTAATTTAAGTCTACCTGATATTGCATTTAAAGGTGAAGGTGGTAAAATTAAATTAGTTGCTTTAGATAAAAAGAATAGTAACTCAAATGAATCATCTATTACAGTAGGTGAAACTGATATAGAGTTTACTGCTTATATCAAGGCAGAGAATATGAAAATTATTCCTGGCGAATATGATGTTGCTTTATCGAAGGCAAAGATTGCTCACTTCATAAACAAAAAGGTTAAAGTACAATATTGGATTGCTTTAGAAGCAGACTCAACATTTTAAGGAGGTCTAAATGTCAGATTTCCTTTGGGTTGAAAAATACCGTCCAAAGAAAATTGAAGAATGTATTTTAACTGAAGACTTAAAAAATACATTTTCAAAGTTTCTAAAACAAAAAGAAATACCAAATCTTCTTCTCTCTGGTACAGCAGGTACGGGCAAAACAACAGTTGCTCGTGCCTTATGTGAAGAACTAGGTTGTGATTACATTATCATCAATGGTTCAGACGAAGGCCGACATATTGATACTTTAAGAACTACAATCAAAAACTTTGCGTCTACCGTATCGTTAGAAGAATCTACAAATCATAAAGTTGTTATTATAGACGAGGCAGATTATATGAATGCTGATAGTGTTCAACCTGCGTTAAGAAACTTTATTGAAACGTTTTATAAGAACTGTAGATTTATATTTACTTGTAACTTTAAAAACAAAATCATACCTGCCTTACATAGTCGTTGTACTGTAATTGATTTTCGTATTACAAATGGTCAAAAAGTAAAAACTGCTACTGCATTTTTAGAAAGACTAGGTGAAATACTTAAAACAGAAAACATAGAGTTTGATAAAAAAGTATTGGCTGAACTGATACAAAGACATTATCCAGACTTTAGAAGAACAATCAATGAGTTACAAAGATATTCTGTAAGAGGTAAGATTGATAGTGGTATACTTGTTTCTTTATCTGAAATCAATAATAAAGAGTTGATTAAGATGTTAAAAGAAAAAAGATTTGGTGATATGAGAAAATGGGTTGTTCAAAACCTTGATAAAGATCCATCATCTTTGTTTAGTAGTATCTATGATATTCTATACAAACATCTACAACCTCAATCTATACCTGCGGCCGTACTAACAATCGCCGATTATCAATATAAATCAGCCTTTGTGGCAGACCATGAGATAAATATGGTTGCGTGCCTGACACAAATCATGGCAGAATGTAAATTTAAGTAGAGGATGAAATGGCAAGAAGAACACTTTTTAGAACTTTGATAGTGAAGTTGAGAATGTGGTATGCTGATATAAGAGGTCATCATGGTAAGAGATGGGATTATGAACCAGGCGATTACTATATGGGTTCTCATAAAGGGCATAAAAAACATGAAAAACACTAACAATGATTGAATATAAATTATCGGATTATTTAAATGCGATTAACTGGACAAAAGTTAATTTGCTTGATGGTGATGACTTGACTTGGGAAAAAAAGTTCCCTCCTTATATTATAAATCGTTGTCTTTCCCAACATATTGATAGTATAATGATGGCAAATGAGATGAATATTCATCATGGCCTTAACAAACGGCTACAATTTCACTTTCTACTAAATAGTATAAGAAAAAGAAAACGATTTGGAGGCAAGTGGGTATCCACTGCTAAATCGAAAAATTTAGAGTATGTAAAACAATATTATGGTTATAGCAACGCAAAAGCAAAAGTAGCCCTAGACATACTGAATAAAACACAATTAAACTTTATCAAAGAGAAGTTAGATAAAGGTGGGAGAAAAAGATGAGTGAAGAAAGTTTTAATTGGTCACCTGAGCAGATGTTAGAGGTTACACTTAAACAGCCAGATGATTTTTTGAAGATTAGGGAAACTTTGTCCCGAATAGGTGTTGCAAGTAGGAAAGATAAAACATTATTTCAATCTTGTCACATACTACACAAACAAGGAAAATATTACATAGTTCATTTCAAAGAGTTGTTTGCTTTAGATGGTAAAAAAGCAACTTTAGTTGAAAACGATATACAAAGAAGAAACACAGTATCAATTTTATTACAAGATTGGAATTTATTGACGATTGTAAATCCAACAGCCGCTGAAAATAAAGCACCATTATCACAAATTAAGATAATTGCTTTTAAAGAAAAAGGTGAATGGAATTTACAAGCGAAATATAATATAGGCAAAAAAGTAAATACTGAAGAATCTAAAACTGAATAGGAGTATATTATGATTAGATTATATAGACTCACCACAGGTGAGGACGTGATTGGTACGCCAGTCAAAGAAGACACTAACGAAATACATCAAGCACTTAAAAAACCTTTTGTATTAATTCCAATGCAAGGTCAACCAGGACAACCAATGCAAATTGGTTTTCATCCATATATACCTTATACAAAAGATGAAGTAATTAAAATAAAACAATCAAATATTATAACAGAAACAACTCCAGACCAATCATTACTGGATGCTTACGAAAAAAATACAAGTTCAATAGTTACACCTAAAAGTAAAATTATTACATAGTTGACTTTTTGAATATTTTTTGTTATAATATATTATGAATTTGGCGAGCACTTTTTATACAAACGTAGTTGAGCATAAAGGTAAATTACTTATTAGAGGTGTCGCTAATGGCCAATCATATTTAAGTCGTATTAACTACAGTCCTAAACTATATCTACCTACAAAAGAACAATCTAAATTTAAAACACTAGATGGTATAAATTTAAAATCTAAAAGATTTGATTCCATTTCAAAGGCAAAACATTTTTATAGTGAATATAACGGTATACCTGAATATAAAATCTATGGTATGAACCGTTACAATTATCAGTATATTGCTGACGAATACAAAGATGATATGCGATGGAATAAAGACTATATCAAGTTATTCACACTTGATATAGAAACCGAGTGTGAGAACGGCTTTCCAGATCCTGATACTGCAAAAGAAACGATTATCTGTATTACTGTAAAAAATCATAGTAATAAACAGATATTGACATGGGGTACTGGTGACTTTATATCAAAGAAAGCAAATGTAACATATGTTAAATGTCAAAATGAAAAACATCTATTATTAGAGTTTCTTAAATTCTGGTGTAAAAATCATCCTGATATTGTTACAGGTTGGAATGTAAAATTTTTTGATATACCTTATCTTATGAATCGAATGAGATTTATATTTGATAATGATACAATCAATAAAATGTCACCTTGGAATTATGTCAATGCTGATAGAGTACAAATGGGAAATAAAAACTCACAGTTTTGGAATATACTTGGTGTTTCTGTTTTAGATTATTTTGATTTGTATAGAAAGTTTACATATGTTAGACAAGAAAGTTACAAACTAAACTATATTGCTAAAGTTGAACTTGGCGAACAAAAGTTAGATAATCCATATGAAACATTTAAAGACTTCTATACAAAAGATTATCAAAGATTTGTTGAATATAATATCCAAGACGTTGAATTAGTTGACCGACTTGAAGATAAAATGAAACTAATTGAATTATGTTTAACAATGGCCTATGACTATAAAGTAAACTATACAGATGTATATTCACAAGTAAGATGTTGGGATACTTTAATCTATAATCATCTACTTAAAAAGAATATTATTATTCCGCCAAGAGAAACCCACGAAAAAGATACTCAATACGAAGGTGCATATGTAAAAGATCCACAACTTGGTTTACACAATTGGATTGTTTCGTTTGACCTTAACTCACTTTATCCACATTTAATTATGCAATATAATATAAGTCCTGAAACATTTGTAGGTGTTGAACCTAAGGCAGTTGGTGTAGAAAACTTTTTAGATGAAAGATTAAATCTTAAATGGGCAAAAGATAAAAATGTAACTATTGCACCAAACGGTGCTATGTTTAAAAGAGATAAACAAGGTTTTCTTGCCGAGTTAATGGAAAAGATGTACACAGAAAGAGTTGTGTTTAAACAAAAGGCAATTGAAGCCAAAAAAGAATTTCAAAAGACAAAAGATCCAATCTATCAAAACGAAATATCTCGTTGTCATAATATACAAATGGCAAAAAAGATTTCGTTAAACTCTGCCTATGGTGCAATTGGTAATCAATACTTTAGATACTTTGATGTAAAACAGGCAGAAGCAATTACACTTGGCGGTCAACTCTCTATTCGTTGGGTTGAAAAAGATGTAAATACTTTTATGAATAAAATTTTAAATACAAAAAATATAAATTATGTTGTTGCGTCTGATACTGATTCAATTTATTTAAGATTGGACAAGTTAGTTGAAAAAGTTTGTAAAGATAAATCGGTAACTCAAATAGTGGATTTTATTAATAAGGCTGCTGAAGATAAAATACAAAAAGTAATTGATAAAAGTTTTGAAAATCTTGCTAAGTATGTAAATGCTTATCAACAAAAAATGATTATGAAACGAGAAGCGATTGCTAATAAAGGTATATGGGTTGCTAAAAAAAGATATATGATGAATGTATTTGATGAAGAAGGCGTCCGATATGATATACCTAAACTAAAGATTATGGGTGTTGAAGCAGTTAAGTCATCTACACCTGAAGTTTGTAGAGGTAAAATTAAAGACGCTATTCGTGTGATTATGAATGATAGTGAAGATACTTTGATTAAGTTTGTAAGTGATTTTAAAGAAGTATTTAAAACACTATCGCCAGAAGAAGTTGCTTTTCCTAGGTCTTGTAATAATTTAGATAAGTATATAAATTCATCACAAATTTATAATAAAGGAACACCTATTCATGTAAAAGGTTCTTTAATATATAATTATAATATACACAAACATAAACTTGAAAGAAAATATCCCTTAATTAAAAATGGTGATAAAATTAAATTCCTAATGTTAAAACAACCAAACACAGTTAAAGATACAGTTATTTCTTTTGCTACAAAAATACCACATGAATTTGAATTACACAAGTATGTTGATTATGATATGCAATTTGAAAAAACATTTACTGACCCATTAAAATTCATACTAGATTCTATTGGTTGGAAACTTGAACGAGAAGCAACACTAGAGGCGTTTTTTGGATGATAACATCAATGTTACTTTTATATTTTACAGTATTTGTATTCTTTCAATGGGGTCAAAGAATTGCCATGACAAGAATAGATACAAAGGCATTTTTTATTTTAATATTATTATTATGGATACTAATAAAATCATTAACGCAGACAGCTTAGAACACTTAAAAACTTTAGATGATAACGTTTTTGACTCATGTGTTACAGACCCACCATATCATTTACAATCAATTGCAAAAAGATTTACTAACAGTACACAAGCTAAATATGGCAAAGATGGTTCTTTTCAAAGACTATCGAAAGGTTTTATGGGTAAAGAATGGGATGGTGGCGATATTGCATTTAGAAAGGAACTTTGGGAACAAGTTTATAGAACTTTAAAACCAGGTTGTGTTCTTTTAGCATTTTCGGCCACTAGAAATTATCATAAAATGGCAACAGCAATAGAAAACTCAGGCTTTGAAATATTTGATATGATTAACTGGATATATGGCAGTGGTTTTCCTAAAAGAAAAAATCTATTAAAACCTGCACACGAACCTATTGTAATGGCAAGAAAAGGTATAAACAAAGATTTAAATTTAGATGAGTGTAGAGTTAATAGTGATAACCCTAAAAAGTGGACAAAACCTAAAGGTGGATTTTGGAAAACAGACTCAAACACAAAAGCAGAATATGTTGAAAATACAAAAGGTAGATGGCCTGCTAATATTATACACGATGGATTAGATGAAGAATGGGCAAGATATTTTTATAGTGCCAAAGCAAGTAAGAAAGAAAAGAATGGTTCCAATCACCCTACTGTTAAACCTTTAGACTTAATGAAGTATCTAGTGCGTTTAGTTACACCTAAAAACGGTTTAGTATTGGACCCATTTGCAGGCACAGGAACAACTGCTGAAGCTGCATTACTTGAAGGAAGAAATTATTATATGATAGAAAAAACCAAAGAGTATATAAAAGACATTAAAAAAAGAGTAAATAAATCAGTATTGCCATGTTAGAATTGACTTTATCAATATTTTATGTTATAATGATATATGTTTTTATAATATGGTTATTAGTGAAATGGAACAATGAGTGATTATTTAAATAAGTACAATGGCAAACTGCCTATAATGGATCAACAAACGTTTGAACGTGTTACAAATGATATAGGCAAAGAACAGTTTAGATTAGATTTAGCAGATTATATTGCTAAACATAGACCAGAGTTTCCTTTAAAAGAAATATCTTATGAAGTAATGCGTCAGGCATTTAAAGGTTTACAAAAACAAGATGTATGGCAATATGTAAAACCTACTGAACAATTAGAAAAAAATGTCAAAGAAAAATATGACGATTACAAATATAACTTTAAAGAATATGGTTTAGGTATTATAGACGCACCATCTATTTACAATGATGTATCAAATTATTTTCACCAAGAGTTAAGATTAAATTGTTCAAGTTATAGTTTTAAATCACCATTAGATGTATGGTACAATGGCACAGCAAAAGATATATGGCGATGTCTTGGTCCCATCTGGCGTGGAATCAATGGTATGAAACCAATAATGGTAGATGGCAAAGAAGAATTAAGAGGTGGTAGATTAGATGATAAAAGTTATGTATCTGCTTTTAGATTACAAACATATATTGCTACACAGTTTAAACCTAATGTTGCCAAAACAATATATCAAATGACCAATGCTAAAAAAGTATTAGATACAAGTTGTGGTTGGGGTGATAGACTTGCTGGTTTCTTTGCCAGTGATGCTGAAGAATATATTGGTTGTGATCCAAATCCTAATACTTACAAACAATATATGAAACAAATAGAAACTTACAATAGTTTTTTATCTAAACCTAAAAAAGTAACTATCTATAACACAGGCGCTGAAGATTTACCTTGGAATACAATTAAAGATATAGATTGTGCCTTTACAAGTCCACCATATTTTTCTACTGAACGATATAATGAGGGTGGTGAAAAACAAGAAAATCAATCTTGGTTTAAGTTTAATGAATATGATAAATGGAGAGATGATTTTTATTTACCTGTTTCAATGAATAGTTTTAATTCATTATCAGATAAAGGTCATCTGTTTATTAACATTATGGATCCTACAATCAAGGGTACAAGATACTATAGTGGTGATGAATTAGTTGATAGTTTAAAAGAACACTTTGTAGGACAAATCGGTATGAGAATAATGCAAAGGCCTAAATCAGATAAACTATTTGAAAGTGAAGAAGAAAAGGCCGAGTTTATGAATCGTATATATATTGAGAATGTTTGGTGTTTTGCAAAAGAAAAATTAGATTACTTTAGGCATAGTAGAAGGGCAACTTTATTTTAATGATTAAAAAATTATTTACATTTTGGAAGAAAAAAGAAATACCAAAAATAAAATGGTGGAGTACAATTGAGGGATTAGAAAGCGTTGCACCTATCGTACCTGCAAAAGAATATATACCTGATTGGTGGAAAAATATTAGAGCATCTGATTATCTGTCTATCACAGATAAGGGAACTGTTAAAAACTGTCCTTCATTTTTTGAGTTTTTTTCTAATGGTTTCGTAGTACCATTATGGTGTGATTTACATTTAAGAGTTACCGATACTGAATGGGAATATAAAACTCCTTATAATAAGTTTACATTTACAAGTCATAATAATAATCAATTTAAAGATTTTGTTCCTCCTAATTATAAAGATAATATTAAAATGGTACTTAAACCTGATTGTCCTTGGAGAGTAAAAACACCACCAGGATGGTCAATATCTCAATTTCCTATGTACTATCATTACAATCCTATTTTTGAAGTTTTACCAGGTAATATTTGGTCAGATTTTCACTACGAAATAAATCAACAAATGGTTATAAAACAAACAGGTGAATTTGAAATAAAAAAAGGTACACCTTTGGCAATGTATATACCATATGAAAGAAAAAAATATGATTATACTATTGATGGGCCTAATGAAGAAAATGTTAAATTAACTAATACAAGCTCACTAAAAGTTTTAACAAAATTTAGAGGTGGATATAAAAACACCCAAGCGAAAATACGAAGGCAAGAAGAAAAAAAATGTCCATTTAGTTAATAAATATGTTAATGACAATCTCAAAAAAATCATATAAAGACCTAAAAGAATATTGGGACTATCAAAGACTACTTGAATATAATAGAGAACTATTAAGAAAAAGATTAGTAGAAATGCAAGGTAGTGTATTTTCACAATTCGGTGAAATAGATACCAATAATATGTATGATAGAATATGGACAAATATTAAAAGTGATGATTTAGAAAAACCACCTGTATCTTGGATACCAGAAAATATAGACTATAGATTTGAATGGGAGGGTGAACCTGATAATACAATTAAACTACCTAAACCAAAATCAGGTAGACCTGTTGTATTGAAAGCAAAACATTTGAAAGATGAGTAATTGGCAAGAAGCAAAAAATAACCCAGTATTTAAAGCTGCAAACATGACATTTATTGATAGTGTTCCAGACAATGTTATAGCATATTTACAAAAAAAATATTCAGATATATCTGCCTCATCATCTTTAGCAGGTCATATTAAAAATCAGTATTTTTATAAAGATTGGCCATCTTATGTTAGTCAGTTTGTTGAAAGTAAAGTTGAAAGTCCAAACTCTCTAGCATTTTTAAACAATTCGGAAGTGCAAACCTTTAAAGGTTATAAAAGTTTATCAAAAATAAAATTATCTTCTTTGTGGATTAATTTACAAAAAAAATATGAATTTAATCCACCACACACCCATTCAGGAATATTTTCATTTATAATTTTTTTAAATGTACCTTACAATTTAAATGATGAATTAAAGTATTTTAAACAATCTTCATTTGCTAAAAACGTTACATCATGTTTAAACTTTTCACTGGTAAATATATTAGGACAAATAACTACTTTTCCAGTATATGTTGATAAAGAATTTGAAAATAAAATGATATTTTTTCCTGCAAGAATACTACATTCTGTACATCCTTTTTATACAAGTGATGACTATAGAGTAACCGTATCAGGAAACTTATATTCGGAATAATTGAATGGAAAATGCAAATAATAATTTACAGAAATCAGAAACCTTATGAACGATATAGTTTTGACAAAAAGGAGCTTGACAAAGTTAAAGATTTCTGTTATAATAACAATATAAAATGGTACATAATAATAGGAGATAATGAATGAGTGACTTTCTAAAAGAAATAATTAAAGAAACAGGTAATGAGTATGCTACACTTGTTAGTGAAGGTGTAGAAGCAGGAGATGTAGATAGTTTTATAGATACAGGTTCTCTGGCATTTAATGCTTTATTATCAGGTTCAATCTTTGGCGGTATGCCATCAAATAAGATTACAGCAATTGCAGGTGAAGCTGCAACAGGTAAAACATTTTTTGCCTTAGGTATTGTAAAAGCATTTTTAGACAAAAACAAAGACGCTGGTGTAATATACTTTGAATCAGAAAGTGCGTTAACAAAAGATTTAGTTGAAAGTCGTGGCATTGACAGTAAAAGAATGGTCATTGTACCAGTTGCCACAGTACAAGAATTTAGACATCAATCAATTAAAGTAATTGACAAATACCTAGAACAAGGTGAAGATAAAAGAAAACCTTTAATGTTTGTATTAGATAGTTTAGGAATGTTATCCACTACAAAAGAAATGGAAGATACTGCTGACGGTAAAGAAACAAGAGATATGACAAGAAGTCAAATTGTTAAGGCTGCTTTTAGAGTATTAACATTAAAACTAGGTAAGGCAAAAGTACCAATGATTATGACCAATCACACTTATGATGTTATTGGTTCAATGTTTCCACAAAAAGAAATGGGTGGCGGTTCTGGATTAAAATACGCTGCTTCAAATATTGTATATCTATCTAAAAGAAAAGAAAAAGACGGCAAAGAAGTTGTTGGTAACATTATACATTGTAAAAACTATAAGTCAAGGTTAACAAAAGAAAATGCTTTAATTGATGTTAGATTAACATATAAAGATGGCCTTGATAAGCATTATGGGTTATTAGACCTTGCAATTAAACATAACATATTTAAATCTGTTTCAACTCGTATAGAGTTGCCAGATGGAACAAAACAATATGCTAAAACTATCAATAATGAACCTGATAAATTCTTTACTAAAGATATTCTCGCTCAAATTGACGAAGCAGCCAAAAAAGAATTCCTCTATGGCGCAGAATAGATATGTATTTGCTCAACGAGATGTTGATGATTACAGTTGTATAAAAATTGTAGAAGGTGAATATAAAGATGTCATATACACATATGGACACGTTAAATTTGCATCCGAAGAAAATGATAGAGGTGAGTTGCCTTTAAAGTTTGATTATGATGTTAAGAAAAACCCTAATAATGTAGATACAACAAGTGTTGAATTTAGAAATTACATAGGTGATATATTAATTGAAGTGGTTGAAAAACAATTAGAAAATGGTACAATCCGATTTGACAAATAATTATATTAAAACTTACGATAATGTATTGACAAAAGACCAATGTCAACATTTAATTGATAAGTTTGAAGATTCATCAAATCAATGGGTAAAAACAGAATTAGAAAATCATAGATCCTTTACAGAAATTAATTTAAACTTACACGAAGATTGGCAAGAGTATGCTAAATTATTGTTTGATAAATTTAGACCACTTGTTGACAAATATGTAAAAGATGTTAAAATAGATTCTATAAAACAATGGCCAGAAAAGTTTGGTTTTGAACAGATAAGATTTAAGAAATACGAAGACAATGACAAAGATGAATTTAGAGAACACGTGGATGTTACAGACTACAATAGTGCAAGGAGATTTTTAGTTTTCTTTTTATATTTAAATAATAATGATGGCGGCGAAACAACTTTTTCAGATTATGACATTAAGATTAGACCAGAAGCTGGTAAAGTGCTTATGTTTCCTCCATTATGGACTTTTAAACATCAAGCAGAAAAACCTAAAAATCAACCAAAATATATTGTAGGAAGTTATCTCCATTATGTCTGAACAATTTGAAAAAACATTATTATCTAACTTAATTTACAACGAAGAATTTACTAGAAAGGTTTTACCATTCTTAAAAGAAGACTTTTTTAGAAATAGAGATGAGGTTGTTTTATTTAATATTATAAATGACTTTGTTGTAAAGTATAATAATCTTCCTACAAAAGAAGCCATTACCATTGAGTTATCGAATCTAAAATCTTTAACTGAAGATGAATTTAAAAATACAAAAACATTATTAAATAGTTTACAACATGAAGAAGTTGAACAACAATGGTTGTTAGATACAACTGAAAAGTTTTGTAAAGACCGTGCTGTCTATAATGCTGTACTAAAAGGTATTAAGATTATAGATGGTAAAGATAAACAACACACACCAGAGGCAATACCAAGTATTTTATCAGACGCTCTTGCTGTTTCTTTTGATACACATATTGGGCATGATTATCTAAATCAAACAGATGACCGATTTGATTATTACCATAGAACTGAAGAACGACTAAAATTTGATTTAACATATTTTAATCGTATTACAAAAGGTGGTCTACCACCAAAGACTTTAAATGTGGCACTTGCGGGCACAGGTGTTGGTAAATCTTTGTTTATGTGTCATGTTGCTGCTAACATGATAAGTCAAGGTCGTAATGTATTGTATATTACTTTAGAGATGGCTGAAGAAAGAATTGCTGAAAGAATTGACGCAAATTTATTAGATGTAACGATTGATGAACTTTATGATATGCCTAAAAAATATTATGATGATAAGATTAAAAAGTTACAAAATAAAGTTAATGGTCAATTAATCATCAAAGAATATCCTACTGCTTCTGCCCATACAGGCCATTTTAAATCTTTAATTGATGAACTTGCGTTAAAGAAATCTTTTAAACCAGACATAGTATTCATTGATTACTTAAATATCTGTTCAAGTAGTAGATTTAAAGGTGGTAACATATCATCATACTTTTATATTAAGGCAATTGCTGAAGAATTAAGAGGTCTTGCTGTAAACTATAATGTACCAATTGTGTCTGCTACACAGACAACAAGAACTGGTTATATGTCAAGTGATGTTGGTTTAGAAGATACATCAGAATCATTTGGCCTTCCTGCAACTGCTGACTTTATGTTTGCTTTAATATCAAATGAAGAACTTGAAGAACTAAATCAAATAAAAGTTAAACAGTTAAAAAATAGATATAATGATCCTGCTGTCAATCGTGCATTTATAATTGGTGTTGATAGAAGTAAAATGAGATTATATGATGCCGAACAATCAGCACAACAGATTGTTGATAGTAACCAAGAGTCGCCAGATAAAATAGAAACTTCATCAGGACCACAACCTGCAGAAGCATACGACAAATTTTCTGACTTTAAAATATGAGAAAAAAACAAAATCAAGCAAGAAAAAGAAAACCATCTATCTATTACAAAACAGAAATGGTAAAAGTTAAGGGTGAAATACTTTGGCGTGCCGTTGAAATGCCAAGTAAGTTAGTCTTAAAAGAGTCTTTCTTTGAGGAAGATGTAAAAGAACTTGTTAAGTTTCAAAACAAACACAAGACATTTGGTGTATTTGGATTTCCACCTTTTTTTGATTGTAGAGGTGATAAAGAAAAACTATTAGATAATGGTAAATCTAATTACAATCCTAGAACAAGTACACAAAGAACTAGCCGATAGACATACATAAATATATGTATGGCAGATTCACCTAAAGAAGGAGAGGCAGCTCAAGCGTTATTTTGTGCTATAGCAGATTATCTTGGTATAAACACAACTAAACAAGAGTTTGACCTTTTAAAATATCCAACCTATGCGTTGTTTAAAGAAACGCACAAAAAGGTTATTGAAGATATTTTTAGTAAGTTAGATACACCTCAAATAACATTATCTCAAATAGAGACCTTTTTAACAAAGGCAGATGGATGGTATGAGTCATCTATTAATATTGCCTTAAAGTTATTAAACGATATACAAAATATTAGTGGTAAATTTAAAAAGATAAAAAGTCCCAAACTACAAGATATAGTTTATGTAAGAGGTGCTAAAAAAGAAAAGGGTAGAGATGCTAATGCAATGGAACATATATCTTTTCTATTTGATGTAGCTAATACTAACGAAAAAAATTACTTTGGAGATATAAACAAATGGAGTCCCGCTGACATTTATTTTGTATCAAAAAAGGCAAACGATATTATACTTGAAGATGTAGAGTTAGCCTCATCAAAACTAAAAAAATCTTACAAATTTTCAGATTTAAATAAACTTACCTCGGAACTTGTAACTTCAGGAGATTTGTTACCATTATCTCTCAAAAAGGCAGAAAAAAATGTGAATATTGTTAATGTTAATTTTGTTAGGTCTGACGAAGAAAAATATCTATCAAATTTGCAATATTTCGGTGTAAGTGATTGGAGTAAATTATATACAAGAGCAAAACCAATTACAAGAGATATAAAAATATATTTTAGTGCAGATAAAAAAAATAAACTAAAAATTAGACACGATGCTTATAGTGCTAATTATGGAGTAAATAAAGCAGTTAAATGTGAGATAGAAGTAACAGGTGCTGGTGGAAGAGGTGGATCAGTTGTAGGTATTCCTTTGATAGCTCGTATAATCTCAAATGTTGACTCTGGATTTGCTAGAAGTTTAACATCAGCCTTTGACAAAGGAATAAGAGAATATGCTAAACAAATAGAACTAACAAATAAAAAGTTTAAAATTAAATCAGGTATAAAATTAAAAGATCCTGCTAAAAGTAAATATGATGCTGAACGAGCAACTTTAAGTGCTTTACACGTAGCAAACTCTATAATGCCAATTATCTATAAGTGGTTTAAAAAAAATGAAAGAGATAAAAAAAATAAAAAATTAAATGATAAAATAGTTCAAGCTTTTATTGAATACACATCAAGTAGAACTATTAAGTCAGGAAAATTTGTAATTGCCAAATAGTATAACTATTCTTCAAAATCAGTATCAGCATAATTATCATCAATCATATCAGATACTTCATCTAATTTATAGTTTAAATCATTAGATAAATCAACATCATACTTTTCATCAAAATTGCCAACTAAAGTATCTATTTTTTCTAATAACTTATCAACTTTTTTTTTCATAACATCATAGTCTTTTTGTATTGTCATATTATATCCTTTCATATTGTTTAACATATACTGCTACTATACATCAGAAAAAGCAGGAATTCAAGTGAAAAACCATTCAATATTTTTCACTTAATAAAATCAAGGTTTATAGGTGTTATAAATAGTCTAGTAAGTAGTGATTTATGTATGGAATATAGTGATTTTTCGCTTGACAAAAGCGTAATTTTTTGATATAATGGATATAGTGGGAGACAAATGTATAGTTTTAAACAATATTTAAATGAGGCAAAAAATACTCATTTAGAACATTTAGAAGACGAAATTATTAACAACGGTTACCAAGGTGGCCTTAACGCAGTAGAATTTCTTAAATCATTAAGAAATATGCTGACTGGTTCATCTCGTAGAAAATTAAATGTATCCGTTAAATGGGATGGTGCACCAGCAGTATTCTGTGGTATCAATCCTGAAAATGGCAAATTCTTTGTTGGATCAAAATCTGTATTCAACGTTACTCCTAAAATCAATTATACACAAGCAGATATAAGAAAAAACCACTCTGGTGGTTTAGTAGATAAACTTTCTGTTTGTTTAAAAGAATTACCTAAACTGAATATCAAAGGTGTCGTACAAGGTGACTTGTTATTTACACCAGGAGATATTAAGTCGGTATCTATACGAGGTGAGGATGCTATCGCATTTACACCAAACACTATAACATACGCTGTTCCAGAAAATACTGCCCTTGCTAAAACAATCAAAAGAGCAAAATTAGGCATTATCTTTCACACTACTTACACAGGAAGAAAAATGTCAGATTTAAAAGCAAGCTTTGGCGTCAATGTAAATCGTTTTACAAAGACGTCAGCAGTATTTTTTGATGACGCAAGTTACAAAGATTCATCTGGTGTGGCAACATTTACAACTACTGAAAGTGACCAATATGATAGTATGTTAAGAATGGCAATGGGATCAATCTCAAAGGGTAAAGCAATTTTAAATTTATTACAAAGACAAACAAATATGTTATCAGTTGGTGCAAGATTAAAAATATTCTTTAATACAAAAATAAGAGAAGGTCAAACCATAGGTAATGTAAAAAAATTACAATCAGAATTTAGAAAATATTATGCTTCTGTTTTAGATGATGAAGCTTCTAAAAAGAAAACAGACGCTGCAAAGAAAAAATATGAAACGATAAGAAACGAAGGTTTAAAATTTATTGATAGATATGAAGACCAAATTTATTTTGCAATTGCAAGTTATGTAACTTTACAAAGAGTTAAAAACTTTTTAGTGAGTAAAATGAATCAAATAAAATCAATGGGAACTTTCTTACAAAAAGGTAATGGATTTGAAGTAACAAATCCTGAAGGTTATGTTGCTGTAGATAGAATGGGCAACGCAGTAAAATTAGTAGATAGACTAGAGTTTAGTACCGCAAACTTTACTT
>Ga0222719_10002725_pt1 | contig 15982 bp, 11 predicted proteins | sample C33_34DmetaG_FD_165039 | JGI IMG/M metagenome (GOLD analysis project Ga0222719, IMG submission 165039) | Estuarine water microbial communities from San Francisco Bay, California, United States - C33_34D | ecosystem: Environmental > Aquatic > Marine > Unclassified | place: USA: California... | reverse complement strand
GCAGATACTGATAGCATTGATTTAGCTGCTGAGATTGATTCAGATATTATTCCTAACACTGATGGTACATATGACTTAGGAAGTGCTACAAAAGAATGGCAAGACCTTTACATTGATGGTACAGCTAACATAGATAGCCTTGTAGCTGATACAGCAGATATTAACGGTGGTACAATTGATGGTGCTACTATAGCAACTTCAGATATAACTGTAGGTTCTGGTAAAACTTTAGACGTTTCATCAGGTACACTTACTTTAGCAGATGACCAAATCTCTGGTGATAAAGTTGAGGGTGGTACTATTGCTGCTACAACAATTACAAGTTTAACAGCTACAAGTGCAGATATCAACGGTGGAACTATTGATGGTTCAACTATAGCTACATCTAATATTACAGTTGGAACTGGAAAAACTTTAGATGTATCTTCAGGAACTTTAACACTTGCTGATAATCAAATATCAGGTGATAAAGTTGAAGGCGGTACAATAGCTGCAACAACCATAACAGATTTAACTTTTGGTAGTCTTAACGATGGCACTATAACTGTTACAGCTTTTGCTGATGAAGATGATATGTCTTCAGATAGTGCTACATTAGTTCCAACTCAACAATCTGTAAAAGCTTATGTAGATAGTCAAGTTACTGCACAAGATTTAGATGTTACTACAGATAGTGGAACTATTGCAATTGATTTAGATAGTGAAACTTTAACTGTATCAGGTGGTACAGGTCTTGATAGTTCTGCAACAGGTAATGCAGTTACTTTAGCAATAGACAGTACTGTAACAACTTTAACAGGCTCACAAACTTTAACAAACAAAACATTAACAACTCCAGTTATTAGTTCTATATCTAATACTGGTACATTGACTTTACCAACTTCAACAGATACATTAGTTGGTAGAGCTACAACAGATACTCTTACAAATAAAACTCTTACAAGTGCTACACTTACAAGCCCTGTAATCAATACAGGTGTTTCAGGTACAGCTTTCCTTGATGATGATACTTTTGCAACTGCAAGTGCTACAACTTTAGCATCTTCAGAGTCTATTAAAGCTTATGTAGATACTACCGTTGCTGCAACTAATGAAGTTGTTGAAGACACAACTCCTCAGCTTGGTGGAACATTAGATACTAACGGTAATCTTATTCAGTTTGGAGATAGTTCAGGTGCTACTGATGATAGACTACAATTTGGTGCTTCACAAGATTTATCAATTTATCATGATGGTTCGCATAGTTATATAAGCGAACAAGGCACTGGAAACTTACAAGTGTTATCATCTGCTATTGCTTTAAATAATGCAGCTAATACAGCAAATATGGCAGTATTTACTGAGGGTGGTGCTTCAACATTATATTATAATGGCTCACCCAAACTAGCTACAACCTCAACAGGTATAGACGTAACTGGTACAGCCACGATGGATGGGCTGACTGTTGAGGACTTAACTAATGGCGGTTTAGCTAAGGTAAGGGGTTTAGACGCTTCACTGTGGTTAGATATTACATCAGGCAATAATGCTAAGATATACTATGATAGTGGAGACTTAGAAATACGTTCTGGAGACCCTGCTACTAGTACAAAACGTATGCTTGTGAGCAACAACGGAGACATCTCCTTCTACGATGATACAGGAACTAGCCAAGCTCTATTTTGGGATGCTTCAACTGAAAGATTGGGTATTGGTAACACAGCACCAACCAGTGCTTTAGACGTAACAGGCACAGCCACAATGGATGGGTTGACTGTTGATGGTGATGTGTCGTTATCAGAAGCTAGTCCCACCATTACATTTACTGATACCACCGATTCTTCACAACATTTAGTGCAGTCGATTAACTCTACTCTTAATATACAGGGACAATCAGTTGTTAGGTTGTCTACTGCTGCTACTAAACGATTTGATATAAACAATGGCGGAGACATCAGCTTCTACGAAGATACAGGAACTACAGCTAAGTTCTTTTGGGATGCAAGTGCTGAATCGCTTGGAATTGGAACGACTAGTCCTTCAGATGAACTAACTATTAGAAGTTCTCAGTTTGCTACTACAACCCTATCTATTGGAGACAATAGCGATAGATTTAGAATTGGTTATCTTCATGCAAGTGGATTATCAAGTGGATTAGCAGCAGCACAATTAGGAAGTGATGCTTACTCTGATTTATCCATAGCAGCACCATCTAATGGTGCATCTGAAATCAAATTCTTCACAAATGCTACTAGCGGTACACCACAACAAAGAGCAACCATAGACTCTTCAGGCAACTTGTTGGTGGGTAAGACTACTGTTGACACGTTAGGTACTGTTGGTACTGAAATACAAGCAGACGGACAAATTTATGTGACGCATAATGGAAACACAACTATGCGTTTAAATCGTTTAACTAGTGACGGAACTATTATTGACTTCCGCAAAGACGGCACAACAGTTGGAAGTATTGGTACTTCTTCAGGTTATACAAAAATAACAAGTGGTGACGGCACTAACGGCTCTGGACTACAGTTTGGCGATAGTAAAATTTACCCTGTTGAGGCTAATTCAGTTGTTACAGATAATTCTGTTGACTTTGGAGACCCAAGCTACCGCTTCAAAGACCTCTACCTTTCAGGCGGTGTTTATCAAGGCGGAGCAAGAATTGTTAGAAAATTTGTAGGAAGTGGAGGCGGAAGCGGTATTTTTGTTTCTCTTGAAAATTCTCCTCAATCAGGAATTTTACACGTTACTGAAATAGGAACAACCAATTATGCTATTTATGCTTTGTTTAAACAAGACACTGCTTCAAATGTTGTGACACAATTAATTGCAAATAGTGGTATTACTACTGCAGCAACAAATGCTCTTGGAACTGTTGCTGTTACTGGATACTCAACAAGCAGTAACGTAAGAATGATTGCAACTATAATTAGAGAGGATTAATAATGGCTATAGAAACTTTTACACAAGAAAATGTAAATTTACATGCAAAACAAAATCGTAAAGATGCATATAAAAAAATAACTGACCCAATGTTTTTACAAGTACAACGTGGTGAAATAACTAATGAAGAATGGTTAGCAGAAATAAATAGAATAAAAGAACAGTTTCCTTATGTGGATGCTGATGTAGAAATGGAAGTAGGTGAACCTGCTGAATTTATAGAATAAAAAACTAAAAGGAGAAAATAAAATGGCAATATCATATACTTGGAACGTGTCAACGGTTGATACATACCCAACACTAGATGGTAACGCTGATGTGGTTTATAACGTGCATTGGAGATTAAACGCAGAAGATGATGCTAATCAGGATGCTGATGGCAACAACTGGACCGCATCATCATACGGAACTCAATCTGTAGATACTTCAGACTTGTCAAGCTTTACAGCTTTTGCAGATTTATCTGCTTCAGACGTACAAGGCTGGGTAGAAGCTGCTATGGGTGCTGATGCAGTTCAAAGTCTTAAAGACGGTTTAGATGCTCAAATCGAAGCTAAAATCAATCCAACATCTGTTACTAAAACTATAGGATAAACACAATGGAATTAACACCTTATTTATTTTGGAACATCTTTATAACTTTGGTGTTAGCTCCAGTGCTTTATAGCATTAAAAGTAACACAGCAGAAAACAAAAGATTAGACATTCTCTTAAATAAAACACGTGAAGAGATTGCAAAAGACTACGTAACAAAAACAGAATTAAAAGCTGACTTTGATGTCCTTATAAGTAGGATAGATAAATTAGGTGAAAAGCTTGACAAACTGTTCGAAGTCAAGTAAAATAGGTATATAACTATGGCAAGAAAAAAATATAAACAAAAATATAAATCTAAAAGAGAAGACTTTCGTAAAGGTGGTAGAGTAAAAGCTCAAGTAGGTGGTATGCAAAAAGCACCTATAAGTCGTAGAAGACCTCCTATAGAAACAACAACTGAAGCTAAATTAATACCCGGTCAATTTACTGATACACGTGGAGGTGCTGGACCAACTCCACCAGAAGGAAAATTAAAACAAGTTGATTTAAATAAAATAACACCTAATTTAAATAATTTAAATTCAAATAAATTACTAACAGAAAAAGAACTAAAAGCACTTAATGCAAGTAAACCTATTTCAAAAACTCAAAAAGAATTAAATATAGCACAACAAAAAGCTTTACAAACTCAATCTAATCAAGAAAAAAGAGCTTTAGAACTTGCACAAACTGGACAACAACCTGCAAGACCAAGTCCTAGAATGGAAAGAGAGGCAATGAATCCAGCCACAGGTAAACAATATACTCCTGAAGAAAAAAGAGCATTAGATGCATCAATAGACCAAAGAGAGTTTAAAAGAAGTGTTCAACCTCAAGAAAGATTTATTGAAAATATAGATACTGCTGCAAATAATATAGATACTACATTTAGACAAGCTCCAACAACCGGTAAAGGCTCTGACCAAATGTTTATTGGTAGAGAAGGCGAGGTTAGACCTCAAGCTAATTTTGATGTGCAAGATAGATTTAGAGGAAGAGGTAGAGATGAACGTAAAGATGACCCCGGCACAACTACAGGACCTCAAATAGGAGATACAAAAAAAGGAAGTGGTTTAGTTGGTAAATTCCTAACTTATGTTTGGGATGGAAATAATTGGGTAATTAAACAAAAAGAAGATAAAGAACCTGTTACTGAAGATGAATTTGCTGGAATGACTGATGCACAGAAACAAGCTTTGTTTGAATCAGAAAGAGGTGAAAGAACAATAACATCTGGTAGAACTGCAGAACAGTTAGCTGCTGGAGAAATACCAGAAGGTATGATACCTACTGCAGATGTTGAAAAGATTTCTATGGAAGGCACTGAAGCAGATACTGTACAAATGGGAGAAGCTCCTACTGTAGACGCTGTTAAAGTAGAGCCAACTGCTGCTGAAGAAGTAGCAACAATGGAAGCTGGACTTGCAAAAACTCCAACAACTATTGATGCAGCTACTTATGATGCTGTAACAGTAGACCAAACTCCTGAAGTTAAAGCTGCTTTAGGTGAGTTATCTGAAGGAGCAAAAGCTAAAGTTGTTGAAATAAACAAATTAACAGACCCTGCTACTTTTGCAAGTATTTCACAAAAAATTGCAGATGATGCTAAAGCAGAAGATATTGATGGTGTTTTATCTTCAGGTGCTTTTCTTACAGAAGGAGGAGTAAGAGCTTCTGATGTTAATGTTTCAGAAACTCCAGATGCAGAAGCACAAACTCGTGAAGCTATTACAGGTGTACCAGCTACAGATGGACAAGCTGCAGAAATAATAGGTCAAATAGGTTATGAAGCTGCTAAACGTAGAACAGTAACAGGAACAGCCGCTAAAGGTGCTGCTGCTTCTATGATTGCAGAAGTTGGTGAATTACCACCAGAAATAACAGCAGCTATTGTAGAAGACCCTGCAACAATGACAGCTCAAGTAGATGAGAATCCTGTAGAAGTTAATGCTGCTATTGCTGCACTACCTACAGAAGCTTTAGTATCTTCACAAATGGAAAGCTTACTAGGTGGTATGGAAGATGGTGAAGTTCCTATGTGGGCTAGACCTGCTGTAGATGCTATCAATGCTAATATGGCTTCTAGAGGTTTAAGTGTTTCTACAGTAGGTAGAGATTCATTATTCAATGCTATTATTCAAAGTGCTTTACCAATGGCACAAAGCAATGCACAAGCTTTACAAACTAGAGCAGCTCAAAACTTAGGTAACTTGCAACAAGCAAACTTACAACAAGCTACTCAACAACAACAATTAAGATTACAAAACTTAGCAAATCGTCAAGACGCTGCAAGTCAAACTGCACAAATGTCTCAACAGATGAAAACTTTGCAAAGTCAGTTTAATCAACAAGCAGTTATGACTACTGCACAGCAACAGCAACAAACAAGAACACAGAATTTACAAAATAGACAACAGGCTGCTGTTTTAAATACACAGAATCAACAAGCTATGAATGCTCAAAACTTAGGTAATGAGCAACAGATGGAACTTGCAAATCTTGAAATAATGAATCAGACAGAACGTGAAAACATGACTGCTGAGAATCAAGAAAGATTAGCAGAGATGCAAGTAGCTGCAGATTTCTTATCTAAAAATGCTGGGTTTAAACAACAGATGGAACTTGCAAATCTTAGTAATGACCAACAGATGAGACTTGCAAACTTGTCAGCTCTTAATCAAGCTGGTTCAGAAAATCTTAGTGCTGCTCAACAAACAGAACTTGCAAATCTTAATAAGACTATGCAAACTAACATGTTACAAGCTAACATTGCTAAAGATATGGGACTTGCACAACTTAATGTTGACCAACAAACTGCTATTTATAATGCTACAACAAATGCTAATATGGACATGGCAAACTTTAATGCCGACCAACAAAGAGTGTTAGCTAATAGTAAGTTTATGCAGACAGTAGCTATTACAAATATGAATGCTGAACAACAATCTATTATGCAAAATGCTACAGCTATGGCATCTTTAGATTTAGCAACTGTTGACCAAAGAACTAAGTTAGCAGTTACTAATGCTCAAAACTTTTTACAAATGGACATGGCTAATCTTTCTAACGAGCAACAAGCAAGTATGATGAGAAGTCAACAAGAACAACAAAGATTATTATCTAATCAGTCTGCTGAAAATGCTGCAAAACAATTTAATAGTGCTAGTGAAAATCAAACTAATCAGTTTATGGCTAGTCTTGAATCACAAATGAATCAGTTTAATACTGCTCAATTAAATGCTGCTACTCAGTTTAATACTCAGTCTCAAAATGCTGCAAATGCTAGAGACGCTAATAGAACTGCAGATGTTAATAAAGCTAATGCTTCTATATTAAATCAAGTTAATCAATTTAATGCACAGTTAGATTTTAATAGACAACAGTGGAACTCTGCTAACGAACAAGCAGTTTTAAATTCTAATGTTAATTGGAGAAGACAATCAAACATGGCAGACACTGCAGCACAAAACGCTGTTAATCAACAGAACGCACAGAACGCTTTTGGTTTAACTTCAGCAGCTCAATCATTCTTATGGCAAGAACTTAGAGACCAAGCAGATTATGATTTTAGATTTGCTGAAAACTCTGCTAATAGAAAGTTACAAGCTATGATAGCTGCTGCAAGTTCAGAAGGAGACGCTGCAAAAAACTGGTCTAATAATTTTAGTAGTGCATCAAGTACTATAGACAGAATATTTGGAACATCTTAGGAGATAATGTAAATGGGAATTTTTAGTAAAATATGGAAAGGCATCAAAAAAGTTGGTAAAAAAATTGCCAAAGGTGTAAAGAAAACTTTTAAAAAAATAGGTGCAGCTATAGGTAAATTAGGAGTAGTAGGTCAAATAGGAATGATGTTTCTTATGCCATATGCTATGGGAGCTTTGTCCAGTTTTGCCGGTTCGGCATTAGGAACAGTTGGACAATGGTCTGCAAACTTACTAAGTAAATCTGGAATAGGTGCTAAAGCTTTAGGACATACTTTAAACATGGTACACAAGGCAGGAACATTTGCAGGTAAAGTTTATACAACTATTTCTGATACTATCGGTAACGCAGTTGATAGAGTTGGTAACTTTTCAAAAGGTAAAGGTTTTACTTTAAGTGAAGGAAGAACTTCTATATTTGCAAAAGGTAACGAAAGGTCTTTATTATCTACAGAAGGATACAAACTTCCTGATGCTGCAACAGTTACTAAACCCACTGTAGCTCCTACAACTCCTGAAATTAAATTAGATTTTGATACTGTTGTACCTGCAACAGATTCTACAGGTATGTTAGATATAAATGCTTTAGCTAAAGATGTAGAAATGCAAACACAGTTAGCTGATATAAGTTTAGATATTACAGGAACTCCTAAAGTAGAAACTAAAGGATTATTAGACTTTGACGCTTCTAAAATTGAAATGCCTAAAATAGATATAGCTGGAAAAGCTGTAGAAACAGTAACTCCAGATTTAACATTAGGTGAAAAATTAACAGAGTTTGCAAGTGGTAAAGTTCAAGAAGGAATAGAAACAATCAAAGCATACGACCCTGCTAAAGCTTTAACTCAAGGTGTTGATAAAATTATTTATAATAAAGCTTTAGAAGCTGGTGGTGTAGATACAACTGCTGATTACATTGATGAAAGAACTGTTATTAATGTTCCAGAAATGTATAATGAAACAGGTATAAATCAAAATATTGTAGGTAATGTAGACTTTACTTTAAGTAAAATGGGTAATGCTTGGATGGGCAGTAACTATACTAACTCTAATTATATAAATAATTTATTAGGAGAAGGAACTTCTGCATACGATTCTTATATGAATCAATTTGCACAAAATCAATACACAGATGCTCAAAGAGGAATTGCTCAAGCTGCAGGATACAACATTTAGGAGACATAAATGATACAAGAAGAATATAATCCAGAAGCTGTAGAAGCTTTTGCTAAAGCTGGAAAACCTATACCGGGTCAATCATTAACATCTAATCCAGATGAGCCTAGACCGTTTGAAGGTCCTCCAGAGTTTACAAACTTTAAAGAAGCTTTAGATTATACTGTAGGTGAATTATTAGAGGAAGAAGCCTATATGTCTATTGTAGGTGCTATAGGAGATGGTGTACCTATTGTTGATTTAGTTATGCAAATTACTTATGTGGGTTTTAGAGAAGGTAAATGGAATCCTGATTTAATGATGATGTTAGTTGAACCATTAATATATACTTTAATGGCATTAGCAGAAAAAGCAGATATTGAATACAGAATAGATGATGAAGATGATGAAGACGATGAAGCTCCTGAATCTATACTTGAAGAAAAAGCTAAGAATATTGCAGACTTAGCAAGAGCTAAATTAGAAAAAGCAGGAAGCATACCTTCAGGTGCTATACCTACAGAAATTGCACAACAGATAGAAGCTGCTGAAGTTCCAGAAGGTTTATTATCTAGACCTGAACAAGTAGGAGAAGTTATGGAAGAACCTATGACTCAAGAGCCACAAGAAAGTTTATTAAATAGAGGACAGTAAAAATGGCAAGATATGATTATGAAAGCGATATAACATTTGCACAACAACAGTTTGATAAGGCTCAAGAAAGAGGAGAAAAAAGAGGTAAGCGTATGGCTCGTGAAGCTCTTAAAACTCAATTTGTTGGAGGTCTTATAGGTGCAGGTATTAAAGGTGTTAAATCTTTACTTGACCAAAAAGCTGATGCTTTACACTTTTCACAAGCTCCACAAAGAGCTAGATATGAGCAGATGTTAAATCAACGAACAAGCATACAAAATACTCTTAAGCCTTACATAGCTCAAGGTGGTAATAAAGAAGAATATTTAACTAACTATTATTATGATTTATATTCAGCAGAGGCAGCAAAGGTAAGACCTAATGCAGTAGTATCTAGTTATGATACTTGGTTAAGAGAAGAAGCTGCTAAAAAAGCTAAATCAATGATTCCTGTATTTGATAAAATGCAACAAGAGTCTGTAGATGTTCCTACTTTTGAAGAGTTTCAAGCACAATATACTAAATATGCTAATCAATTAACTCCTAGGAGTATTGGAGGAGCAGCAGTTAAATATGTTAAAAATTTATTTGCTAAAGAAACTGACGAAACATTAGCTTATAAAAATGAAAAAGCTAAAGATGTATTATATGGTACTACTTTATTTAAAGAATCTAATGAATTAAGAGGAGCTTTACAAGAATGGAATGCAGCAGGTAATGGAGTTGTAGATATTGTAAATGCTCTAAATGAAAAAGCTAAAAAAGGTGAAATAATATTTAAAGATATAGTAGACCCTAAAGTTGTAGAATGGGAAGAACAATCTCACGGTTCTACAATAAAGAAAAAAGGTTTGCTTTATATAACTAGAGATGCTAACGGTAATAAAATAGAAACTGTCAAAGATTTAGATTTAAACCAATATGAAACTAAGAAATTACCAGTCTTTAACGAAACTGATAAAAAATCAGCTTATAATGCTGCTCAAAGTGTAGTTTCTTCTTTTGATAAAAAAGATGAAAGAGTAAAAATATTTAATCAAGTTGTAAAAGATAAACAATTAGGTTTAACTTTTGGTTCTCAAGTTTTAGAAGTAACTACTAATTTAGGAAAAAATCCTAAAGATGTGACAGCTCAACAAATAGCCACTAATTTTTTATTAAATCAAGCTGTTGAAAAAGGTTCGTTAGTTGGTTTAAGAACAACAATGACAAACTGGGATGTAGCTAAACTAAGTCCTCCAGAGCCAAAAAAAGAAACTGAATATTTAAAAAATGAATTACTCCCTAATATAAAAACTTTTAAAGAAGATATACAAACAAAACTAGGAGCTAATCATCCTGAAGTAAGTAAGCTATATGAAACAACTTTAAAATTTATACAAGCTGATTCTATGAGTTTAACTATAGATGAAAGACAAGAATATATAAGAGATTTAAATAGAGAGTTTGGTTATGAGACAAGTCGTAATTTAATTAGTGAAACTACAGATGAAGATACTACAGATACTATTATGCCTCCTAAAGTTGTTAAAGAGCCTATGAGTATAAATGCTGTTTCTTCTAAATATAAAATTGATGAAGATTTTATAAATAAATTAATAAGTATTAAGCCTAAAATAGGAGGTGTATCTCAACAAGCACCTTTTAGAGAAGACCCTATAGATTTAATTACAGATGAAACGTTATATAATGCTGGATATATATCAAAAGGTAAAGACGCAGCCGGATTTAAAATGTTTGGAAGAAGAAAATTTATAAAAGATTTATTTGAAGATTTACAGTTAATATAAATAATATGGGAATAATCAACGACACATGGAGTTCATCAAGTCTCTCTAGTTTTTCTAATAGTTACACACTAGATGACCTTGAAAAAGATGATGAGTTTCAAAAAATTTCAGAAAGGTTTTTAGAATCTGTAGGTGAAAAGTCTGATGATGTGTTTGAGTATCTAAGAGATTCTGATTTTAATTTATATTCAGGAATGAATAGAGCCATGCAAAGTGGTAAATTTACTGACCAACAAAAACAAGACTATGCTTATCTTCGTTCTAAGTTTGATAACGCAGATATGGGAAGCTTTAAACAATATGCTGAACTTATTAAAGATGCAACATTAGACATTGTTACAGACCCTACAGCTATAACAGCAGCCTTACTTACTCCTGTAACAGGTGGAACTTCATTAGCTGCAAGACAAGGTATAACTACAGCAGCTTTACAAGGCTCTAAAGCTATTGCAAAAAATAAACTACAAGATGTTGGTAAAAAACAAATACGAAAAGCTACAGCTATTACAGGTGCTGAAGTAGGAGCTTGGACAGGACTTGACAATCACTTTAGACAGAACACAGAAATAAACGTAGGTTTACGTAAATTGTATTCTACACCAGAACTTGTAGGCTCTGCAGCTCTTGGAACTATTACAGGTGGAGTATTTGGAAACTTAGCACAACGACATCGTTTGTATAACGAAGATTTAAATAGATTGTTTACTAACGATGAGTATAGAAAAGATGCAGGTAGTGAGTTATTGTTTAAAGCTAGAAAAGCTAAAGATATTTTACTAGCTAATACAGTAGGTAATCCAACTAGAATACTTAGAACAACTTCAGAATTTTCTCCTAAAGCTAAAGAACTAGGTGAAAAGTTTAGTGAAGAATTTTCTAAACAAATAGGTAAAAGAACTACTAGAAGACTAGGATTTAGTTTTTCTGAAGACCTTAATAATACTAGAGGTAACTTTTTATTAGAATTTGATGCAGCAGTTAAACCTATTAGAAAAACTGGACAAGTTACTAAAGATAATGAATTATCAGTTATTAGAATACTTAGAGGAGCTTCTGATGATGGAGCTAGTGATGAAGTAAAAGAAACAGTTTTAAATCTTAGAAAGTTTTATGATAATATTTTAAAAGAAGCTGAAGATGCCGGACTAGAAGCACCTAGAATTGAAAATTATTTTCCTCGTTCTTGGAATAGACAAGCTATTGAAGAAGATGTTTCCGGATTTAAAAAATTATTGTTATCAGAAAAAGTAGAAGGGATTACTGCTAAAAATGTAGATGATGTTATAGAACAAATGTTAGATAAACAGAATGAACTTTTTTCTTCGCATTCTATTTTATTAACTCAAGCTAGAGCATTTAAAAATTTAAAAGATAATAATTTTGAAAAGTATTTAACTAATGATTTAGTTCCAGTAACTACTAATTATTATATGAATGCTGCTAAAACTATAGAGCATAAAAAATCTTTTTTACTTAAAGGTAAAACTAACAAGTCTAATGAAAATCAATTTATAGAAAGATATATTACTCCTATAAATAATGAATTAAGAAAAGTAAGAGGTAAAGGACTTACCAGAAAAGATAAGAAAAGAATAATTGACCTTTACAAATCTGTAACTGGACAAGTAGATTATTTTGATAGTGGTTTAATACAAGGTTTTTACGACACTACAAAACTTGCAAATGCCATGGCTTATCTACCACTTGCAACTTTGTCTTCTATTACAGAGGCTATGATACCTTTAGCTAAAGCTCCTTTAAATGCAAACATTAAAGGTATGCAATCTGCTGTAACAAGAGGACATAAAATATTTACTACAGAAATAGGTAGTATTTTAAAAGAAAAACATAATATGAAACCTGATGAAATAGTTCAGGAAATGAATAGGGTGTTTATAGCTGTAGATGAAGCTATGGGAGATGTTACTAACAGGATATCTGGTGAAGGTTTACAGAATGAATTTCTTAAAAAACAAGCAAGGAGATTTTATAGGTTTAACTTACTTGTGCCTTGGACAAAAACTGTACAACTTGCATCTTTTTCTACAGGTAAAGATTTAATAAGAGATAACTTAACAAAGCTTAATAAGTTTAAAACTGGTGGAGAAGATATATTAAGTGAAATAGCTCCAATGAAAATTCAAAAGTTAAGAAGTGAGTTATTTGATTTAGGTATAGATGTAGAAGATGGTATTAGATGGTTAGATGCAGGAGCTAAACAAAGCGATGCTTTTTATAATGAGCAGTTAGTTAGAGGAGCTGGTAGATTTACTAACTCTATTATATTACCGACAGCTAGAGAGTCTGCAAGAGTACCTACTTACATGACTAATCCTAAGATAGATATTTTTACACAGTTTTTAAGATACCCTACAGTGTTTGGTAATACAATCTTAAAAAACTTTGCAAGAGATACAATTAATAATCCAGCAACTAACGCACCTAAAGTAGCTGCTTTTGTTGCAATGTCTACTAATGTTGCTAAAGCTACTAACTATTGGAGAACATCAGAAGAGAATAGAGAACGTGTGGACAGTGGTGAAGATGCTTGGAAAGATACTTTAAAAGCTTATCAACGTGTAGGTTTATTAGGTCCTATAGAATACGGAGTTAGATTTACAGAAGCTTTAGCATACGGTCAGAACCCTGCAATAGCAACTGCTAATTTAGGTGGACCAGTTCTTAATGATATTGTAGGTATGACTTTGTATAATAGAGGATTACTTGAAACAGGTGCTAGAAAGTTACCATTGATAGGAACTAAAAACTTAATGAAAAAGTATACGGGTTTTGAACCTTATACTCCTATACAACAAATAGCAAAAGAAAGAGATAAAAAAAATAGAGAAGCTTTTGAAAAATATGCTGAGATTGCTACAGGAACTGAAGAAGTAGTAGAGGGATTTAGTGATAGGTTTGAAAAGTTAGAAGGTTTTAGAAGTAACTTTAATAAAGGTGGTAGAGTTGGTTATGCTCAAGGTTTAGGAGTATCTAAAGATGTTAGTGATGTTAAAAACGAACCTGAAAATAGAATAGACCCTTTTACAGGACAACCTTATACAGTACAGTCTCAATCTTTACAATCTTCATTAGTTAGAGAAAATAAACAAGACCAGATGACTAGGTTAGGTTTTAACGAAGGCGGTGTTGTAACTCCTGAAGAGAATAGATTAGGTATTTACAGTTATTTAGAAAATAAACAATTAAGACCAGAAGCTATAGTTGGAATTATGGCTAATATAGATAAAGAAACTGGAGTTGAAAGTGATAACTGGAGAGGTTCTTATAGCCATAAACAACAAGAAGTTGGTAATAGTAAGTTAGGTCAAGGACTATTTCAATTTACTACTAAATTACATAAAGAAGGATATAAAAACTTTTTAAAAGATAACAAGTTAAATGATTCTAACGAAGCTAATTTAGAATATTTTTTAGACACAGTAATAAATCCTCAAAGTAAAATGAGAGAACAAATAGGTGGTCGTAACTTAGATGAACTAAGAGATGTTTTTGAAAAAGGAAACATACAAGAAATTACAGAAGCTATTAATAATAAATGGTTAAAGCCTAAAAGTTATGGAACAAGAGAAGAAAACCCAGAAGCTCATTTAAAAAACTTAAAAGATAGAAACTTTAGGGCTAATAGAATAGTTGAAGAATTAAATTTATTTAAAGACTAATGATACTTTACACAGAGATACAACTTGAAACAGCTTATAACATTTATAGGCTACACCAGATAAGTCAAGGTATAAACTTTATGGACTTAGAAAGCTTTAGAAAACTATACGAAGAGTTAGTAACAGAGATAGTATAATGGGATTTCCGTTTGAAATAATAACTATGCTTGGTTCTACTGTACTTGGTGGAGTTATGAGTGTCTGGGCAGAGAGTCGTAAAGCTAAACAAGATAATCAGAAGTTACTTATAACACGTGGCGAGTTTGAAATGAAAGCTCGTAAAGCTGCAAGAGATGTTAAAGATAAAGGATTCCAATGGACAAGAAGAATCATAGCTTTATCATCTGTGTTTGCTATTGTTATACTTCCTAAACTTGTAGCTGTTTATTATCCTAGTGTAGATGTTACTGTAGGTTATACAAATTTTCAACCGGGATTCTGGTTCTTCAAAGAAGGTAGAGATGTATTTGAATGGATAACTTTTCAAGGCTTGGTAATAACACAATTAGATACCAACTTAGTATCAGCTATTATAGGTATGTACTTTGGTGGTAGTTTAGTTAAGAAGTAATATGCAAGACTGGGTAAACGCTATAGAGACTATTGGTATTCCGGCAGCAGGTGCAGCAGGGTTAGGATATCTAGTATGGGTACTCTTTAAATCTTTAATAGCAGACATACATAAAAAGTTAGATACGCAACACGGTATGATAGTTGCATTAATAGATAGAATAAGACAGATGGATAACGACATGATTAGAATAGATGCCATGTGTCGTGCAGCAATGGGTTTGAAACCTGATATAGATAGGATAGCTAGAGCAGATGGACAGAAAGACCAACGAAAAGATTAAATTAGAATTACCACTTATAAGTATATTTGTATTCTTATTTATTATAAGTGTATTAGAACAAATACAATGAAACTAGATGATATAGAAAATGTACATCCTATGCGACAGATTACAATAGCTTCTGTTGTACAGGTATTAGTATTTGGACTTATGTTATTTGCATTTTGGATAAACGATAAAGCATTATGAAATTAATACCAACATTTAAAAGTGAGAAGACTTTAAGGAACTGCAAGTGGTGTATGTTCTTTTGGTCTATGTTAATTATGTTCTGGTCTGTAGGAAGCATTGCAGATGAAATAGTATTTAAGTTTAATAGTCCTAGCTTTAGTGGTATAGGAACTTCATCACATTATCTTACAATTCAGAACCAAGAGTTTAACAGAAAAGAAGCATTAAAGGCAGAGATAAAAGCTTTGCAAGACCAGATAGAAAGAGACAAAGAGAATACAACACTTGCAAGATTTATAAGAAATTTAGAGTCTAGAATATACGCACAATTATCTAGACAATTAGTAGAAAATTTATTTGGTGAGACTCCAAGTGATAATGGTGTACTGGAATTAGAGGGCAACAGAATAGAGTATAGTGTTGTCGATGGAATAATAACTTTAAACATAACGGACAGTGATGGGAATACGACAACTATATCTTTGCCT
>Ga0222719_10002724_pt1 | contig 15983 bp, 25 predicted proteins | sample C33_34DmetaG_FD_165039 | JGI IMG/M metagenome (GOLD analysis project Ga0222719, IMG submission 165039) | Estuarine water microbial communities from San Francisco Bay, California, United States - C33_34D | ecosystem: Environmental > Aquatic > Marine > Unclassified | place: USA: California... | reverse complement strand
ATAGTTATCTGTTTGAGCAGAAGAAGCGAGACGCTCCAACTCGTCAAAGATACCATCAAACCCAATAAACGCAGAACGCGGAAATTTATAAGCTGTCATAATAGACCTCCTAAAATAAGCAAGGTTGTAGAAAATGGACCTGCTACTGCAGCATCCACAATGTATTTATATTATACCACGCTTTCGCCGTCATGTACACCGAAAGCCCACTTTTTTTCTCTGCACCACCAACATTTTTTACAAGGGCCAACTTTCTCAATGCATGAGATAGTGAGTGGAAAGACTTTCTTTAAAAATAAATTCTGACTATAGCACTCAGCAACAAATCTTTTGTCAACTTCGTTTAACGGTAAATGATATCTTTTATCTTTTAAAACTCTATATTCCCTAACAAAATCTCGTCCTTCAATAAGATTATATTTACGAGATATGTCTAAAGGCGGATTTTTTGTTGTACCATAAACGATATTGTCTATTCCATAATTTTTCAATAAATCTGTATCAACTTGTCGAAAAAATCGACTTTTATGACCAGTAATTTTCTGATCATAACTATTGAAATAAGTTTTTATATTAACTTCTGGAAACTCTTCTTTGAATAACCCAAGTATCTCTTCAAAGTTTATGATACCGTAAGGACGATTGATATCTGTAATATGTACAGCTGTAACTTCTCTCAACTCTGTACATAACAAATATAAAAGTAATGTAGAGTCAGCACCACCAGATGTATAGAGTGCTACGTTACGTAAATCACTTATTTCCGATATTATACTTTGGACAGAGTTCCCAGTCATTTTTCTCTTTAAAGGGAATGATTTTAATCTGACGCATTGGAGCAATAGGTTGCGCAGCAGATTTATTATCGATACTCAATAGACCCCAGTCGCTCATGAGCACTGCGATCGTATTACGTCTTGCAATGTCGTTCTCTTCAAGGTTTGACTTCTTGCCGTCAAGCAAGAACAGCTCTTTAAAGTGTACGATGAAGTATCGACCTTGTTTGTGTAGGATATGGCACGACTGATATAATTTCTTCTCCTTGCGAGAAGCTACGCCGATTCTTGTGAGTGTTTCGCGGATCTTTAAAAAATCATCCGGTTCATTTAAGGTTACTTCCAGCATGCTTGCTGGCGTCCATTCAATCAAGTTACTTTCTTCCACCTTTGTTCACCTTCTTATGTAATTCTTGTAATTGGTCAGGTGAGAGAAGGGCGAGAACTTGTCTGGCTTTTAGATCATTATAGCCATAGTATTCCTTGATCACTTCAACGTCACCGTCATTTTTTTTCTTATCCCATTTCGAAAAGCGTTTCCGCTTACGAAGAATATTTATAAGAAAGTCGTTTTGAAGTTTATTATCAAGGTGATGATGGACATTCATCTCATTAGCGGCAAGCACAGTGTCCGGAAAATACGATAGAGATCGATTAATAATAAATGCATTATATGCTTTCTCAGTTAAATCATCAATAATAACGTTCTTTTTCGTGTAGTTGATCGCGTTCAGGTAGTCGAATGGTTTCATTATCTATAGTTCGCTTTCTAAGTTCACTTGTAGAGAAACGATGGTCTCTCACATTAAAGTATAGTTTGATCTCACGGCTCTTACAAATATCACGGCCGGTAAAGTCTTTATCTTTATATTCTTCGCCAAGAATTCGCACGCTAATTGGATACATCTCTAGAATATCTTCTAGGTCTTCTTCCCTTAAATAAGGAATAATCTCATCGACGTATCGTACAGCTGCAAGTTGTGTATGTCTTTCAACAATGGTTTGAATCGGTTTGTTTTTATCAGGTCTGTCGATTGATGGATCAATCTGTAGGCCACAGATCAGATAATCGCACTGTTGCTTTGCTTCACGTAACATCATGATGTGGCCTGAGTGCAACAGATCAAAGGCTGATGCTGTAAATCCAATAATCATAGTGGCGTATAGTAATTACTCGCTGCAAGTATCTTACAGATGTGTTCAAGACGTTCGATGTGTTCAAAGGCTCTCCAAGGTGTCTCGTCGATAGCTACGACACCGTGACCTTTAATGCCTATTATATCATACTTTAGATTGCCTGTATCATCGAGACCTAAATTTTTATGACACACTTCACCTAACTCTTCTGATATAGGTGGTACATCTGGTGTAGAAGGTGCGACCTTTGTGTATCTACCGAGCTCAGGAAAACTGTCGACTAATGTTGCGAGGTTGATTTCCCTGTGCATCGCTGCGATAGTGTATGTCGGATGGAGGTGAACCACAACCCGAGTTTCGGTGTTAGCGGGCAGAGTTTTTTGTAGGCCAAAGTGAAGAGGGAGTTCTCCACTTGGCGTGAGACCGAAACTAATGTCGGTATACGATACGACTCTCGTTGTTTTATTTCCATCTTGTTCCTCTACAATCATCTTTTTCCACATTGCAGGCTGTAGATCGGGCTTGCGAATCGCAGAAGGTGTGATCCAAAAATGATCACGATCGTGCCAACGGACAGAGATGTTACCGTCTCGTGCAGTGATCCAGTTGCGCTTATAAGCCTCACGCATGAGGTCTGAACATGTCTCTAACATTATATTGCTCCATTATTATATATTAGATACGCACTTGCTTTTCTTTTTCAGGCGTCATAAAGGAAACATAATCTTTACACGCGTTAAAATCGACTAAGCCTTTATCTTTTAGTCGTTGTAAGATATCATTCCAAGGTTCACGTATTGCTAGTTTAAGTACTAAACGATCAGTGGGATATGGTTCAACACTGTGGACGTTTGCGCCAACGTCTATCAAAGCACACTCATATGCATGAGGCTTATAGTTGACATGAATGACAGCAGGCTTTTCAAGAAGATTAATATTTATTCCAACAATTCTGTCTATATCAATATGTGGTGGCAACCTTGTATTTTTTTGTTGGAAACTATATCTTGGGTTAATATTCATATTAGCTAGATTAAGATCTTCAATTACTTCTTTAACTAAAGGACCACAATCAAACCATTTTAACCAAAATTTGTATTCACTACCAGATGTTTTATGATGTCGTGCTTTATGGAAGTTTTTAAAAAATTCTTCTCTCAATTCCTTTTTTTTAAACTTGTATTGTATTGGGCAAAACATCTGCTAATTCCTCAAAGGTTTTATCAAACACACTCACTTTATAAAGGTAACGTGTCGACTTAACTAAAGGCACAGAGTGTGGAATGCTTACATTAATCAAAGCACAATTATAATGTATCTTGCCACTTTCAAAGACAATTGGATCATCTTGTCCAGTTAATAAAACATTGAAGCTACATAGTGTGCCTCTATCAGTATGCATACCCACCGAGGTAGTCACATCTTGTTTATAAAACCGCGGCTTACCTTTGTCAATATTAAATCTTTGACAAATTTCTTCACAAATATATTTTCCATACCCACTATGTATGTGTTTGATAAACCAGCCTTCTATTGGATTACCATTAAGCGGATCAATAAAAACATCATATCCTTTTTGCTCTTTAGCATCCTGGAGTAAACGAGCTCGATCAAATATAAGCTTAAACTCTTTTAATACCATTCACACTGCAAAACTACTTCCGCAGCCACAAGTATTGACTGCATTTGGGTTATCAATCACAAAGCTACTGCCCATCAGCTCTTTTTTCCAATCGATAGTGGCATCCTCTAAGTACTGCATAGACATCGCATCTACAACCAGTCCATCAAACTCCCAATCGTCATCGTTGGTGAGTTCATCAAAACAGAAGCCATAGTTAAATCCAGCACAGCCGCCACCTTCGATGAATAATCTAACTTTGATGTTAGGATTATTTTCGTCGATGATAAGGTCTTGAATCTTCTCTTTTGCTTCTGGTGTTAAGTGAATCATTCGATTAGTTTATCTTGAAAGTCTCTTTTTTCTTGATACGTTCGTTCTTTAAATAGTCGCCTAGGGTTGCTGCATAGTGGACATCCTGGATTGCCACAGTCCATAGCGTGGTGTTTGTTATATCTGTGAGGTTCGTCGACTTTAAAGCCATGAGCCTCTGCAATATGCTTTTGCTTGTTGGCGTGAGTCTCGTTGTCATGGCGTCGTTTGGAGTGGATGAATTTGCTTTCTTCATTTGACATAACACTTCCTAAAAAAGAGACTAAAAAAAGAGAGGACTTATTTGGACGCCTCTCTTACCTTCACACGGTGTCCATGTTTATTTATTCTTCTGCTTTTGCTGCATCCAAAGCTTTACGGAACCTATTAGCGTGAGAACGCTCAGCCTTAGCCAGAGTCTCAAACCAATCGGCAATCTCGTCAAAGCCTTCGTCTCGTGCTTGACGTGCCATGCCAGGATACATGTCGGTGTACTCATGGGTCTCGCCATGAATGGCAGACTCGAGAGCTTCCTCTACGGTCTTGGCAGACATGCCAGTTGCAGGATCGCCAGCACCACCATCGATGAGATACTCCATGTGACCATGAGCGTGACCAGTTTCACCCTCAGCCGTACTACGGAAGAGAGCAGCGATATCAGGTGCACCCATTACGTCAGCTTGGTTTGCAAAGTACAAGTAACGACGATTAGCTTGCGATTCACCAGCAAATGCTTCTTTCAAGCATAGTTCGGTTTTACTACCTTTCAAGTTCATAATATACTCCTTAGTTTAGAACCAGACTTTTACACCAAGAACAGAAGCGTTGTGCTTAAAGCTCGTGGTGAGTTCATTCTTCAAGTAGATGTCGGCGTTAGTACCAACAGACATCGAGAGATCAATGTCAACTTTCTCGCCTTCGAACTTTGTGGTGTTCGGGGCAGTCCAATTGTACTTAGCTTCTACAGATACCGGGCCAGCGCCAGCTTCTACACCAACCATAGCGCGGTTAGTTGCAGCGTTGACTTCACGCTCAATGCCAACAAAAGGCGTAACTTCAGCAGAAGCGGCCGTGAATGCAGCGGTTGCTGCCAATGCAATTGCAAGTTTTTTCATTTAATTTTCCTGTGTTATGTGTATTTTAAATACGTTGAAATTTGACGTCCTAACTTATAAAACCATTCTGTGTCATGACCACGGGTTGTTTCCGCAGCTGTACCAATTCGAATACCTGACGTCTCGACGAAACTTCTTGTTTCGCCTGGTACTCCGTTCTTGTTGACGGTAATGTTTCTCATCTCTAGTAGATCAGCAAACTGCCTTCCGCTATACTGCTCTTGACGTAGATCAAGAACAAGCATATGAGAGTCAGTGCCATCGCTAATGACTTTAACATCACAATCTTCGAATGCTTTTACCATAGCTCTAGCATTATCTATCACTCTCTGAGCGTAGATCGAAAACTCAGGTTGAAGTGCTTCATAAAAACACTGAGCCTTTGCCGCAATAACATGCATTAAAGGACCACCTTGAGTTCCTGGAAACACAGCAGAGTTGATGCTCTTTGACAGTCTCTCCTCATTCCATAAGATGATTCCACCTCTTGGACCTCGTAGAGTCTTATGAGTTGTACTCGTGACAACATGCGCATGAGGAATAGGACTATCGTAAGTCTTTCCAGCGATGAGACCAGAGTAGTGACTCATGTCTGCCAGAAGATAAGCGTTGACTGAGTCAGCGATCTCTCGCATCCTCTTCCAGTCAATCACTCTGCTGTAAGAACTTGCACCGGCGATGAGCATCTTAGGACTGTGCGTTTGTACAATTCTCTGTACGATATCGTAGTCAATAAATCCATTATCGTCTACGCCATAAGAGAATGTAGAGAACCACGATCCACTCACGTTGACCTTTGCGCCGTGTGAGAGATGTCCACCACCTGCAAGATCCATTCCGACGACAATATCGCCTGGATTCAACAATGCTTTAAAGACAGCGAGATTTGCGTTTGCGCCAGAATGTGGCTGGACGTTTGCAAAGTTACAACCAAACAGCTGAGTAGCATATTGAATCGCAAGTGTTTCAACTTCATCAACGTGATTACAGCCGTTATAGTATCGCTTACCTGGCAAACCTTCTGCATACTTGTTTGTGAGTATACTTCCAGTGAGCTCCATCACTGCCTTGCTAGCAAAGTTCTCAGAAGCAATGAGCTCGATCGTAGCGTTCTGTCTAGCCTGCTCTCGGTCAAGAATTTTCTTAATGGTTAAATCCATTTACTTCTTGATTTTTTTAGCTCGAGCTTTGTCTGCATTAGCAGCGGCTTTACGCTTCTCAGCAGCAATTTGCTTAGGCGTTTTCTTTGCAGGCTTAGGTTCAGCCGCAGGTTTTGCCGGTTCCTCAGGACGAGAAGTAGGAAAAGGCCAATTAGCTTCATTTAGCTTAGGCGCTTCCTTAACCTCGACCTGTGCGCGCTTAGTAGGTCCGTCGAGAGGATGAGGACCATCCTCTTCTTTTTTACCCACTAAAGCATTAGCCATAGCTTTCAATGCTTTTACAATCATTACGATCTCCTTTGATTACTCCATGATCTCGAAGTGAGGAGCATCAATGAAAGGACGACGACCTTCTGATCGACGTGTGTCGATATAGTCATTCATAGCTTCTTCCATCGTGCCTTCCCACTCACGAATATCATTAATATGCCATGCGGCACCCCAACGAATTGGAACATCCAGTTCTTGAGCTGCTGCCTTCATAGCGTCTGCAATCTCATCATAAACATTCAGTTCCCAACAACCACGGCCGTTTACATATGCCATTAGGTCCACAGCCAAGCCATCAATGTGCTTGGACTTCATGGTTTTACTGGCACCCTTTGCAACCAGAGCTTCTTGCTCTTCAATGGTGCGCAGGCCTTGTGTAACGCCGAAGTCGATCTCAGTCAGTTCAATCGCACGCTTAACACATGCAACTAATCTCTCATCTACTCCATCCATTCTATCGATGGATCTCTGTGATAGGTTATATCCCATTACTCGTCCTCCTCTATTGGTTCAAAAACAACTTTGTCACCCATATCGTCATTGAACGATAAGTTCTCATAGTTAACTTTAATCATACCCTTACGGGCCAATACTGTACCAGCAATCATCATCTTGAAAGATGAGATATAGCTAATAAATTCATCTTCGCTCGTGCATGCAGTGCCTTCAGCTTGTAACATCATGAGAGTAAGAATGATTAACTCGTCGACATGTGGATGATCATCTTTGATTTCTGTTAAGTATGCAAGATGATCTAATTCTTCTTTGGAAGTATTCTTTAAGAAATGACCTACAGCATAGTATGGGTTCTCCATAAGGTTTGCTGCAAGCATACGTGTACTTGTAGAGAATCTTTTGCAGGCTACGATCTCTGCCAGATTCACATGGTATTCTTTTAGTAAATTATCGACGCTAGTTTGATTAAACATATTACTCTCTTTATTTGGTGCCGGAGATCGGATTCGAACTGATGACCTACCGCTTACAAGGCGGTTGCTCTACCACTGAGCTACACCGGCCTTATATTATCTATAGAAACTCAACATTCGCCATTACTTCAGTTAAGCATGCAACCACATTAAGTTCGTGATCTGCAACAAATGAGTTCTTATACTGATAATCAGCAAGGATTAGAATTAACTGAGGAAGAGACTCTGGTTTTACCTTTGCAACTGCTCTGTCGTACACTGCACGAAAGATTGCTGCTGCGTCAGTATCTATGTTATTTGCAACCCACGTTCTCATCTTCTTAAAGTCTTTCTCTTTGAGAAGTTTAAACAGAGAGTCGTAGTTGTCGTCTGTTAAGTTCTTTGTGACGCCTGAATCAATAAAGCCAGTGAGAGAGTAACGCTGACACTCATTGATAACACGACGCCAATCGGGTGCAAACTTCATGATCAAATCTGCAACCGCCATCTCTTCGTATGATACGCCTTCCTCTTCGAGGATAGACTTCATACGCTTCATGAACTGAGCGGCTAGACCTGCAAGATCTTTCTTACTTGTGTTGAACTCATACACGCCACACCGAGAGTGCAGAGGTTCAATGATTCGGTTCTTAAAGTTACAGGTTAAGATGAACCTGCAGTTGTTACTAAACTCTTCGATAAAACCACGAAGAGCAGGTTGTGTTGACTGGGGATTCAGATAGTCTGCCTCATCAAGGATGACTACCTTGTAACCTCCTGACAATGAAACTGTCGAGGCGAACTGCTTGATCTTTCCTCGCAGAGTATCAATGTTCCCTTCTTCTGATCCGTTGATGACGATATAGTCGACATCAAGTTCATTACAAATAGCACGGGCAATAGTAGTTTTACCAAGACCAGCACTGCCACTAAAGAGCATATTAGGTATAGTGCCTTCATCTACTACTTTCTGAAATGTGTCCTTTAACTGTTGTGGAAGTATCGTGTCTGCCACTTTACGTGGCCTGTATTTCTCTACCCATAAAAAATCATTCGCCATCTATTAGATCGCTCCATGTTCTAAGTTTATCGTGTTTCACTTTAATTCGTTCTTCCAACTCTTCCATCGTCGCATAACCATGTTTCACGATTAACATAATCATGCCGAGAACGTCGCCGACCTCTTCAACAAACTTTGTTCTTTGTCTGTCTTCAACGTCGGCTGCACGTTCTGCATGACGAATCATCTTGCTGCAACGCTGTACTAATTCACCGCACTCTTCGGCGGTGATAAGCATAAGTTGCTGATGACGATTCATTAGCTATTCATAGCCTGTTCTTGTTGAACTTGCTCGACCAACTGAACGATCTGTGTGCATTGATCACGAAGACTGCCAATAGTCGAGAGTTCTTCACCTTTGAAACCACCACGCTGGGTGATCGCATCGATGACCGCTACGGTGCTACGACCGACACGGTTTGCCAGATCATTGACCTGGTCTTGAGTTGATTTTTCTTCTGCCATAACGTTATGCTCCATAATGAGATGATTTTTCTAAAGCAATCCAGTACTGAACGTTCAACTCTTTATGACTGAATTGCGAGATCAACTTCGAAGAGATCTCAACCGTATAATCACCAGGAATGATCTTAAGGTTACCGATACTCATGATAAAGTTGAATGGCACGTCACCAAACTCTCCGTCAATATCGATTGAGAATGCATTTGACGTTGAGTTTTGGCTATCTACAACAGAAAGACTCAGTACACCGTCTTTGCCAGTGATGGATACTTCAGAGTGACCAAGTGCAGCTGCAGCTTTCTTCAACTTACTGAGAGTGTCAGAAGTCAAATCAAACTTCACCTCGACGCTTGGCATCTTGATGTCTTTCTGAGGGGTGGTCAATGTCTCTTCAGGCGAGAAGAAGTACTTGACCTTCGATCGACCGGTAGAGTCACCGACGATCACGTACTCGTCTTGGAATGTCAGACGAGGTGTATCGACCAGACCGAGCACATTGATGAACTCGTTAAGGTCGTAGACTCCGAACTGCTTCTCAAACGTCTCAGTCACCTGTGCGGTAGCCAGTACGTTACGAGCTTCAGACATCGTCTTCACTACGTTGCCTTCACGTACCATCAAGTTTTGATTGATAGACGAGAAGTTCTTGAGGACTGTGAGTGTGTTGTCACTGAGTTCCATAATATTCTCCGAATGAAAGTTTGGTTATTATACCACGTCTTCAAGCTCTTGTACACCTTTGAGCTTGCTAAAGTTCTTGTCTTTGTAAAATTCTAGTTTGTTCTCAAACTTACCTTCTAGGATCTCTCCTTTGTGTGAGATGACAAATACATTCGTATCGTCAGGTAATGTATATAGAATTTTAAGTAGGTTATCAACACCGTCAGCATCAAGACTCGAATCAAATGTTTCATCTAGTATGAGTAAGTTAGTTGCGATGGAATTCTTCATCTTGGCAACTTGGCGCCACGTGAAGAGAAGGGATAAGTCGATACGCTGCTTCTCACCTTCAGAGAAAGAATCGTACGTAAAGTCGTCACGATGGCGTGATCTGATCTTTTCTTCAAACGACTCGTTCAAGTCAAAGTGCACGAAGAAGTCAAGTACCTGTAGGTATCGATTGACAAGCGTGTTGATAACAGGTAAGTACTGCTTGATGATCTTTGTCTTAATGCCAGTATCTTTCAGCATTTCTGAAATCACAGTGTTATAAGCCTGCTGCTCACCTAGTTCAAGCTTACGCTCTTGTAGGCCACGTTGATCGGCTTGATAAGTGTCAAGCTCTGCTTGTGCTGCCTTTAGATCAGATACGGCGGTACCGCTAATTTCATCTCTGAGACTGTCAATCTCACTCTGTAGCCTAGCGACTTCTTTAGTGTTAGACAGTAGTGTGTTTTGCCAATCGTGTAGTTCTGATAAGGATGTGTTAGCTTCCTCGAGACTTTTTGATACAGTACTCGACTCGGCAACGATGCGGTCCATTGCTTCCTTGAGTTCCTTTGCCTTTGCTTTGGATTCAGAAAGTTTAGATCCCCGTAGATCCTCACTGATACTCTGCTCGCAAGTCGGGCAACTCTCGTTCTCCTCATAGAACCTCGCATCCTTTGCGACGGTAGCCATCTGCTGTTTAAATTGAGCTTGGTATTGAACAAGTGCAGTCTGCTTGTCGGTAAACTTCTTGATTCGAGAGGTGATGTCTCCTTGGTTATACTCGATCTTTTGTGTGAGTACTTCATTTTGATCGATGCGCCGCTCAATCTCAGCCTGTTTTGAAGCGATCGAAATATTCTTAGATTCCACATTTGCTTTTGTAAGAATTTGCACCTCTTTAATATATTTCGCCTGCGCCTCGATCCGAGTCCTTGCAATATCGATCTCATAACTTACCTGCCTAATGTTTTCTTTCAGAGTGTTATTTTGCTCTTTGAGCAGCGTGTTCATCTTTGAGAAGATGTTGATGTCAAGCAGATCCTCGATCACCTCACGACGATGGTGAGCAGGTAACTGCATGAACGGAACGAAAGAAGAGGATCCAAGAACGACAACCTGATGGAAGGACTTGTGATTAAGCTTGAGGATGTTCTGCTCAAGGATCCTCTGATACTCTTTGGCATGAGACGACTGGTTAAGCATCTGATCGTTCTTCCAGATCTCAAACTTACCAGGACTGATGCCACGTACAACTTTAAACTCATTCTTACCGATACTGAACTCTACCTCTACGACAGAGTGCTTACCGTTAATCGAGTTGACAAGCTGTGGTTTATTAATGTTACGATGTGGTTTACCGAATAGACCAAACGAGATAGCGTCGAGCATAGTCGACTTACCTGCACCGTTCTGCCCTACTACAAGTGTAGTGCGTGCGTTCTGTAGGTTAATCTCGGTAAAGCTATTCCCAGTGGAAAGAAAGTTCTTCCACCGTACAGTCTTAAAAATAATCATGCAATCTCGAGTGTCTGAGCTTCGGTCATGAGTTCACGAAGCTGTGATTTAATCCTGTCTTTGTCAAGCTCTGTGTCGACAGCATCTACGTAAGAGCTGAGCAACTCGCCAGTATCTTCAAAAGAGATGTCGTCGTCTGCTACGTTATCACCTGAGAAGTCTTCAAAGTTCTCTGCAATCTTAAGCTCGTGGATGTCTTGGTTCTGAATCCGATCAATAAAGCGATCGAAGACAAACGCATCTTTCTTATTGACAACCACAACCTTGACAAACTTGCCGTCGAACACTGACGTATCAAAGTCATTATACTCTGTTTTATCGTCGTCGTACACAACTTTTTCAAAGAGTGTATATGAGTTACGTACAGCTTCGATTTGACGAGTCTCGGTATCAAGTACGTGGAAATACTTAGGATCGCCCGCATCTGACCAGAAAAACTCCATCTGGCTACCAAGATAGTAGATGTTATCTTTCTGTGACTTGGTGTGATAGTGGCCAGAGATCACCATCTCAAATCGATTAAACAACTTGTGATCCATACCGTCAGTGGCTTTCACACCACGCATCAGGTCAAAGCCATTTAACTCTAAGTGTGCACCCAAGATGTCGGCATCACACGTACGCACGAAGTCCATCGACTTGTCATAGTTTTCTGGGTTGATCCATGGTAACAGACCGATCTTCATGCCACCATACTCCATCACACGAGGCTGCATGATGATAGAGATCTCACTCGTAAAGTAACCAAACAACTCTTTCAACGAGTTAAGATCGTTTGTGTTCTTGTAGTAAGTATCATGGTTACCTGGGATGATGTCCATCTTGATACCATGCTTACGCAATGGTTCAAGGAAGAACTTACGATTGTGGTTCATCGCCTTGAAGTTGATGAACTTACGGTGATCGTAGTAGTCTCCAAGATGGATGATCTGCTTGATGTCGTTCTCTAACAGATATGGAAAGAAGACCTTTGAGTAAAAGTCTTCATGGTTCTTGAGAAAGATCTCAGATGAGTTACGAATACCACAGTGCGTGTCGTTTAAGAAAGCAATTTTCATTCTAGGAATTCACTTAAGTCAGAATCTACAGATCGGGTCCTACGTTTTTTCTTCTCTTCTTTCGCGTAGTCTTTGATCTGACGATCAGACTCTTTCACACGATCGATACGTTGACGTAAGGATTCTACCACAAATTCTGCCTGTTGTAAATCACCGTCGTCACCAACTAAATGTACTATGTTAAAGTTCTCTAAGAACGACAACTTGATGTCTTGCTGTTTCTTCTCTTTTGCAATACGCCTTAGAAAGGCATACCATGCGATCTGAGTAAAATATGCAAAAGCATTAGGGCGGCCAGTCCGAGTAGCAGTCGATAGATCATAGTTGTGAATCGCTTTCAAACAGTTTTCAACAGCATCCATTACCATCTCTTCGCGATAGGTATAGCGAATAAAGTTTGACTTGTGAGACAAGCCTTCGGAGATTCGTAAGAAACACTCCGCAATGTAGTTAGGTACAATGGGTACGGTTTGGTTGCTTGCTTTGGCTTCGTTTGCAGACTGGACATACTCGACGACTGCGTTCGAGAAGTCTGCGTTGTTTACATAATGAACATTCTCTTTTTTGTTCATGCTCGCTCCTTTCATCATGTATTATAACACAAGTAATAACGAAAGTATACTTGAATTAACTCAATCAAATAGAAAAAATAATGATGTACAAAACTCAAAAACTACGGTATAATCCTATTACCAGCCCGGAGGGGTAGAAGTATACCTTAAGTTTTTTCCTCTGCAGTTTTATATTGCCACTCATCTGTATCACCAAGAGACCATTTTGGTTTATTTTCTACACAGTAATTCTGAGTGCAAACTTTAAAGTCTGGTTGTTTTAAGTTTGGTGGTGTAAGGCTACTGTCTCTCCACACCACACGGTTGTTTGGTTGTGCAGCAAACTGACCGTTCTCTAGCTGAATGATATTAAAAGACTTGTGCTCTGGGTCATGTTCAGAAAAGTTGGTGTCGATAACACTCAAGTCCTGATGACAATTATCTATAGTGAAGAGATACTCGCCTTTATGCATCTTCTTGTCTTTACCAAAAAACTCACACATGCTAAGTAAAGGTTTTTGTACCACAGTGAGATGATAGTCAAAACAGTCCCATAGTTGTAAAGTGTCAAGAGGCAACAGTTCACCGTGATCTGTCTTCCACACGAAAGCAGAGATAGGAAGTTTATCGTAGAGTGCACCATACTCTGTTAATAAAGTCTCAAAGTAAAGTGCCTTGTACTGTACAGACTTTACTGAGATCCATATGCCAGGAGTAAACTCTCCGTGGCCTCTCTCAAGGTCGTAGAGATATTCTTTTCGAACGTAAACTTCTACGGGTGGAAGTGGGTGAACTAAATATGCCATTAGTGTATCAATTTCTTATCTGTTGGTATATCATCATCTTGACCGTCTTTACTAAACAAGTCTAAGATTTTTTTCTTGTACTCTGCGATGTCTTCTTCTGTTACGGACTGTCGACTCTTCTCTATGTCCATCTCATCGTTTATTGCACCTGCATAGTGCTCCATCATCTCTTCTGTAGGATCTGCTTCTGCAATAATGTGAGAGGCATTAATTCTCTGTGGCATTTTCTCTTGAAACACCATGAACGGTCTGAAATAATAGAATCGTACGCCTTTATATGGATCTTCACCTTGTACGATACGCATGGCACTCTGGACGATGACGTCCCCGTCGTCTGTCCACTTTACGACTTCACAGATGATCTCGTCGTTGTTTGTAAGCTTAAACTGTTTAAGTTCCATCGATATCGATCCCGTAAGTTTTATAGTCAAAGTTCTCGTTCTGATACATCTTCAGCCTCTCAAACGAGTGTAACAAAGAGAAGTTCTTTCGACTTTGCCAAGACATATCATCAGAGATATCAAACAACTTTGTGACTCGACCATCATCGCTCTTTCTCAATCCTCTACCGATACTCTGTAACACTCGTATCTGAGACTTAGATGGTGACGCGAAAATAATATTATGTAAGTTTCTAATATTTATTCCCGTTGAAAACGTACCCAGAGATGCAACGATGATAGCGTCTTTCTGTTTCTCCGTGATCTTACGGATCGCTTCACGGTCAGTGGTCTCTGTCTGTCCTGAGACAAAGAACACCTTACGTCCCTCAGCAGCTTTACTCTCTATTAAGTCAAACAACACTTTACCGTGTTTCTCTACGTATTGAAACAGAACAAGAGTGTTACCTGTCTGATCGAGTGCTAGATTTCGAATGAGCTGATTACGTTTCTTATTTGTTACAATATAGTCGATCTCATCCTGGTAAGTGAGACCTGCATTATTTCTTCTTGTGACATCGTCATAGTTCAACACCAATCGGGTGATCGCTAACTTAGCCAGGGTGTCGTTATCTTGCAATGACTTTGTAGTCGTGACCTTATGTATCTTACCGAACAAACCTTGTAACACAAGTTCGTGTGTCTGTGAACCGTCTAGTGTACCTGTTGTACCGAACCTATACTCTGCCTCACTACACTTGTCCATGATCGTAGTGAGAGACTTAGACTTAAAACCGTGGCACTCGTCACCAAACACAGCGCCAAAATCAGAGAACCAGTCTGCAGGAAATTTATAGATCGACTGCCACGTTGATATGTAAACCCGTGAGTCGGAAGTCTTGTCTTTACCTGAATAGATCCTATGGCACTCACTCTCCGAGTCAAACGTAGAGTTCTGCGCATACTCTTTAAAGTCACCGTACATCTGCTCTACAAGAGATGTTGTAGGTACGATGACGAGTATCTTCTTGTCAGAGTTATCTAAGAACCAACGGATCAGCGTGTATATAATGAGGGATTTGCCGGATCCAGTTGGAGATACGAGGATTGCTCGTTTTCTGTGGATTGCAGTGCAGACTGCATCGAACTGATAGTCGCGAATAGCCCAAGGCAGATCAAGACTTTGAACATATTCCATAACCTCCTTCGGGTCAACTTCATTGGCTGATTCTGGTACGCCATAATCACTTAGTTCCTGATGAAGCTTATACTCTCTCTGCTCACAGAACTTTAAGAGGTGATAGTATAGACCAACAGGTAGCTGGTTAGTGCGCTGGTTGAAAAGGCGTATCTTGCCGTCCCAGACACGGCTTCGAAACGCAGGCATAAACTTGTAGCCTGGAACATAGAACGAGAAGAACTCGTTTAACTCTGCCGATATAGATGAGTTACATCCTACCAGCATCGTTGCATGGTTTAACTTCCAGACTGAAATTTTTTCCATTCAATGATGTTCTTTATGTTTTGGTGTCGCCACTTGATATTATCGATAATGTCCTGTAGTGTATCTATCGTGGTCTTATAGTACTGTATTTTCTCTTCAGACTTCTGGATCTCTGGGTCTGACTCATAGTAATAGTCCATCTCACCCTTGAGGATCTTGAGTCCGTCAAACGGGTCTGGATTCCAGCCTTTGTCTTTGAGATCTTCTTCTGACATCTTACCATTGTAATAAAGCCACTTGTCCTTGAGCAGATCTTTCTGCTTGAACTCTGCTCGCTTGAGCATCAGCTTGTAGTTAGAGAGAAGAGAAAGATACTTTGCATGTAGCTTTGGAGACTCACGAGATGTCTCATCAAGCTTCATGTCGTCGATCACACAGTCTTGCTCCCATTCATTCAGAATGGACTGAAGATCCATC
>Ga0222719_10002720_pt1 | contig 16004 bp, 14 predicted proteins | sample C33_34DmetaG_FD_165039 | JGI IMG/M metagenome (GOLD analysis project Ga0222719, IMG submission 165039) | Estuarine water microbial communities from San Francisco Bay, California, United States - C33_34D | ecosystem: Environmental > Aquatic > Marine > Unclassified | place: USA: California... | reverse complement strand
TTTATTAAGCTTTTGTGTAGAAAATAATATTAAGGACTTCATTCAAATCTCAACAGACGAAGTTTATGGAAGTACAAAGGATAAGTTTTATAGTGAAACTCAAAAATTAAATCCATCTTCACCATACTCTGCATCAAAAGCCAGCTCTGATATGCTATGTAACTCTTATAAAACAACATTTGGTTTAAATATAAAAACAATAAGGCCAGCTAATAATTATGGAATATATCAACAACCTGAGAAATTAATTCCATTTTCTATTGGAAATCTGTCTGAAAAAAATGAGATTGAAATTTATGGTGATGGAAAAAATATCCGACATTGGTTATCTGTAAAAGACACTGTAGAGGCTATTAAGTGTATTATCGAAAAAGGTAAAGACAACGAAATCTACAATATTGGCTCAGGAGAATATTTTACAAATAACGACATAGCTTTAAAACTGATTGAACATTTTAATTTAGACTTAAAGGCAATCAAATATGTTCAAGATAGACCGGGCCACGATTTTAGGTATGCTGTTAATTTTGAGAAATTAAGTAATTTAGGGTGGAAACCTAAAAACTATTTTGATTCGACAATTCCCGAAACCATTAATTGGTACTTAGAAAACAAATTCTGGTGGAAACAAAATATTGATGAATTAAGAGAGAGAAGAGACTTAAGGTTTAATATTTGATTGGCTGCCAGTTACTTTTAGCATATGAAGTGTGAGGCAAGCTTTTGAACCATGGCTCCGGATAAAAAATTAAAGATTTTTCATTAGAACCTATAAATGAAGCAAACATTGAGAAACTACTATTCGAGATAATGTAATTCTTATAATTTTTCATATTAGAGAAAGTCAGAATTGGATTTTCTGATGTGTTGTTAAATATATTTTTAGCATTGTTAAATAAACTTATATCAGGGTCAATATTTTGGATATCAGTAAATATATCATAAGATTTTATGTTTTCGTACTGATTTAGCTTCGATAAAGCATTTTCAAAATAGCTTATTGGCAGATTCTCATTCCAATCTACATAATCACCTGCACGTATGTGTATAACTGTTCGTTCCAAGTTTATGGTACTTTTTTCATTGAAGTTTGGATCTTTCATAAGACCATCAACTAAAAATTGCTTCTTATCTTTGAAATATTTTGGATTTTGCCAATAACCTATAAATCTGCTATTTGAAAAATATTTATTTTCTGAAAACTCATCACCTTCAAATGTTTTGTAATATTGATTAATTTTCGAATAGTATATTTTATTCAATAATCTAGATTCACTGACTTTTTTTAAATTGTAATATTTATTTTTTAATTGCAAACTTGCATTATTTAATCCAAAATAACTAGGATTTACATATAAATTTCTCTTTGTAGTTTTTGCAGAAGGTTCAAAATTTTTATACCAATCCTCATTTAAGTAAACATTGTATCCATTATCTTGAAGATATTGTGCAAAACAAATCTGGTGTAGCTGGTTTCCCAGTCCTCCCATTAGATCAACAATTGCTTTTTTACTAATTTTTTTCTTTCTTAAATAATTATATATATCATTTTTTTATTATGATCTTTTTTATAATTCAAAAACTTTACAAAAAATTTTTTAACAGAGGTATTCTATTATCAGTGAAAAAATTTAAAATCATTGCAAAAGATGTACTCTATATATCTCGTATAACAAAAGTCACAAACAAAAAAATTAGACTCTTACTTTCTGTTGCGCTATCAAATATTACCGTATTTACAGATATTTTAATTATTCTTGTATTTGCAAACATTCTTAGCGGTGATGGAGGTCAGAATTCGAATTACTACATCTTCATTAAATTAATAATTGATAATATAATTTTATTACCGGTCATAGTAATATTTAGAACACTAATTGTCTTAGCTGAAAAAGTAAACATACATAGTCTCCAGCTTCAAATTGAAAAAAATCTTAAACTCCATATTTTAAATGAGATTTATAAAAAAGGAAATTATTCCATTGCAGATGCTACTTTTTATATAAATACTCTCAGTGGACATCTATCGTATTTCTATGGCGCTCTTGCAGGAATGGCTAATAATGTCATTCAGATTATTGTTTATTCCTCATTTTTAATCTATGCAGATAGTGAGACAATATCTATTTTTGTTCTTGGTGGACTAGTTTTATTTTTTCCAACTAGATATCTACTAAAAAAGGCCAGACATTATATGCATGAATCATATACTTTTGCCCAAGAAACAGCTCGTGATATACAACGTGTAATTCAAAATTTATTTTTAATAAAAATATTAAAGACAAGCAAATATGAATTAAATTTGTACGATACAACTATATCCAGATTTCAGCAATCTCAATTTAGGAATCTTGCATATGGAGCTCTTAATCATTTATTTCCAAATTTTATAACAATCTTTACAATATCTATTCTTGTTGCATTTTTTAATTTTGGAAAATATTTAACACTAGAGTTTTTAGGAATAACTCTTCGTCTGGTGCAAACAATTGGAAGTGCTAACGGAACTTTAAATATGATAGTAAATTCATCAGTACATATTGAAAAACTTATCCAATTTGAACAAAACAAGTTGGTAATTGATTCAAAATATTATAAAACTGACAATTCACTAAAAGATTCTGTAATTCTTAATAATATTAGTTTTAAATATTTTAACTCTGATGAGTTCATATTTGAAGGCTTGAATATTAAAATTTCCAAAGGAAAGCATACCGTAATCACTGGACCAAACGGATCTGGTAAAAGCACACTATTGGGTATAATTGCTCAGATCTATTATCCACAAATCGGAACTATAGATATAATTTCAGAAAAGATTGGTTACGTTGGAGTAACACCTTTAATTATTGATGGAACTCTTAGAGAGAATTTACTATATGGAAATAGTAAAGATAATATAAATGACTCCTTTTTAATTTCTATGCTACAAAAATTTAAATTATTCGATGATGACAATTATGATTTAGAATATACAGTTTCGAATAGAACTCTTTCATCTGGCCAAATGCAAAAAATATCATTTATTAGATCATTAATTGCTGACACAGAAATTCTTCTTTTAGATGAGTCAACCTCAAATCTAGATACGGAAACTAGAAATTTAATTTTTGATATATTAAGAGAAAGAAAAATAACAATAATAAACTCCACCCATAACCATGAAGAATTTGAATATGATGAACATATAAAAATTGAATATAAAAATGAAAAAAGAGTTTTTAAAAAAGTTTTATAATTTAGCGTATAAAGAGTATTCTTTTTCTGAAATTATATCTATATCATGATTTTCTAAAATGTATTTCTTTGCCATTTCCGAAATTTCATCAAGTTTATAGTCATTAATAGTCTTAAGAAAATTACTTAATTCATTTTCTTTTAACTCATAAAGAAATCCGTTTACGCCATGGTCTATGATTTCAGTAACCCCAATTACATTTGGTGCAATAACCACACAACCAGCAGCCATTGCTTCTAGGATTGATTTTGGATTTCCTTCATATAGTGTGCTTGAGACATAAAGCTTGTACTCAGTTAGTTTTTTTAATAAATTTGTGTTGTCCATAGCTCCAATCAATTTAGCATTTGATTTATTATCTTTTATAAGCCTATTAAGCGATTCTTTTTGAGTACCTTCTCCAACAATATCTAGAGCCCAATTCGAATTAGATATCTCTTTAATAAGGTACTCATAATTCTTTTGTTTCTCTAAGCGACCAACACTAATAATTTTTTCATTATTTAAGAGGTTTCTCTGTTCAGTTATTTCAACATAATTTTTAATAACTGTGAGCTTATTTTGATATTTTGGAAACAATAACTGGAGGAACTCTTTATCTCGGTAGCTAGTTACTACGTAGTAATCGCAATATTTTAGTGAAATTTTAGTAAGGGACTTAAAAAGAAATATCTTATAAGGAGTTTTTTTCTGTAGTGTTTTGAATGTTAATAAGTCATAGCCTGTACGAACTAGCAGTTTACTTCGTGAAGCCAGTTTTAAGATAATTCCTATCCAAGCACCCCAAAGTTGATTTGTTTTAATAATAGAGTATTTATCAATGCTCAATTTTTTAAACTGGAATCCTATAAACAGCGATTTAATGTAATTTATAGTTTCAATATTAGATTTTTTTATAAAAGTATAGATTGGTACAATCTCAATACTTTCAGATGGAATAGAAATATCTAAATCAGACTCATCACCAAAAGTTAATAATTTAAAAGTTAAATTATATTTTGTAGCAAGGCGTTCATAAATTTTCAACTCTCTATTGAGCAAACCAGTATCTTGCCAGTTAACTAGAGAGATTCCGTAGGTAAACAAAATAATTACAGTCATTAGAATAATATTAACTATGCTGGTAAGAATATAATGAAATATTTTATTTTATGAAAAAAATCTTAGTTGTTCACAATAAGTATCAACATCTTGGCGGGGAAGATATTGCAGTTACTAATGAAATTAGTGTGTTAAAAAAATATTTTGAAGTTGAAACAATCTTCTTTAACAACAACCTCAATAACTACTTTTTTCAATTTTTTTACTTTATTTTTGCTAATAACATTAAAAGTAATTCTTTAATTCGACAAAAGATAGTTGAATTTCAACCTGATTTAATCTATGTACACAATACTTGGTTCAAAGCATCCTTAGGTATCTTCAAAGTTATAGAAAAATTTCACATCCCAGTTATATTAAAACTTCATAATTTTCGTTACAATTGTACAAAATCAATATTTTCAAAAGACCATCTCTTAGGTGAAGAATTTTGTAAAGCATGTGGATATAAAAAAGAAGATGCCCTATTTTTTAATAAATATTTTAAAGACTCTTGGTTTAAATCGCTTTTGATTCTAATTTATGGTAAAAAATATTTTTCTTTACTCCAGAAAAAAAACATAAAGATTGCGGTCTTAACCAATTTTCATAAAGAGTTTTTAAACTCTGTGGGGGATTTTGGTAATAGGGTTTATGTCCACCCAAACCCGATGGAGATAACTAAAAAAGAAGTCAGTACTTCTAATAATTTATACTTAACCTACGCAGGAAGAGTTTCTGAAGAAAAAGGGGTAAAAGAACTTATTGAAGCATTTTTAGAAGCTGACTTACCTAACATAGATCTGAAAATTATTGGAGTTGGCCCTGACTTGGAGCACTTTAAAATAAAGTATGCAGATAAAAATAATATTATATTTCATGGTTTTCTTGATAATTTAGATACATTAAATTATATCAGTACATCGGTAGCTGTAATTACTGCAACAAAACTATACGAAGGACAACCAACTTTACTTTGTGAAGCATCTTTGCTTGGAGTTCCCTCAATATTTCCAGATTCAGGGGGAATAAAAGAATTTTTTCCAGAACAGTACCCTCTTTCGTATGTTCCTTTTGATAAAAATAGTCTTGTAAGAGTTATTAAAAAAGTTGAAAATAAAGACATTGTAAAGAAAACCTCTAAACAAAGTTTCGAATATATTTCTACCTACCTACAAGAAAAAAAATTAATAACAAATCTTCAGGAGATTATGAATGACTAATGGCGATCTCATTTCTGTGATAATGAGTACATACAACTCAGAAGAAACGGTTAAAAAATCAATTGAAAGTATAATTTCTCAATCATATCGGAATTTTGAGCTTCTAATTATCGATGATGCATCAACAGACAGTACTTTTAAAATAATTAGCTCTTACCAGGCAAAATATAAAAATATAAAAATATTCCAAAATCAGAAAAATATAGGTCTTACAAAATCCTTAAATATTCTTTTAGAAAAAACTCAAGGAGAATATATTGCAAGACAAGATGATGATGATATGAGTATCAATATAAGATTAGAAAATCAATTAAAAATTATAAAAACTAAAAATCTAGACTTTTGCACAACAAGAGCTATTACTTCACCAGGTGGAAGGAGCAGGCCCAGATTTTCTCATTATTTACCTCAAAAAGTATTAATCAATTATAAAAATCCATTTGTTCACGGCACATTAATGATTAAAAAAAACACCATCACAGAAATTGGTGGATATGATGAAAACTTTTATTATTCACAAGATTATAAGCTTATGTACGATCTCATAAAAAAAGGATATAAGTTCAAAACATTAAGGGATAAATTGTACATTTTAAATACTAAAAATAATTTATCTACGTTAAAGAAAAATGAACAGCACTATTATGCCACCTGTGTAAAGAATAAAATAAAGCCTGAGGTCATTATATGAAATTGTATATAAACAAACCAAAGGAAGATTGGGTTGTCGATAGATTTATTGAGGAATGGAACACAATGAATTTTGAAACTAGCACCAATCCCTTCCTTGGAAAAAAAGTTATTTGGTTAATTTCACCGTGGACATGGAAAAAAATTCCCTTTTACGTTCTAAAAAAAAATAAAGTAATTTGTACTATTCACCATATAGATGAGGATAAATTTGATGAATTAGAAGAAAAAAACTTCAATAGTAGGGATAAAATTGTCGATGTTTATCATGTAATTTCTCAAAAAACTTATGATCAGGTTAAAAAATTAACAAACAAGCCAATTATTAATTTTCCATTTTGGGTAAATCAACATTTATGGAAAAGTATTGAGACAACAGATTATATTTATGAAAAATACAGTCTTAATAAAGATGAATTCTATGTGGGCTCATTCCAGCGTGATACTGAAGGGTCAGATCTTAAATCTCCAAAATTATCTAAAGGGCCTGACCAATTTCTCAAAATAGTAAAAGAATTGAATCAACAAAAAGATGGAGCATTAGTAGTTCTTCTTACTGGAAAAAGAAGAAACTATTTATTAGAAAATCTTGAAAAAGAGAAAATCAGATATAAATATTTTGAAATGATGACTTTTGAAGGACTAAATGAATTATATAATATTTTAAATCTATACATTGTTTCATCTCGTTTTGAGGGTGGACCACAGTCAATAATGGAATGCGCAGTTACAAAGACTCCAATAATCTCTACTGACGTTGGTATTGCTGGTGAAATATTATCACCCCAGTCAATATACAATATGAATAATTTTAAAAATGCTAAACCTGACATTAAAACTGCCTATAAAAATGTTCAAGAATATTTAGTACCAGCTGGTTTTGACAATTTTAATCTGGCAATAAAGAGGTTGTATGAAAGTTAGTATTGGTACAAATATTAAAGATGGACCCTGGGGTGGAGGCAATCTTTTTGCTGTAAATTTAAAGACTTACTTACAAAACAACGGTCATGAAGTAGTGCATGATCTTAAACATGATGATTTAGATATTATTTTGATTACAGAGCCAAGAAAAACTTCCGAATCTTCAGCATTCACACATATAGAGGTCGAAAACTATTTGAGATTTCAAAATAGTAATGCGCTAGTAGTTCACCGAATAAATGAATGTGATGAGAGAAAAGGTACTAATTTTGTAAATAAGTACTTGATAGAAGCAAATAAAATAGCTGACCAAACGGTATTTGTAAGCAGCTGGTTAAGGAATTTGTATATTAGTCAGGGCATGGACCAGATTAGAAAAACAGTAATTCTTGCAGGAGCAAACAAAATAATATTTAATCCTGACAATAGATCTCTTTGGGAGGGGGGTCAAAAAATTAAACTAATTACACATCATTGGGGAGCCAATAAAAATAAAGGATTTGATGTGTATAAGAAAATTGACGATTTGATGGGCACTGAAAGATGGAAAACTAAAATTGATTTTACTTATATTGGAAATCTACCAAGAAATTTCAGTTTTAACCATGCAAAACATATACAACCCCTATCAGGTGAAAAACTAGCAAAAGAAATTAAAAAAAATCATATATATATAACAGCTTCTATAAATGAACCATCCGGGAATCATCATATAGAAGGTTCACAATGCGGTTTACCCGTTATGTTTATAGACAGTGGGGGAGTTACTGAGTATTGTAATGATTATGGCACCGTCTATACTTTCGAGACACTAGAGTCGAAATTAGATTTTGTTATGGAAAATTATAAAAATTTATTATCAAAAATATCCTCATATCCTAATAATTCTGAAAGAATGTCGGAGGAATTCTTGGATTTATTTAAAAAAATGTTGATAGAAAAAGATGAAATTTTAAAAACAAGAAGCCTCAGTCAAAATACAAGATTACAAACAATTATTTATCTAATTAAAAAATTATTATTTAAATTTCTAAAATATTAAATAATTTTATTGAAAATAAATCACTTTTATAGTGCCTGTCAATTGTTTTTGCAGCTTCTAGGGAAATCTTTTTCTGTAATTTTAAGTCACTCATAATATGAATTATGGATTGAGTCCACAATGAGACAATATTCCTTTCAACAAAAAAAATATTATCGGAGTTAGAAAATAACTCTTTATCCCAGAATCCATCAGTATGGGTAATTGCGACAGGAACACCCATAGACATTGATTGTAGAGCAACACTTTGACCTGATGGTTGATATGAGTTATGAATTGGTATTATTGATAAGCTAGATTTTGCATAAATATCCTTCATTTCATGATCAGATAAAATTTGCTTATTCCAATGACCTTTAAAAAGCTTTACATTCTTACTTTTTATTTGTTCCAAAGTTATATTAGAAGTAATAAATATAAAATCATACTGAGGTAAATTCTCTGCAATTTTTACTACTAATTTGTAATCTCGCCTCCCATCGTTGCCTACAAAAAGTATTTGATTTCTGTTTCTTTTTTCCCTTTTTTGGCTCCAGAAGTGTGTGTCAATGCAAAAAGGTGTAAAGTGAAACTTATGCTTGTACTTCATGTATGAAACCTCAGCTTGCTGAAACTCACCTTTGCTCAAGAACATAAAATTTGTCACAGTTTTAAAAAAGATGATTAAAAAAAGTCTTTGTAGCATATGTGATTTCAGAGTGTTGGTTTGTTTTGCAAGTAAACCCATCACAATTACAGTAGATTCAGATCTTTTAATTAATTTAATGAAGACAAGCATAGGAAGTACTGAAAGACCAATCCTATCATTGGTAAGTACAACTTTGTCAGAACGCATTAAGATTTTGAAGTTTTTATATGTGCATATATTTTCAAAAAAAAATGATAATTTTGTCAATTTTCTTAAAATTTTTGAAAATATAGTTAATACTTTATTAAAAAAGTTATTTTTAATTCCAGATTCAAATTCAATAAAACTAGTTTTTTTATATTTATCTTTAACATCAAAGTAACCATAGAAAAAATCATTTGGATAAACTTCTTCAGAATTAATAAGTTTAGACCTCCCAAAACCAAAGATATATAAAATTGATGGGTTTTTAGAATTCACATATATAATGTTAATTGTAAAACTTCTTAAGTTTTGTATTATTATAAAAGTTTAAAATGGGCATTAAATGTTAGTAAATAATAAGTATTTACAATATCTATTAAATTTAATATGGGTACTTACCCTATTGTTGATGATATTCACAAGATCTTTTGTAGGTATAAGCTTTTTTGGGTTCAGAATCGGAGAACTTATGGTAGGTCTGGGCCTTTTTCTGGTTGCAATCTTATCGATAGTTTCTTTCTTGTCTAAAAAATCTTTTACTTATAAATTTCCGTGGAAATATTTTTTACTAGTTATGGTCTCTTTTGCTGTGACTTTGTTTTACACAAAAGGCAATCTTTTTTCTTTATATACATATAAAACTTCTTCTTATCTTTGGATGATTGGTTATTATTTTATTGGTTATCTAACTTTTAATAATCTTAAATTTACAAAATTTCATTTTTATAGTTTATGTACAGCTCCTATAGTTATCTACTTTATAAACTCTGGGAATTATCCAAATTTCATTATTGATTTTTTTAAAAGTTACTCAGACAAGTTTCAATTTACGAAAGGTTCCGATGTTTTAATGGCACTCATTTTTTGTACCTTAGTATTAAAAGGAAAGTTTAAAAATGAATTTAATTATTTAACATATGTAAACATAGTAAGCATCACAACCATTCCTCTATTCCTTACCTTAAGTAGAGCTTCTTTTTTTTCAGGAACTTTTTTTATTATTTCTTTAAATATTTATTATTTTTCAATAATTAAAAAAAACAAAAAAAAGTACTTCATATGGCTTCTATTCTCTATGATTTTATTTACCTTGTCAGCGATTAGGCTTGCAGCAATTCCTGATATAGAGCTTCGAAGTGAAGAGCCAGTAGTTATACAAGTTGTTGGTGGATCTATTTCAGAAATAGCTGAGAGAAAAAGTACCTTTCAGTTTTTAGGCCTCTATGCCTGCGAAGATAGAATCTGCGCAAAGGACAATACATTAGATTGGAGGTTTGATATTTGGAATGATTTAGTACGAGACCAGATTTCTAAAAATAAATTATTGTTAGGCTTTGGTTTCAATGAAATCTTTGAGATAATGAAAGACCCACAAGCTCCTGGGCGACTTGGAAGAGATGGCCTAAATGAACATGTTCATAATCATTTCTTTACCATCATTGGACGAATGGGCCTCATTGGATTGGGCGCATATTTGTTGTTTCAATACAAATTAATTAGATTACTTGACTTTACTTTTGTTATATTTATTATTCCTTTAATTCTTGTGTCACTAATTGATACAACTATGGAAAGCGTACAATTTCCCTATCTTTTCTACTTTCTGATAAGCTACAGAAAAATTGATTTTAGTTAAATATTTTTTAATAGTAGTTTTATTCCAACCATTTGTTTCTAATATAGTGTAAAGCAACAAACAATTATGCAATATAAATGGATAGAAGACTTAGAAAGCAACCTAGACAAATTTTTAGATTCTCTTCAAAAAGATGAATATAAATTTAATCCTGTCACAAAAGGCATTACACCAAACGGAGCTAAATTAGAATTAGGTCTTAGTTGTTATGCTCTAAAAATATACTTTATTACTGGTAGGTGGGATTTATTACCCAACAATCGAAAAGAAAGATGGATAAAATATATTAATTCTTTCCAATCAATTGATAATGAATTCGCCATTAATGCTTTTATAGACAATGCGTACATAAATGCATATAACGAATTCAGTCTTACTAAAAATATAAAGGAAACAGTAAAAAGTATTTTAATTTACTTGAATTACAAAAATTATAGGCTTAGAAGTGAAAAACTTGAAGAGTTTATAACCGCAGAGTCAAAACAAGCAATTTCTACCTTAATTCAAGTAAATTATAAATCAACAAAACTTTATCAAAGCGAGCTTCTGAATGAAAATGCAATACGTAATTATTTAAATAGTTTAAATTGGCAAAATGCATGGAATGCAGGAGCTCAATTTTCATCTCTTTGTGTCTTTGTTTCTACACAAGTTGAGGATGAGAGTAAAAAGCAATTACTAAAAAATATACTTTCAGATTTTATAAAAAATGTTTCTAATCCGGAAAATGGAGGGTTTTACACACAAACTATCCCTGAGGAGAGAGAGTTAATAAATGGAGCAATGAAAGTTATTACAGGTCTTGATTGGATTGGAGTAGAAATGCCCTATCCAAAAAAACTTATTGACACCTGCCTAAATGCTAAACCTAATATGGAGGGTTGTGATATTGTTGACGTAATCTATGTTTTATACATGTGTAATCGCATGACAGATTACAGAAGTAAAGATATTAAGGAATATTTTGAAATTCTTCTCAGCTTAATAGAAAGTCACTATTTTTTTGGCGAGGGAGGATTTTCTTATTTTTTAAAAAAATCTCAAACTCATTATTACGGGGTAGAGATTTCAAAAGGTTTGAATACTCCCGATTTGCATGGAACCCTTCTTTTGACTTGGGGAATCAGCATGATTTCAAAAGTTGTTGATTTACCAATTAGCAATTGGAATATTTTAAAACCTTAGATTAAAAATTTCTTAGTAAATCTATTTTTTAAAGTAGTAATATTTTTTATTTTTGATTTAAATATTTTTACAATATTTTTTTTATATTTAAACATGAGAGTTTCAAAGTCATTTTCTATTATGTGATATTCTACTCCCTTCAAGGAGTCGCTTTTAATTCTTTTAACCCAATAATCCTTGGTTAACACCTCAAAATTATAATTTTGAAGTGTTAAACCATCCATATAATTTCTTAGTAAATCTTCAGTTATATCTTCATAATTATCAACAAACAATACAGGAAGGTTTTCAGCAGATTTGTAAGTTTGATGCCACTTTGTAACAGGTATAGATCCAGCATATAATGTTTCCCAGAAGCGATGCGTATCAATACCATTACCCCATGGACAAAGAACAAATCCAAATCTTTTAATATTTTTTAAATACTTATTTTTGTTTGGCTCAACTAAATCAAGAGTTGCAAATTCTTTGTTTTTGAAAAACTCTTGAATGCCATTTCTTTCTTTAAAATTTGTATTTATATTAAAGTTTAGATAAATTTTACTATTGTCTTTTTTAAAATTTTCTATGGAGAAGTCATGAAAACTCTCTTTTGTTAGATTTTTTAGAGAAAAATCACTCGCTAATCCTATAGGTATTGAATGAAGATAATCTGATTTGTAATCAACATTAACTGAATACCAATTAATAATTGATTCTGGTTTTTTTTGGTAGAAACTTTTATCTATCATTTGGTCTGTTTGATGTGTTATTAAAGTTATGTTTTTAAGGTTATCTAGTTTTTTAATATGATAAAAAAGGTTGTCGACTTGATTTGTATTACAAAAAATAACTGAATTATCAAAGACTTTAAAATTTATGAGGTTTGTTGTTAAACATGAAAAATTAGGATCATTCGAAATCTCAACTATCTTTCTATCTAGAGTATTTACCTTGAATTGTGATCTTCTTTCCGAATAATTTACATCTGCGATATCAGCAAAATCATTACTAGTTATATAGAGATTATTTTTAATTAATTCATTCACCACTATTTAGATTAACATTAGCTAAAAACATATTGAAAAAATATCATATATTTTCAAATAATTAAAGTAAAATAATCTATAAACATTGTTAAATTTAAATATATTTTTTAATCCTGATTATTGGTTATCGGGCAGAAAACTTTTAAATAAAAAGTTTTGGCAATCATCTTTATTTAATTCATATTATCGAAAAATTTATAATTCAAACAAATCACTTAATTCTAAGTTGATTATCTCAGGTCCTCAAAAGTTAGTTAACAATTTATTAACTGGCTATAGGCATAAAGAAGGTATTGTTTTCAATAAAAATAATTATCATAATTATTATTTTTGTAACTTTGATGAAGTCTATTATTCCCAAATAGAAAAAATTTGTACTAACAGTACAAATAAAGTTTTGGTTGGCCCACTGTATAATATAAAGGGACTGTCTAAGTTATCAGAACTAACTAATCAATTTCAAAATCTGAAAATTATTGTTGCTTCTGAATCTGCTAAAAGTGCAACTATTGAATTACTGGATAATTCTATAAAACCTGACGTTATAAAAGTATTACCTGTCGGAATAGGTTTTGAAAAAGATATATATATAAATAAAAATGAACGAATTGAAAAAAAAGCATTAATTTACTTCAAAGGGAGGGACTCTAAAGATTTGAAAGTGGCAACAAGTCTCTTGAAGAAAAAAAATATTAATTACCAAATTTTCGAATATGGAAAATACTCAAATCCAAAACTATTAAGTGCTGCTTCTGTGTGTGAATTTGGTTTTATTGTTGGCAGAACCGAAAGTCAGGGAATCGCAATTAATGAAATGATGTTTTTAAACCTTCCATTATTTGTATACGATAGCAAAATAAACAATTATGGTGGTAAAAAACTAAGAGGCACCTCAGTTCCATATTTTGATAAAAGCTGTGGAAAAATTATCTCGGATGTCAAAAATATTGATAATGAATTTAACGAATTTTATAATAACTTATTGGAATCTAATTATTATCCAAATAAATATATAGCTAAAGAATTAACCCATGAAGCGGTTTTTCAAAAGTTAGAGAAGATTTTTCTTAGTTTTTAAAAATACTTCTTTTTTAATTCCCGTGGAAATTCTAAATAGTTAAGTTTTACTTTATCTTTAAGTCCAAATGCGCTAAATCCAAATTGATCTTCATTTAAATTCTTAAGTTTATCTTGAATATATATGGGATGATTTTTAAGCTTTGATTTAAATAAATGTTTTGTATATCTTTCTTGAATCATTCTATACCAAGCATCGAAAGCTAGTTTAGGATCATCACCTCCTCTATCACCATAATTTTGGAAAGATCGCTTCCAGGCTCTAGCAAACCTTGCTCTATCTTGGCCAATGATTTCTTTAGTTCTAAACATTGAGTCGTATTGCCAAATAGGAACTTTTACCTGAGGAACATTTTTATACGTTAGTAGTTCACCATTTAATGTCGCTAGCATTTTATCAGTCCCTCCATTCAGCTTAATTTCAGGGAATTTTCTTTTATTTAGCAGTAAACAAAGTTTTGTTTTTATTTGATACTTATCATATGTGAAAAATTGATATTGAGGAAAGACTATTGCAGGAAAATCTTTAAATCTTTTCATGGATTCTCTTATTAAAGGAATATCATTCTCATGAATAAAGTAGTCTAAGTCCATTCTCATTACCCAGTCTGTATTACATTTATCCATTCCGGATTGATATATTTTATTAAATATACCCCAGTCGAATTCTTTTGGCCAGTCTTCACCAACGACAACAACTTCATCAGCAGTAGAGTTATAGCAATTTAAGGATTCTTTCCATGGGTCATTTCTTTCTTCAGGATTTGTCATTGTTGTAAAAATGCTTAATGTATTCACTAAAATCATATTAGTTAAAAATAGTATCTAACACCTATACTTAAATATAGAAATCATGAACTTTTTAACTAAACACAGTGTGAAAATTTTTAAAGTGATAAACCCCTTGCTGCTTTTAAAAAACTATACGTTAAACTATTATTTTTCGCGTTTTGGAAACAACTTACAACAAATTGCGATAGGAGTATTGTATTCAAAGATCAATAAAGGAAACTTTTATTCTCCCCCTCACGAACACATAAAAGAATTTTCAGTAATAAACAATGAAATTTTTGATAAGTTTTCATTGTTCAAAAAAAGATATAGATTTTTCTATTTTCATGATAAGAAAGATTTTGTGGGAAAGAAATTAAAATCTGAAGATGTAATTAATAATATACAAAAAACATTTAAAGAGCATATTCGTAAAAATATTAAATTTTTAAAAGACAACCCAATTGATGAAGGCACTCTTGTTATACATATAAGAAGTGGAGATATTTTTATAGACAAGAAAAAAGATTATTATCAGAATCCTATAAATTTTTATATTGAAATCATGAAAGAGTATAAAAAAGTAGTAGTGGTGACCTCCGAGGATAGATTAAATCCTATTTGTTCAGAGTTAGAAAAAATATCTAAAGTTACTTTTCAAACACTCTCTATGGAGACTGACTTCAACATACTTTATAATTCAAAAAACTTGGCTACTTCTGGTGTGGGGACTTTCCCAATAGCAGCAGCTTTACTTTCCAAGGAGTTAAATAACTTTTACTATACAAACTTATATCTAGATGAACATTTAAATCCAAAAATGCTTAAAGATTCAAAAATTACCCACCATAAGTACAACATCAATAGTTCGTATATTTACGAGTATGAAAAACAAGATGATATTAAAAACTTGATTTTGGATAAAACAATTGAAGTACAGAAGGAAAATTAGATGTACCACTCCTGGTACTTTTTCATCAACTCTATTTTTTCGTCTCCTCGTACGTAATTAAAATGTATCATTAGAGGGTTAATATCTCTATAGTTTGAATAAAACTTTGGACCATTCGGAAATTTGTTTAGTGGTAGTATATTGTAATTAAATTTACTTTTACTTTTATTGATATAAGTTTGATCGTGTGTTTTGAAGTTCTTAAATTTTTTATACGGTATATTTATAGGATTAAAGAACTTTTTCATTTTCTTATTTGATTTAATCAACATAAACCCTGCACAAAGATTAATCTCATTAGGCTTAGAAGGTCTTTTATCATTTTG
>Ga0222719_10002719_pt1 | contig 16008 bp, 18 predicted proteins | sample C33_34DmetaG_FD_165039 | JGI IMG/M metagenome (GOLD analysis project Ga0222719, IMG submission 165039) | Estuarine water microbial communities from San Francisco Bay, California, United States - C33_34D | ecosystem: Environmental > Aquatic > Marine > Unclassified | place: USA: California... | reverse complement strand
CAATGGTAAACAAACAACGTGGCAAAAAGCAATAAGAACTTCATTCGGTTCTGAATCCGAATACCAAAATAATTCTTTAACCTTTTGTAAACCTTTACGCCTCATCACTTTCAGGAATCACACAAAATGTTGATTCAGGATATTTTTCACAGTAAGCCTTTAAATATAAACCACTATCACCAGCGAAAGTATGTACACCAGTAGGATCAGGCCATACTTCATAATCCTCTAAACTTTCAACATCTTCATTCAATAACATATCAACAGAATACATAGTCGATAAGTCGGTACATTCGCCTTCCTCATCAAATGCTTTGCAAATATGCCCTATTTCAACAACTGCATTGATTGCTGGTATTAAAGTTTCGTTGCCCTCCTCATCTTCACTGTATAGGGTTGGTCTAATGGTTGTCCATTGTTCGTCTGTAAATTCGTATTTTAAAAATTTCATCTGTATAGTTTTTTTAATTATCTTATCTTATTGTTTTTGTTATGTAAAGAAAATTAACTTGTTAATGCTTCTAATTCTGTATCGCTTAATGCTGTATCAAAGTATTGTAGTTGTTTTACGTTTCCGTAGAAATCTTGATTTCCTGCTAAATCAAACCCTAATGTATTTAATCCAGTTGGAGTTGAGCCAGTAGTATCTACACCAACCTCAACACCATTTACCCATAAAGCAAAATCATTAGCTTTGTATTTTAAAGCAATTTTATTGTTATTTTCTATATTTAAACCACTCGCTAAAATTGTCGCTATTGGACTACCTCCTACAAATACTTTTCCGTATAAGTTATTATTATCAACAAAATCAAAGAGAATTGAGTTAACATAACTTCCATTGTTTATAGAAATTCTTTTATATGTATTATCTGCAAAAGTGGAAACCTCTGCAAACAACACACCTTCACTATCGTTAAACCTTGATGCATCACCGCCATTAGTACACACATCCGCATTTCTCGTAACGGATGAGCCTTGAGTATTTATTAGCGTTGTGGCGTGGCTGCCTTGTTCAAGTTGTGCTCCAAAAACTGAAATAACTTCTCCACTTGAAGATGGAAAAGAACCACTTGGATTGTATATTCCAACACCTACTTCATTATAAACTGCATTTAATAAGTTTACTGATAATGATATTCTAATCCAATCATTTGAAAATTCACTATAAGCTGTATTAGTTATAGGAGAACCTACATTACTAATTGTTGTAAATGTTTTATTTATTGTATCAAAGTACACCTTCGCTCTATCTCCATCATAATCTTCTATTGATAAAGAAATATATCTTGACTGATTTATTTTAACAAAAAAACTTAACGTATATGAACCATTTAAAGAAACATTTAATAATCTTGTATTTGGATTATTTGATGAACTTCCAGTATGTGAAATTTCGTAATAACCATTTGTTCCTTTTGGATTAATGTTATTTGATTGTGTTTTAGTTGTTTGCCAAGTACCCCATACTGATTGACTAAAATCTTCTGAATAAGTAACTAAATTCGTTCTCTGACTCTCCAAAATTAGTGAGCCATTGGAGTTGTTTAGGTAGTCAACGCGAGGCATATTTAAACGAGTTGTCGTTGGGAAATATGTCTTTGCGGATGTGCCTTTGACGAGTTGTGCGTCTTGGATGTAGATGCCATTATCTGTTCCAGTTGATATAATACCATTTGCATACGCTGGATAAATTCTTACGCTTGTTATAGCTTGTGTAAATGTTATTGTACATCTATACCAACCGTTTCCAACACTGACAACATTTGTTGAGTCTAATCCTGACGTATTACCGACAACACCATTGCTTAAATCAAAGTAAGCATTTACCGTAGTTGAGCCATCATATGCCCAGATATAACTCCAATCAGTAGATTCAGCTTTTAAGTATACACTATAACTATATTGACCTGAAGGTCTTGTTAAAGTTTGTTGTACATATCTTGCACCAGTTGTGTTTCTTTTTAATAACCAAGCGTTATTCGTTCCATCATAGCCACTCTGACCGCTTGTCAAATCAACACCAGCACTTAAAGTCCAAGTCGTATCAAAATCATTTGATTGCTGAAGCAAATTATACGGCATCTCTTGAATATAGCCCTCTGAATCTGTGTATGTTCCAGTTGTAGATCTTGAGAATGTAAAATCTTGCTTATAGAATCTCTCACCCTCTTTATAGTATCCAAGTAGGTTGTCTGACTTTCCAGCCCAGTTGCCGCCGCCTAATTGTATTGTTGGTTCTGCCATTATAGTATAGTGTAATTATAGAATGTTGCTAAATTATTAAAACTCAAGTTTGCTTGTCCAGTCAAATCACTCAACTCCTCATCACTCAACGCCTCGTTAAAGACCATTAATTGTTTTGTTTTGCCGTAGAAAAAAGTGGTATCATTTGGAAACCTAAAATCTAAAGTGTTTAATGTGTTTGATGTAAAAGAAACACCACTATTATCTGTACCTACTTCAACTCCATTAATCCATAATGCGAAATCATTTTCCTTCCATTTTACAGCAATTTTATTTGAATCTGTAATTGTGTATGATGTTGATATAATGCTTGATTGCGTAGAGCCGCCTACTTGTACAAACAATCTAATTGAGTTTGAAGAATCATTATATAATAAGCAAACCCTATTTGTGTTGCTTCCATCTGATAAGCTAATCGCTCTTTGTGTTGAGTCATTAGCCAACGCTGCTATCTCTGCAAACAACACCCCTTCCGAGTCGTTAAACGTCGCTGAAGTCCCAGCATTATTGCATACATCGGCGGTGCGAGTTACTGTTGCGGATGTAGTTGGGATGTATGACGTTGGGTATGAGCCAGCTTCCACTTGCGCTCCGTAAGCATATCCATAATCCGTTCCACTTCCTTCATAAGTAGGATTATAATTAGTTGGATGAAAAGTTGGGTTTAAAGAATTGCTAAGTCCTATTATTACATAAGTTGATGTTCCGCTTGCTGATGTTCCAGCAACTGAAGCTCTGACCCATCCGTTACCGTAATCTTCTATTTTTGTCGAAACATTGGTAAGTCCATTTGAACTATTGCCGCCAGTTGTTAGACCTTCCGAATCAAAAACTTGCGTATAGCTATTTGAGCCTATTTGTATTTTTACAGAAAAATACCGCCTTGTCCCTTTTTTGTAAAAAACGCTTGCGGTACTTGTTGCTGATGCGGTAATTGGTGATGTATTATATATTACGTGGACACCATTATCCGCAGTTTCTATAATTTTATCCGCATTCGTTGCTCCATCTGGTGAGGTTGTATCGTTAGCAGATAATGACAAGCCTTCATTACTCCAAGCGGCATTTTCAAACTGCTCACTATATAAAGCCAAATTGGTTCTCTGTGGTTCAAGTAATAAACTCGCACAACTTGCCCCACCGCTATAATCCAAGCGAGGAACATTTGCCGACATTGTCTCAATCAACCCCTCACTATTTACCCTCGTTCCGCTTGATGAACGAGCAAAGGTGAAATCGCCATCGCCGTTGCTTGGTCTTAATGAATAAAGTTTTGTTGATTTATATCCGCTTGGTATTTGGATTAAACTTGCTTTGTCTAATATGCTCATTTGATTCTGTTTAAACTTTTAACTACACAACTTCGGTTTTCAACCACACCTCCGTCAGCTAACACTCTTAATTTGTATGCCTCAAAAAGAATCCGACCAATTGAATCGAATGTCTTTATCGCACTATATTGAACGCCAAATCCAATCATTAAAGCTTGATCAATAATACAGATCCACTTGCAACATTTACAGTCTTAAATGGTCGTTCACTCGCTGGAGCAATTACCATTCCTTTGGTCAATGTCTTTCCAGTCAATCCCCATTCATCAAGAATGTCATTGTCTAAAACATCAGTTAATGCAGTGAAAACCACATCATCATTGACTACCAAAAATCTATAATTTGTCGCAATTGTACCAGTCACAACCGCACCATTGTCTGCATATTTTCCGCCTTTTAAAGCAACTAATTCTTCTATTGTCATTTTTTAAATACTTTCTCTAACACTATATTCCATGATAACTCTCGCACATTGTGAAGTGCTATCAAATAAAATCTCTTGATTGGACAAATAAATTTGCTGAATTGTTTTGCCACCGCTTACACCTTTGAATCGATTTAAAATCAAATCAATTTGGTCAGCAATATTTGCAGCTTCAGCAAAGCCACCATTACCATCTTTGACTTTACTTGCAAAAATATTAATTTCAACATCGTGATTAATTATCGAGTATCCATCCTTAAAGTTCTCAGGTGTGGATTGTTCTGTTATTATAACACGTGGAAACAAATTTTCTTGTGCAGCAAGTCCATAGTTCAATTGCTCAACGATACTCGTTATTGATGAAACATTAAGCAATTGATAAATAGCACCCCCAATCATTAATGCAAATTTGTACTATTAATCAAATTTATTTGTGTAAACTTTTTTACTTTGTTTTGCAGTTTTTGATGCGTTGCATGATCTACACAATGCTTGAAAATTATTTTCATCCCATTTATTACCACCATCAGACACTGGAACAATGTGGTCAGTGTAGTATGATGATTGATGACAATCCACAACCTCACACACTGGATGTTGCATTTTATAAGCAAGTGATAATTTTCGCCAACGTGATGTGTTGTAAAACTTCAAATCTGCTTGGTCCTTCAACCAGTTCTTTTTTTTCTTTGGTTTATCCTCTTTAAACGAATAAACTTTGTGCGGCATTTTCGGCATAATTATGGATTAAAAGTGTTGCCTTGTATAGTATGATAGTCACCATTTTGATCACGCCAATAAATGTGTCTTTCATAAAACATAAATTCACCATTCTTAAAATAATCACCACCACCGCCACTTTCTGAAGTTGGTGGAAGTGCATTGCCTTTCATTTGAAATAGGTCTGCACGTACTTTGTTTGATTCAGTGACTTCACCTTTTTTAAACACAGGAATGTCACCTTCGTTAATTGGATAGGTTGTTTCCTTTTGAACAACTTGAATGAATGTTGCATTTGGAAGAACATCCGCAGTTACTTCAAAATAATCCGTTTCATTGTTATTGTTTGAGTTTATAACGCTTAAAATATCACCTTTATAAATCCTATTACCTTCATATGGTGGAATGTTTATTTGTTGAACAACGTGATTATCAGGAAAAAATCTTTCTACATAATCAATCCCTTCAAAAACACCACCATCATCAACCACTCTATTTTTTTGAAACACTGCATATGTATCTGATGAATTTAACATTGGAGTAAGTTCTTCAATACCTCTGTAAATTTTATTTGTTGTGTTTGCTGATTCCATATCTCGATCATCAACAACATCTTCTTTGTCAACAACATCACCAATTTTTTTAATCACAACATCTTGCCTTGCAGATATTTGTTCAAACCATTCACCATCAATTTGGTCCATTTCATAGTTACGTGTGCAACCACTAAACACATAAACTTTGTCATTGTATGCAATTGAATTAAATGGATAGTAATCACCAACCAGACCAGTTTCAATTTTTTCCAATGGCTTTGTTTGAAGTGACATTGCTTCCAACACACGTGCATAAGAAAGGAAGGGATCGATTTGGTCAAAATCACACAACCAGTTTGTTGATTCAACCAAACTAAATGATTGTGTATTGTTATAATTTTCATCAATCTGAATCTTTGCAAGTGTTGATGTTTTTAGTTCAGAATCTACAATCAACAATGGATCAAGTTCAACTTCTTTTGTAAAAAATCCGCTTGGATTTTCAACCTCCAAAGTCATTTTATTGTTATCTGTTTTTTGTTCTTCAGGAAATCTCACTTGTATTCTATCAATTACAAATGCAGTTGAATAATCAAGTGATGTATCATCGTTTATATGGTCATCAGCACCAATATAGTTAGGAGTTATTTTTAAAGTAAAGTTGCCATCAAAATCAATTGATGGTGTATTAAACACAAGAAAAGTTTGTCCATTTGTATTTTTGACAATCTTTGTCATTTTTGAGTTTGGAGAACTAACCAAGCTATTTTTCCACTCCCCATTTATATGTGGTGCATTACCTACACCATGAAGTTTGTATTCGTTTGTAAATATTTCAACATCAACTTGGCAACTAAAATTTGGTAAATTATTAAATGGTTCACCTCGTTCAGTTCTTAATCTCATTGAAACACGAATATTCTCAATTCCGTTTCCTTTTATTGTTCCAATATTTACTTCACGTTCGTTAGGATTTAGGTCGATTGAACTTAACGTGTGACTTTTAATTGACATAAAATCAATTGGAAGTTTACCTTCAATGTGTTGCTTTGCTTCTAATCTTGTTCGATATGCTCCAGCAAAATATCCAAATGTTCCACCAGCTAATATGTTCAAATCCTCACTACCTGAATTGCCGACAGTTTTTTGGTGTGAATATGTGTCATCCGTATATGTACCATCCTTTAAATATTCACGATATTTGATTGAACTTGAATCAAAATTTCGTACTTGCTGAATCCAATATATGCCTTTTGCAATATATATACGACAACTAAATAAATCCATTAATCCTTTCAGTGCATCATAATATGATATGAATTGTGTTGGTGTTTCGTTTGTGTCGCCAATAAATAAATTGTCAGGAATATATGTATAATCAAGTGGCGAATCATCCGTTGTTGTTGTTGCCTGAAGTACCTTTGATTGATATTCAATTGATTCACGAATGTAAGCATCTGATGCACCCCAAAATTGTTTTAATCCAAGAATGTCAAGAATTTCAAATATGTTGCTTTGTATTTTATTGACTGATAATGTTTCTTGTGTGTACTCGTATTTTTTAAGTGCATCAAGTCCATCAATTGCTTTAAATGTATATGGTCTTGGTTTATCTATGTTTGACCATTGAACAAGGTCCATTACAATGATACCAGCCCAATCCAATTCCCAATCCGTTGTGTATCTATAAACTAATAATTTTAGTTTGTTGTCTTGTGTGATTTGGTATTGTTCAAAGAACCTATCAAAATAACGATCATTGTTTGCATACGTGACTGATGTGCTTGATGACTTTATTGATGCAAGTATTTCATCCCCCTCACCTTTCCATTCAGTTTTTAGGTCAATAAGTCTTGGTTCAAATATTGGTTTAAATTGGTTCGCAACAATATATGTGTTTCCTATTTGATCGTAGGTTGCAGAATATGCAACATTAGTTGTGATTTGTGTAGTGATTCCATTTGAAAAAATTGATGAAACAATTGGCAATGGTGCTTGTGAAACTCCATCAATGTATAAAACCAACTCTTGACCAACCTCAAGAAAATCCCTCCAATCTTTGTCAACATAAAACGTGTTACCAGTTCCACCAATTATGTCAAGATTTGGAAGTCCAATATAATCATCACCAAACAATTCAACTTTGTATCGTGTGTTATTGTCAGACCTTAACTCACTCCTAAATATTACGTTTCCCATTTATCTTGAAAATCCTTTTTCTCTATTTTGAACCAATATTAAATCACGACCTGAAATCTTTGTTTCTAATGATATTGGTTGCAATGCCATTGTACCCATACCACCACCAGTTGGTGATGGTGATGGACCACCAGCATTCATGTCAATACCTTTTTTACTTACGTTTGATAATGCAGTTCCTGCAGCAATTAATGCAATACCACCGGCAATTGCAAGACCAGCACCAGCTGGACCAAGTTTTACAGATTCACCAATTGCTGATTCAGCAACACCAATGGCAATCATTGCCTCTCCAAATGTTTGCATAAATGCACCAATTGATTTCATAAAACCATCTCCAAAATTTTCAACATCTGCATCACCACTCATTGCATCCCCTAAAAACTTGCCAAGACTAACCGCACCTTGTGTTGCTAATTGTTGCAATCCACTTGATAGTGCTTCACCCATCTTGCCACCAATTCTATTCATTTTTTGAGTTTGCAAAAATGCTTCATCATTTTCATCCAATGGAATTGGTTCAACTTTAACTTTTAAAGTCAAAGGTGGCAAGTCTTTCATCATTTTTTCCATTGCTTCAGTTGGTGGAGTTACCTCACCCAACTTCAAACTTTGCAATGGATCAAGGGATGCAATTGTTCCAAATTTTTGTTCAAGTCTTTTGAACTTTTCAATTAATGTTTCAACCTTTGTTGTGGTTGTTGTTAAATCCTTATTTGTTTCTTCAGTTGGATTTACATTCTCAACCCTTTTTAATATTTGTTCTAATTGCTTTGTGTTATCATATAAATCAACATTTTCATTATTTACTTTTACAAGTTCATCTGAAAGTGTCTTTATCTGTTTTTCTATATTTGCAACACCAGCTAATTCAACTCCTTGAAACTCACTTTGCATTGCTCCTTGTTTGCCACGACCAGCTGCAAGTGCTTGTTGAAGTGCTTCCTTTTTTTGTAAAATTAACTTTTTTTGTAATTCTTGGCGTTCTTTTATTCTTGCATTTGTTTGTTCAATTATTGCTTTTGATGTTTCAATTGATATTTTTATTTCTTCAACGGATGCTTTTGAGCCTTTTTTCTTTAATTGATTAACCTTATCAATTTGAGTTCTTAATTTATCATAAGATTCACCAAGTTCATCTGTTGCATCTTTTACACTTCCAAACACTTCACCGCTTTCACTCGCTGCAATATTTAATGCAGCTAATGCTGATGATAATGCAATTGCAACCAATACCGCTGGATGTGCAATCAAGAATGCCATTGCAAGTTTTAATGCACCAAATGCATAAATCAATGGACCAATTGCAGCAGCAGTTGCAGCTAATTGAATGATGATTTGTTGTGTTTCAGGATTAAGTTGTGAAAAACCTTCAGCCAATTTTGCAAGAAAGTTTGTGACCTTAATAACGTGTGGTGCAAGTTTTTCACCAATCGAAATTCCCATTTCACTTACTGCTGACTGAAGTCTAAACATAGAACCTTCAAGTGTGTCATCCATGATTTTTGCCATTGCTTCGGCAGCACCACCTGACTTTTCATATGCTTCAGTAAGCTGGTTTGTTTTTTCAATATTTTCAGATAAAGTAATTGCAACACCAACAGAACGTTTGTCAAAAAATTCAAGTGCAGTTCCAGCTTTATCACTACTTTCAGATATTTTCTTTATTGCATCATCAAAATTAAAACCATCTTTTGTTGCCTTTAACATCATACCACGCAACATTGTTCCAGCGGTTGATGCTTCATGGCTATTGTTAACAAGCACAGATAATTGTGCAGTTGTTAGTTCCAATGAATTGCCCATTGCGTTTGCAATTGGTGCAACTTTATTCATTGAGTTTTGGAACTTTTCTAAATCAAGTGCAGATGATGAAAATGATTTTGCCATTACATCAGTCACACGTTGCATTTGATCCGCCTCTAATCCAAATGCTCTCAAAGTACCTCCAGCAATTGTTGCTGATTGTGCTAAATCTTCACCAGTTGCTAATGCAAGGTTTAATGTTGCACCAGTTATTTTTTCAATTTCACTTGCACTAAAACCAAGTTTTGAGTAATTCAACATTAATTCTGCAACCTCACTTGCAGAAAAACGTGTTGTCATACCCAATTGTCTTGCAGTGCTTTCAAGGTCTTTAAATGCTGAACCAGTTGCACCACTTATGGCTTTAACCTTCGCCATTGATTGTTCAAATGTTGCAAATGTTTTTGTTGCAACAGCACCCAGTCCAACAATTGGTGCAGTTAATGACATTGACATTGATTTACCAATGGACTGCATTTTTCGACCTGATGCTTGTAGTTGTCTAACTAAATTTTGTTGAGATGTACTAAATGCTTTTAAGTCAAACCCAGCACGTATGTTTATACTTTTCTTTGCCATTTTAATTGAACCAGTTTGGTTTTAGTTTTTTAAGTTGTTCAATTTCTGTTTTTGTGTATGGATTTGATTTTGTTCCTTTCTTACCGCTTTGTTCTTCCCATTCAAACTTCATCAAATCTTGTGGTCTTTTCATTGTTTTTTGCCCTTGTGATTTTAACGTAACATATGAAACCAATCTTGCAGTTTCCCACAATGATCTTGCATTTATATTTTCATTCAAACGATGTCCAACATATGCATCCCATATTTCAACCATTGTATAATTATTTAAACATAAAGGACTTTGTTTCAATGCACCCAAAACAAAACCCCTTATGAAATTATGCAATGGCAATTTTACTTTTTTGCTTCCACATTTAAGTTGTTAAATGCTGCCATGTCTTGTGACATAGCTTCAGTGAATACATTAATCAAACCCATGTCATCATCAATTGCATCAATAATAAAGTCCTTTGTGACCTTTTCACCTGATGATTTCATTCCAGCATAAGCAATGTCAACAATGGATTCCATTGTCATATTATCACCCATTTTTGAAACGCTTTCACCAGTTTCTTTTTCAAACATTAACAATGCTTTGAAACCGAATTTGAATTTGTACTCTTTGTTTTTAATTTTTATCATGTCACAAATATAAAAAAAGGGAATGAAGTTACCCCCATCCCCCATTTATCACAATATAACAAAAATCAATATCTTACACAGTTGCTTTTGTTACTGCACCAGTTCCCTCAAAAGATACTGAAAATGTGCTTGATTCCTCAAGGCCATCAGTTCTTTCAAGTGATGTGATGTAGCATGAACCACTATATTCTTGATCACCAACAACATCAGTTGTCCATGTTACAGTCACCAAAGTTCTTGCAGAAAATACATCGTATAAATCTTCATATCCATAAGTTGCATCCTCAGCAAAAAACCCTTCAGCTGAACCACTGAATGATTTTTGACCCTCAAGACTTTCTTTCCATCCTGATGAATCCTTTGTACTTGCATCTCTTGTTGACATATCAAATGTCAATGAGTTTGATGTTAGGTGTGCTACTGTTGTTCCAGCAACTTGTATTTTTGCTAATGTTCCGTTTAATATTCCAGTTGAAGCCATTTCTTTTATTCTTAAATTTTATACAATATTAATTATTAGATTTTTTCTTCTTTGTAACTTTTTTAACTTTTGGCTTTTCTTCATTGTCCATTGCTACTTCAACAATGTGTTCAATTTCTTCTTCGAAAGTAAAACCATCAAGTGCTTTTGCTACTTTTAAGTCAATCAATTCTTTTCCTAATTTATTTGATACACGCAATTGTGATCCTTCAGGTAGTGTTCTTGCATGGATTGCATAATCCGTTGTCAATTCTATTCTCATAAATTTAATTTTTTAGCTTTTCTTTTTATATACTTTTCAAGTTTATCACTCGCTTGTGTGTATATTTTATCACTCGTTTCAGAATAAGTTTTCTGAATAAAATTCTTTTTCCCAGTTGGGTTTGCTGAATGTGTTCCAACTCCGTACTCAATCCACCACGCATAAAAACCATCAAACTTCCTTGCACCTTTTCCATATTGTGGACCAACTAAAACATTTGGATATTTTTTTGATGGTGATGTTTTGACCTTAATTGCGTTTTTTAGTTCTTGTGGTGGGTAATCAGTACCCCTTATAGTAATGGTTTCAGTTCGTTGATTTGGTGCATTTTGTTTCATCTTATCAACCACTGGTTGCATTTGCCTTCTTAATATTTTAAGAATTTCACGCCTTTTCATCTTGTCATCCAAAGATTGAATTTCAAGCATAACACCTTCAAAACCTTCAATTTTATAGTTTATCATAGTTTTTTGTTTGCACTAATCATCAAACCTTCACGACCAAGTTCCTGGATGTCCAGGATATCATAGTATTTTGAATTGTAAAAAATACGCATTGATTCATCAATTCCATCAAAGAACCGAATCTTAAATTTAACCTTGCTTGTTGATGTAACTTGGTCCGCTTCAACTTTTTCATTACCTAAACCACGCTGCACATTTGCAAAAGTTGTGTGATACGTTGACCAACTTGCAGTGTATTCACCAATTGAATTGGTTGAAAACGTTTGTGATTCAATTACAATCTTCCTATCTAAACGACCTATGTTCATATTTCAGTTCGTTGGCTTACCATTGACATTTGGAACTTTGTCCCACGAGATAGGTTGTGCATATTGCTTCCAACAATTGTGCTTTGTCTATTCTCAAACATATCAGATACAATCATTCTCAATGCTTGTTTCACCATGTCATCAGTATTAGCCGAAGTTGTTATTTCAATCTCAATTGGAAAGTCACGATCATATAAGTTTGGCAAATTATCCTTCATTTCTACATATGAATAAAGTCCATTTGTTGCAATGTATTTTGATGAATCCAACAATGTACGTGTGTTGTCAGAGTCATAATAGTAAATTGAAAAGGTATCCAAAGGATTGACATCAATTCTAAAATCATCCCATTCTATCATGTACCCAGTCACACCGCCTTTGATAAGCAAACCAGCTTCGTTCCATAACATTAAATGTGCAGATGCTATGTAATCATTAATGATGTCATCAAACGATGAATCTAAAATGTTTAAATGTCTTTTTGCTTCAACCAAAGTCAATGCCCAATTGACCTCTGGTGTGTAGCTTGTTATTTTTTTGTTTCTTATCATTGATTTTAAAAAAAAAGAGGATGGGCAAAACCCACCCTCTTTATATATTAACTAATTACTATAAATGAATTATCCAGTGTAGCCACCCACGCTGATTGCAGCATCTTGTACAAGTGCAGCATCCCAGTAAGAATTTAAGATTAATCTATTTGTTCCGCTTACCGCTTGTGTATAAGGATCAACCAAAATTTCAACTCCACCGAATTGTGCAATTTGAACTTTTGAGAAGTCACCATAATAAACCGCTGGATTAGTTATGTCAGCAATTTGGTTTGAAAACTTCGCCATAACCCCCATAATCATTTCGTTGATGATTAAAGGATTAACACCACTAACTTGTGCAGCAGTATAAACTTCACTAAATAAATCGTTGCTGATTGCAAATCCTAAATTACCTCTGTTGTGGTTATTAGATTGTACTTCCTCAACAAGTGCCATCATCAATGATGTGATGTTTGCATTTGTAAGTGGAGTTTTTCCGTTACCAAGATAATCATAAGAACCATTTGCAGAATCATCAGTGAATAAAGCATATTCAACTTTCGCTCCAACCGCTTGAGCAATTGAGTTTCTCAATGCTGATTCAAGTGATTCATTGTGTTGCATTGCAGCTTGTTTGCTATAATCAACATAAGATGCAAGTCTTTTTGGTGCAAGGTCTTTTTTGCTCATTGCAGAACCGCCGTCAGCAGCTGCATCAGTTTCACCTTCCCATTGAGTTGTTACCGCACCCAAAATAGGAATACGTTGGTCAGTTGTAGATGATACACGAGTAACACCAAGGTCATCAAGAATTGTGTTTGCATAAACTGCATCAACAAAACTTTGAGTTTCAATTCCTGAAGTTCCGTTTTCAGTAACAACCGCACGATTTAAAATCATTGATGGTATAACGATTCCGTTTGCACTTCTACCGATTGCCATCATTTCTTTTTCACCTTCTTGAGCCATTTCAGCTTCAACTCCTTCAAGTTTTCCGCCAAATGCTGCACGTACCGCTTTACCAAAAGAAAATTCTCTAACTATTTCTTTCTCTTCTTTGCTTTCAGTCACAACTGGACTTCCGCCTAAATTTGCTGCTTTCATTCTAATTTCTTCTTCTTTTTCTACTTTTGGAAGTTCATCAACTAATTCAGTTAATCTTTCCATGTTTGTATCAAATGATACTTTTTCTTCTTCAGAAAAATCTCTATTTTCATCAGATACTAAATTTTCAAGAGCATCAAGGGAAGTTTTTACTTCACCGATTTCTTCTCTTATCGTTTTACTATTTCTCATTTTCTAAATTTTAATACTACAAAAATCAATTATTTGTTTATATGTACTTTGTAACAATTTTAACTTTGTTGTAATTACGCAAAGCTGATTTTGTTTCAAGTCCCATTTCTTGTTCAACAATTTCTTCTTCAACCTCAAGTGATTTTTTAAGTTCATCAACTTGGTCAGCACTTCGTTTAAACGCATCACGATTTGAACCAGCACTCACAATTGACCACTCAACTAATTCTTGTCGTGTGAAGTAAATGGTGTTTCTATCCTCATCTTCTTTGTTGCCATATCGGTATTCATGTGGTATTGCTCCAACACTGGCCATCTTTAAAATCCCATCTTGCATTTTATTAAACACTTTGTCAGCCAAAGGATTGTTTCCTTCACGTTCAAATGTTACTTCACCAATCAATGCTTCACCATCTCTAAAAACTCGTGATGTTCCAATGATTGTGTCAGGATTTGAACCACTCACTTCATGATTGTATCCAACAATTGGATTTCTGTCATAAGTTGACAAATCCCATCCATCAAGTTTGAATGATGTTCCATGTCTATCAATTGACTCGGTTGATATTACAAATTGCGCAGTACGTTCAACTTCGTTTATATTTCGAACTTCTGCAAGTCTTTCTATTTTATTCATTATTTTCTTTTTTATAATATTCTTTTATATCTTTAATGGGTATTCTATTTATTTGAACATAACGTTCATCACCACCCTCAATTGGATTCCTATCCTCTAACTCAAGTACATCGTTTATGCTATAAGCACCAATGTCAGTCATCAATCGATAGTATTCCCCTTTTGTCTTGACATCAGTACGAAGTAAACGATCAACATTGTGCTTAAAATAATGGTCAAGTTTTTCTGTATCTTTTAATAGTTTTCGTCTATATTCTTGTTCAATCTTTTCAATCCACGTTCCAATTGAATAAGTCACAAATTCAATTGACTGGTGTTCAATGTTTGAAAACGTTGAATTTTCCATCTCATTAATCATGTGTGATGGAATTCCTAAGATTGTTGCAATCTCATTCTTTTGGAATTTTCGTGTTTCTATAAATTGAGCATCTTCAGGTGGTAAACCTATACGATGATATTTTGAACCAGCATCAAGAATTGCAGTTCCACGTGTTCCATTTGGTCCATAGTTTGCAGTCCATTGTTGACTAATTGCTTCTTTTGTTTCAGGTTTTAATACACCAGCATATTCAATAAATCCATCAATCCTTGCAGACTTATTATAAAAGTCAGCACCATAATCTTGTGCTGCAATTGATAAACCAAGATTTTGTTTGTGGGCTTTTATTGCCGAAAGTCCAACAACTGGATCAACTCCAAACCCTCTAAGATTTATCATGTCAGCATCTTTGACAAGCAATGATTCAGTTTCATTGTATGCTTCCTTGACCTGAACTTTCCAATAAATCTCATCGTCATATTTTATTGGCTCACATTGTTCACGAGTTACATTGACCAATGATGTTGGTGTTCCGAACTGATCACGTTCAATAATTGCCAAACCATTGCCATGATTAATTGCTGATGTAATTAATATTTGAGTAAAGTCAAATGAAATTGATTCGTAGTTTGCTTCAGCATTCAACAAGTATTCTGTTGGATGTGCAACAATTTCACGCCTTCCGTTTTGTTTGCGAAAAACCTCAACTGGCAACATTGCCACTGATTCCGTTATTCTTCTTACACCAGCCCAATATGCTGACAAACCCATTGCAGTTTGTTCAGTGACTGGAGTTCTTCCAATCATTCCACCAAAGTTTGCATTTAAGAAACCTTTTTTTGCGGATAGAACTGGATTGATTCTTTTGATTTCAAATCCAAATAAATTCACTAATGCAAAAATGAAACAATAGTTTTTTAAAAATATGTAAAATATTTAACTACTTTTTCTTAAAATTAATTGATTGCAATGCTTTGAATGATTGATAATTTCTGTGTGGTTTATAGTCAGGTAAATAAATATTGATTTCTTTCACGCATTGATCGTAAGCCATTTTGCGAATCTTAACCTTTTTCAAATGCTTATGAAACAAGTCATCAATTCCTTTTGTCACTGCATCAATTATTTCTTCAGGAACTTCAATTTCACGATTGTTTTTATTTGATAATATCACACGATATGAATCAAAATCTTTGTAATGATTAAAATGTGGTGCATATTCACGAACCAAATCAAGTGCAG
>Ga0222719_10002716_pt1 | contig 16017 bp, 9 predicted proteins | sample C33_34DmetaG_FD_165039 | JGI IMG/M metagenome (GOLD analysis project Ga0222719, IMG submission 165039) | Estuarine water microbial communities from San Francisco Bay, California, United States - C33_34D | ecosystem: Environmental > Aquatic > Marine > Unclassified | place: USA: California... | reverse complement strand
GACGTTAACGTCAATATTGGACGACATGCCGATCGCCGGCGCACGAGTGGCGAGCGAAACGGCGCGGTGTGAGGACAGTGATTGACGTATAACGAGAATTTCGCAGTACAAATCTAAAAAATCAACGGTGTTGCCTGGAACAGACTTGATGTGTCGCACATTTGGTGCTCGGTGCGAGAAATTAATTGTTGGTTATGATGTATATATATGATGTCAATGTTTGCCGGCGGCGTCGCGATGGGCGGCGGCGGACATCGCGTACGCGGCCGCGACGTCGGTGTCGGCGTTCATCTTGTAGACATCGTTGAACGAATACGGATTTGGCGTGAGCTTTTGCTTGAACACCTTACCACCGCACGTGGACGTTGACGACGTCATGACAAGTTTGGTAGAATCGCTGCCATTGGCGGCGGGGATGAAGACGTTGGTGAACACCGAGCCGTCAGGTAAGATTAAACCTTCGTCGGATTCATCCACAACGTTGTACACCACGCAGTTGTGCGCGCGAATATTCTTCGCCGTCACATTGACGAGGAGCGAGTTGGAAATGTCCGCATTCACCGTACGCACGTGCGAAAGTACAGATGCGCTCACTGATCCGGACGCAATCTTAGACTCCAACACGACGGTGGCGGCGTCCACGGCGGCGCCGCTGACATCGGCTTTTACGCGACGTGAGTCCTCTGGAATGCCGAGGTACAATCGCAACGCCTTTGACTCTTCGCCATCACCCAGCGCTAACAGATTGTTCTTCAAATACAATGCGAGCAAACCGTAGTCCCACCAATAAGAGCCCGAACCGACGTTAATGGCACCAAACATACCCTTGTCTGGATGCGCGCCCAAGAGCTTGGCGCGGAACGCCTGCATGCGCCCGTGGTGCGCCGACGCCTGCGCCTCGGTTTCACCCTTGGTGACCATCACGCCAACATAGGCATCGCTCTGCATGGTCAATGGCATCCAGAAATGCGGGTCGCTATCCATCTTAGCTTGCTTGGCGGCGATTTCAGACGCAAACTCTTCCATCAAGCCGGCGAGCATCGGCGCGGACAACGAAAACGACCCGAGCGATGGACCGACGCTGCTCACCGCCCCGAAAGACGCCAACAACCCTTGTGCGGTTTCATAAGATACCTTTTCAACTTGTGTAGCTTCATTCGTGTCGTTGACAGCGATTAAACCATACTTTTCGAGACCGCGTTCGCGCCACTCATCCGCCGTCGGCATCGGTCCCATGACTGCGAGAATATCAGCGTGATGCGCTCCACTCGCCCCATGCCCAGCCGATGGTACGAAAATTTGATCACCCCAAAACACACTGCATCGTCCAGCGCGTTCGCTCGCGTACCGTCCAGTCTGGCGAATCACCGCTTCCAAAATCGTCAAATTCTCCGTCGCGCCGTTCACATCCACCAAACTCGGCAACTTTACGCCCGGCTTATTATTATTCTCGGACCCAGGCAACGGCGCCAATCGCGTGCCCTTCCCAGCGGTGTGATACATCCCAACCGACCCACCACTCGCGAGCAATGCGTCCAAGTCAACACTCTCGCTCGCATTCTTCGCTTTATCGCGCGCTTTCGCGTACGCGTACAGCGTCCCCAACCCGTTACCGGCGCCATCCCCGTTCCAGTCTTCGTGCACACACACAATCACCGCCGCAGCTTTCGCCGCCTGACCGCGCGTGTGTTCCAACCTCGTTTGCCAATATGACTCTTGCGCGGCGTTGGATGTGCACACGATGACCGCGTCGTAGCCAATGACGGCATTCATTTCCGCGATGGAGCTGTGCATCGAGGCGTGGTTCACAGCCGCGGACGACATGATGGCTTGAAACGACGTCGACGGAGGGCTAGGTTGGACTCCACGCGCGACGGTGGGATGTATGTGGGGCGCGTGCGTGCGCGGGTGCGGTGTCGGGCGCGTACGACTACGATGCGCGCGCAAAAGCGTGCGGAGTTTTGAGGGTTTCAGGTTCTCTGTCGTTCGCGTCTCCGAGAAGGAATAAGAGAAGGAATAAAAAGTTCCGAAATTTTCCGATGTTGCGTGTGCGTCGTAAGCTTTCGTGGTATTGCTGTTGCGAATGCGATTTAATTACAACAAACAATCACGCGGCGTTGTAGAAATAGAGGGAGTTGGCGGCGGCGGTGGCGACTATGTTTTCGCTCGGATGCCACGCCATGTGAAGAATTTTACCCGCAGCGAAATCCGCCGGGGATAAGCTGAATACGTCGTTAGCGGTGATACTGTTGCTGGAACCGGTCCTAGTGGTGTAATCCATTCTATTGCGTTGGGGTGTTTTGACGGCAGAGTTGGCGCCGCGGGATTTACCACTCGGGTCTTTTGAAACTTCAAACGTGGCGCCGCTCGCACCGTTATCATCCGCGGCGGTATTGAAACTTTTGAACACGTTACCATACGAGCCAGTTGCGATGTTCGAGCCGTCGTTGCTGACGCAGCACTGGAATTTGTCGAAAATCGAATCATTTTCGTACAAGTCGCATAACTTTGGTCGCAAGTGGTCGTGCACGTTTACCGTCGCCACCGGGGCTCTGTCCATGTTAATGTCCCAGAGTTTCATGGTGAGATAATCTCGCGACAAGATGTATCGACCGTCTCTGCTAAACTTGATGTCACTGATGCTGGCTATGATTTCTGAAAAGAAACTTCTCTTCTCAGCCGGCTCAGGAAGCTCAAACAGCTTGGCGTACGAGTCGCACACAGCGTGCTGTCGCAAATCTGTCAAACGAATCGTACCCTTGCTCGATGAATACGCCAAGTAATTGCAGTGCGTCGGATGGAATTCAGCCGCGGTAATGACTTCGCTCAAATCCTCCATGTTTGTCGGCTTGATATCGACAATGTTGAAACTTTGTTGCGAACTCTCCAAGTGCCACAAGTTGATGCGTAAGTCATCGGCGCTGATAAAAGTCTCGCCGTCACTATTCACGCTCAAAGAATTGATATGATAGGCGTGTGCGTTAGCGTATACACGCCTATTACGCGCCGTGAACACACTCTCCCCTCGCACGACTGATGGAAATTTCAGTGTGCCGTTGTGCTGCGTTTGTGCCGTCACATCTGGAGCGCTACTTGCTCCGCCGCCATTCATACGTCTAAATCCACCCCCCTCTCCTCTATCTACGTTGAACCCACTGACACACTCTAAGTGCTTTTCATAAACCTTCCACAACTTGATCGTCTTATCGTTTGTCGACAACACAAAGTTTGCGTCGTTGGCGCCTTGGTTGCACCACCGGAGCGTGTTAATCTTCTCTTCAATCTCCAGCGACTTGAGATAATCAAACTCTGGCTCGTGCGACTGAAACTCTGTCAAATACCTATATTCCACAGGTTCTTTCCTCCCACTAAACATCGCTGGCGGACGAACATCACTCCCATCCGCCCCGCCGACGCCGCTCTCGTAAAACCTCGACCGTAGCTCCTCGATTGCGCTTTTCGAGTGATGTATGCGCTCAAACAGCACCACCCGCCCTCCACGATCACCCGTCGCTAATTTCTCACCAGTCACGTTAAATTCCACCGCGGATATAATGTCTGCATCCTGTACCTCCTCTCCAGCCGCGCGTTCGCCGAAAACCTGTGAAAACTCAAAATCCAGACCCGCTGGCGCGTCATCACCCCCGTGCGCCCGCATCCTCCGCGTCGCGCTCGCGCCTCACTCGCGCACACACACAACGAATATCACCGTCTACGTTCCACGCGCTACGCAGCCGCGTTCACGGCGCTGACGAAGCGTTCACGGGCGCGCCCGCGCGTCGATCCGATGGCGGCGCCAGACACCTGTGTCGCGCGCGCCAGCCTCGACGTGCGCGCGCGTCAACGGCGACGCGTTGCGCGAGACGGGTGGGAAAGAAACGTTCGCGAGTGTTTGCGCGAACGGTGCGCGTGCGGACGTCGATCGCGTGGCGACCGCGCGTGGAAGTGGCGGCGTGAGAGTGATTTTCTGGTCAACTCCTTTGGAGAAAACCATTAGAAACTTGACGAATCATGAACAGGAAGTCGGGTCGGGGGGTGGACTCCCGACGGAACTTTTTCAAGACAAGAGCAGACAGAAGAGAGAGAACCGGTTTCACGTAGCGTGCTTTGATGATAATATTACAAGATTCGCGTCGCGGAGGTTGGGATTCGATAGAACACATTGAGTGGTGGTAATGGACGCGGGTCCATGAGCGATGCTTTTTGTTCATCGGATTGGTCTTGGGCGTCGGCGCTGGCGGCGCCAGAGGAACTGGCGGAGGCGAGCGCGGCTTTACGCGCAGCTTTGTCTTCTTCGATAGCCGCCGTGGCGGCATCGGGTAAGATTGCGGGATGACGCATGGTGAATAAGAAACCTGCGGAAATCGACCATTTTATGGTTCTCGGGGAAAAGATGGTGAAAAAGGTTTTCATGAAGACGCCGAGGACGATGTTGGTCATGAATCGCACGACGACGTCAATGAAAATCAACGCCCATGCGATAATCACGAGCGCGAGCACGACGCATGCAGTGATACGTGGCTCGTCCCAATCCAAAATGCATGCGATGCGTTCGAGAACGCCCGCGGCGTCGTCTAACACTACTTGCGCGTCTTGAATCATGTGTGAAATTTCATCCATTTGACGTTGCAACGCCGCGAGCGGGTTGAGAGATTCAAACGTAAACGCTTGTTTTTCTTTCTTTTCCTCTTTTTCTTTCATCTCGATTGCTTTAGCTTCAGCTTCTTCTTTTTGCCTCTCTTTTTCTCTCTCAGCTTGGCGTTTGCGCTCCTCTTCGAGACGTTTTCTTTCGGCTTCTTCCGCTTGACGCTTGATTTCAAGCTCCTCTGCAGACTCGGGGGCGAACGCCATGCCAACAGATAGCCAGTTATCCGGAACGCACCGCTCGAGCACGCGCTGGTGGCGAGATGGAAACCGCATGAGCGATTGGAACACGATGCTCAAGAGGATCATGGGAAGAAAGGTGTTCGGATGATGAATGACAAACACCATGACCAGCTGCGCAAACGCTGTCAAAGGAATGGATTCCCAACTGAAAACGTATGAAAAGTTATCACCCACGGACGTGAGATTAGTCACAACGCGCTCGATGCGAGCGATGGAACTTTTAATACCCTTGATGCTCACTTCTTGTTTTGAAAAGTCGAGCAATTCTTTCGACACAGATTCTGGAATTGACGGATTCGAGTTGTAAAGACGCTTCATGATCATAGACGAATGCGCCTTCATCATCTGCCTGCGCTCGATTTCAGTGAGCGGTTGGAGGTACCACTTGTCTGGAAGAACTGGTTGCGCGTATCTGTATGCCAACACGGTACCAGACTTGTGCTTGAACGTGAACGACGCGCGCAACTTCCCAACCGTTTCGACGACGCCACCCTTCATCATTTTGAGCGGGAAGTCGTCCTCGTAGCGCAAGCCATCGTCCAGAGTAGATAGAATCACTTTGATTCGTCCAATCATCGTGCCTTTTGACAAACTAAATAAGCCCACGGTGACTGGATCGCTGGGTTCCATGATGGGATATCGAAGCCGAATGTTCCATTGCGGATTCGCATCGGCTGTTTTGTCTGGCAAACGAGACCAGTATGGGCCAGTCTTTACCATCACGAACGTGTCTTGCGGCTCTACTAAATCAATCCCTTCCAAAACATCAACTGTTAAACGTCCGACAGCTTTACTTGTGTTTCCTCCGTGTAAGTGCTCAAAGTATTCTTCATCCAAATAGGCACGTATTTGAAGATCGCCATACTTTGTACCTTCAGCGTCAGCATCCTTGCCTTCGGCATCCAGTAGCGTGTGCCATTCGCGTTCAGGTGCTTGCCCAATTCCCGTATGAAGCTTGAGCTTGCTAATTGGGATTTTAACCTCACCAATTAAATCGTCATAGCTCGTTGCGCCGTCGTAGTCGTACATGCGGAAAATCAACTCTGAGCTATACGGCTTAGCAGCGATAAAGTTGAACGTGCGATTCCATTCAGGGTCCGTGGCATCATCAATATAGTGCGTTTGTTGTTTGTGCTCTGTTCCATCAGGCTGCACGAGAATGACTTCGACGTATGGATCGCTCCCGTCGTCATCGTCCAAGTTGATGATGTTTCTGCCAGCCTTAACTTCAACGCGCAGCAACGCCGAGACAGGATCGCAAAAGTGATTGATCGCTTCCCCGGACTTTGGGTCAGGCTTGCGCAAGACTGGAACCCCGGCCACTCGGTATTCTTCGTCGTGGCGGTTACCGAGCCAGTACTCGACTTCAACTGTTCCCGTGATGGTTCGTTCGCCTTCCCAAAACATCAATTTCTCCTTCAAGTGATTGACGTCGAAAAAGTCTGGCTGCTGGTCTTTCGGCAACGGTCCTAGTTTGAGCACACTGCGCGTGCGACGAGTTCCGTAGACTTTCGTGCCCGTCAAGTCGAGCTTTGTGTATCCAATAAAGTCGTTCAACGCCACGTCTCTGTCAAACAAGTGAAACTCCAGCGCATCCGTCTCATCTAGGCTGATCTTATTCGGCGGAACTCTAAAAGTAAACACCTCGTCCCATTCAGGGTTGAGCGTTTCGTAAATAGTTTTCGTCGTCGACTCCAAACCGCGATAGCGTACAGATGTGAATGGATCTGACGTCCCGCCGCTGTCCATCGCCAGTACGTCAGTTGCCTTGACCACGCGAACAAACAAGCACCTCGACACTTCGTCTTCGACGTCGATCACCGGCAACCGCGGTGCAGGTTTAGGTTTCGCCCCGAGCAAGCTTAATTCCGCGACGAAACTCTGCAGTTTCTTCTCAGCGCTTTCTCGATACTCTTGCACCATCTCCGCCAGCCCACCGCTCGCCCGTCCGTCGCCTTTAGACTTCTTCTTATCCTTCCCAGGACCCGTCGCCACGCGCTCATCCGCATTAGGTTGCGTTAAATTCCAACTTTTCACCAAGCAATCAAAAGCCGGGGCGCTATTGGTAAAGCTCAGCGATAAAGTCTTCCCGTTTGCGCGTTCCACGACGAGCGACAATCGACTCTCCGCGCGAAGCGTAGCCACGTCCCTTAACTTGACTTTCATCGACGATCCACTCAATGCGACGCCGAATATATCACCACTGAACAGCAATGCAGTCTCAAACACGCTGAGTTTACCCATCACGGGCGTACGCGCGTCGGGATCATGGTATACGCAATCGAATTTACCGAACTCGCGCTCCTTTTCAGCGGGCATTGTGCGTACTGTTCACGCGCGCGCGCACACGATAGCGATGTACGCGGCGGCGCAAACGTTCGCACGCGCACTCGTTGGTTCGAGAGTCGCGCGCGCGGTGGTAGATGATCACGTATACGCACGAGTCGGGGAATGGAGCTCGTGAGTATATACTGCTCTGTGGATTACTGTTAGGAATCGCGCCTTCGTGCCGAAACGTCGGGTATGAATGTCGTTCGTGTAACGCTGGGTGGATTTCTGTATGTGAGATGTGCAATTTTCGTTTGTTTTGCTGAGCGTGTATGTGTGTCATTGACATCGTAATAGTGATGGTATAGGAGGCGCTCGAGCCTCGAGCAGAGCTCTCAGTGTTGAGAGCGCCGGAGACGCTCGATAATGTATATCGTATCGTACTGTATATATGCGTACACTTACGCATTGGCGATGATGTTCGTCGCCGGTTCCCACGTGGCTTGGGATTCGTCAAATCCACGCCACTTGATGAGGAGTTGCTCACCACGACCGCGCTTTCGGCGATCTAAGATGGCTTCAAACTCATAAATATCATCACCGGCAATCGGAGCGGGCACCGGAACAGACTTTGTCGGCTTGCTTGCGACTGATTTCCTTGCCACTGAGGATTTGAACTTTTGACGTGGACTAGTGCGAGAAGAGCCTCCGCCTTGGGCTGGCGTGCCGACATTGGGCGACGACGCACTCGGGGTCGATGGGGCCACGCGGCGCTTCTTCGGCGTGCGGTGCACCACCATGTACTCAGCGTCATCCGATTCTGATTCCGCTGGTGTCGCGTTTTCACTGGAAGACACATCTCGCGCGCTTTCTTCATCGGCACTCGACAAGGCAACGACCTGCTCTTGTTCTTCTTCTTCTTCTTTGTCAGCCACGGGTCGGCAAAAGTCATCGCGCAACCATTTACCCCACCGAAACGTCAACTTGCGCTCCGCAATCGTCTCCGCGTCTTCACCAGTCTCGCGATGCACCAAGTAATCGTGCACGTTATCAAAACCGTGCGCGCGCGCGAGCTGAATCATCTGGTGCGTCGGCGTTAATCCCGCCTTTTTACGGCACGGACCACAGTTGCAGCACGTCACGCACCCATCCCCGCACGACCCACGGCATCGCGGACATTCCCAGCATCCACTCGCCACGGCGTCATCAATATCCTCACCGTGACGGTTGCTCAAGCACATGCCGCAGAACGCCAAGGGCAAACGCGCGCCGGAGCATCCAGCGCCCGTGCACGTCACATGCGTCTCGACAGTCTTTTGACGACACCAGTGACACGTCACCCCAAGCTCGCTATCGTACACTCGCCCACCGACTGAAAACACCGCTCGCGGCGCGTTGCTCGGTGCGCGTACGACTCGCGGCGCGCGCACACGACGGTCTCCAGCCTCACACCCGGGCTCATCCATACCAAAGTAATCCACCTTTTTCACGTCGCGCGAGGATCGTCGGCGCTCGGTGTCTGGTAAGATTTCTCTCACCGGACGCTTACGCGGCGTCTGCGCATCAATTAAAGGTACATAGAACGAACAAAATACAACGTCAGTACGCAATCAGTGCATGCGTCATGCGAGAGACGTAATCTCGGGCGAATGCGCGGCGGAACACGCGCGCGATCGGTACCAATGCAAAAACTGCACTGACATCGCAACGCACCTGAGTCTTTTTCGCCACGGCGGCGACGGCGGCGAGGTTAGACGCCAAGGTTGTGATGCCCATGGCAGCCATGCGCGCTTTATTGGCTTCGATGCGCGCGGCGCGCTCGAGTTCGAAGGCGTTCGTGATTGTCATCGTCGGATACGTGTGGTGCGGAATGCCGTTTTCGCGCCTTTTTTCGCGCCTTTTTTTTGCGCAATTCAAACTCACCCGCGGCTGTTGTCGATTGCGTCGACCCAAGGGCGTGGGATGCTCGTGTGATAAACAATGCGTGTGATTTACAAGAATGACGATACGATACTAGAGCGATTAAAGCGCACCGCACCGGCGAAGGGCAACCCAGGTGCGGATTTTGCCGTACACCGCGGCTTCGAGCGCGCGCACTTCGGGAGGCTTGTCGGCGCTCGGGATGTCTGGAACGAGACCCTGAGCGAAGTCTTTGGCGGCGTACTCTGGTGAAGTACGAACGTCAAATCCGAGGGATGCTTGTCGTTCGGCGAAACGCTGGCAGTCTTCCGTGGTGAGCCTGTGCTCGGGCTGAAGGCTGGCAAAGGCGCGGTCGAGGTCCACCGTCTTGCCGTGTTGCAACGCCTCCATCAAGTGGCCGAAAACCGTGGCGGGTTGAATAGCTTTGTCATTTGGTTGCGTCAACGCAATCGCTTCGATGTGCTCACCGGCGGTGAAGCGATCGTAGCTTAATTCCCAATTTGGTTTTAACATACCTCCGCCTGCCGCTTTCGGCGCCTTGCGCGGCTTGTACACGGCAAATGCCCAGGGCTCGCGCGGTGTAATCGTGCCGAAACGCAATTCGTTACCTGAAGCGTTTACAGAGGCAGGTGGCGGCAAAAATTCTTCAGCCGCGTCGTTGATGACCTTGGATAGTTCTTCGACGCCAGTGACCCGCACGCCGACAGCGCGCAACGCTTCAACTGAACGGGGCAGTACGTACGCAATCTTTTTGCAAAGAAACGATTTGAGCACGGCAGCGGGTGCCATACCAAGCGCCACTGCGCGTTCATCACGCCAGGCTTCAATCTTCTTGAGAAGTGCCAAGAGCGCATCCGCACGCCGCTCGTTGCCAGTGCTGCGATAATACACCAACTTGTTCATCCATTCAAGTTCAGCGTCGATAATTTCACCACTCCCGCGCTCTAATTCGTGCGCTGGGATTTGCGAAGTGTCAACGCCACCATCGAACAACTTTTTCTTGATGGCGTCGAGCTTATCTTTCAATTCTCGCTCAGCGTTCATGACCGTTTCGGGTGTAGGCAAGATTAACGCTGGCGGAGACTGCGTGCAGAATTGCTGCGCATCGCTAGTTAAAGCGTACACAGAATACGTACTGTACCCACCTTTGACAATTCGTTCCAAAACTAATCCCGTCTGCGATAAGATGGCCATCATTTCTTTGAAAAATTCCGTCGACGTCGATCCCGGCGTGTGGTTCTTGGCGGCTAATAGTGCGGCATTTATCGCCTCTCGCTGCCACGGCGCTAGCGGTTCGCTCTCTTTTGAGTTCGTGATCGTACGAAGAAACTTTGTCATCGTCATGCTCCCACCCGCGAATTTCAACGTGAGAAATATCGGCCGCGCTTCGATGGCGAAATTTCGTCGCAAAACATCTTGGCCGAGCGCGCTTCGAGCGCAGTTGTCACACGATGCGTCACATCTAGTAAACGGAGGTTTCTCTTCGAAGTGACGCATGATGAGCACGCGTCGACACGTCTCTCTATCGTTCACAAAAGCCTTCAGCATGTCTGTTGAATTTTGCTGCGTGCGCGCGGCTTCTGGAGTTAAGTCTTTGGTGTAGAAATCAGACGAGTATCTCGTAAAGTCGTTGTCGGCGAACATGAGCGTGACATTAGAATCCATGCCATCGCGCCCGGCGCGACCAATTTGCTGGTAGTACTCCTCCATAGTCTTCGGCGCGCCGTGGTGTATGATGCGGCGAACGTCGCCCTTATCGATCCCCATGCCAAACGCCGTCGTAGCGACAATGACGGGCGAGCGCGAAGTAAGAAATGCCAAGTGTGATTCACGACGATCTTCATTGGGCATGGATCCGTGATACATTTGCACCACTGAATCGCCAAGACGCTGCTTCAACGCTCCGCACAACTTTACAACCTCAGCAATCGTCGCGCAATACACAATCGTCGCCACCGCTCCGTCGCGACCGCCGATTTGTTCGTAAATTAGTTGCAAATCCTTGCCAAAATCCACCTTGCGCGTTACTGAAATACGCAAGTTTGGTCTATCGACAGAATTCGACGCCACAAATGGATTATTCAGCCCAAGAATCTTCATGATATCGTTTCGAACAAAATTCACCGCCGTCGCTGTCAACGCCATGATTGGCACAGTCGGCAACTGCTCACGCAACATGTTCAACTGCGTATAACTCTGTCTAAAATCATGCCCCCAACTCGAAATGCAATGCGCCTCATCAATCGCAAGCAAGCCAATAGAATCATCTTGCTCCACCATGCGCTTCAATCCATTAATGAACGACGTCGACGCCGTCAACTTCTCTGGCGTCACAAAGACAATTTTATACTCGCCTTCAAATACGCGACGCTCCGCGTGCGCGTCCATCTGCGCCGACCCCAAAAACACCGCGACGTCTTTCCCGCACACCGCGCCGACGGTATTATTCAATCCAATGCACTGATCGTTCATGAGCGAAATAAGCGGCGAGACGACGACAGAGATTTTGCCGGAATGTAAAGCCGCGAGAGAGTAGCACAACGACTTGCCGCTCCCGGTGCTCCAAAACACACAAGTATCTCGCCCGGCGAGCGCGGCGGTGATCACTTCGCGCTGGCCAGGACGAAACGACAATCCATAATACTTTCGCAGCGACGCATCCAACGCGGAGGCATCACCGGCGCTGGCGTGAGCGCCGGTGTGCGTCTCGAGCTGCTCCATCTTTCGTCGTTTGAGCGCAACCGGCGACGCATCGGCGTCTTTACCGCACGCGCGACGCATCGCTAGCGATGACTTGGCCGTCGCGGCGTTTAAATCGAAGTTGGCTAACGCTTCGTCATCGATGTCGTCGTCGAAATCCATGGCGAGCGACGGTGCGCGTGGCGTTGTGGTGAAAACCGAGCACCCACGAGACATTTTTCAAATTTTACGCGCGCGAAACGAGCGAGGAAAAGAATGAATACGAATGGTGTAAATTAACATCTCGTTGTCTAAGCTAAGTAGTTGTACTTTTGTGGATCATCTCTATCGCGCTCGATGTACTCGCGTTCAATCAAACTTTCGATGCGCTTCTTCAAGTCGCTCGGCTTGGTTGGAAATTTCAACTGCGCCAAGAGTTCCGATACGAGCAAGGCGTGGGAGAGCGTCTTGCGGGTCTTCATGATGCGCACGATGGCGGCATCACACTGATGCTCTCGACCGGCAAAGATTTTCTCTAATGTTTGCTTGTTTTCTTCGGCTTGCTCTTTGACTTGAATCGAGTTGATCTTGATTCTAAAGTGGCGTTCGCTCAGCGCAGAGTTGACTTCAAAGACGTCGTCGTCGTTCACTTCGCGGGATTTTGGCTCTTTATTCAAAATGCGCGTTTTCCCGCACGCCAACGATTGTAACGTGTGCTTGAGTTGCTTTTCTTCCAAACCACTTTCTGAGGCGATCTCCTTATACGTCAACGTCGGCTTGGCGTTGAACTGCATCAAGACCACGCACGAAAAGAGCGTCACGAAGAGCTCCTTTGGGCCGTTGGCAAATTGCGCCTTCACCACGCATTGTCCTTGTGAGTTTTGCCACGTCAGTTTTCGCCCCGAGTGCTTGTTCAAATAAAATTCTTGAAAGTTTTCTTGCAACATAGCGAGCTGCTCTGGGAGCTTGACGTCAACGGTGGAGTACTGCGGCCAGCTCCCTGAAGTGATGACGTTGACATTCATCTCGATTCCCTTTGGCAACGCCGGATTTTCCTCGATGGATTGCCTGAACGCGTGCATAATTTCTCGACTCATGTCGATATCTTTGAACATCATCTCGAGTTGTTGCGTGTATTGACTGCCACACTCTGCCTTTAACTTGCTAATCATTGATTTCTCGGCGTCGATGGATGCACTCTTTCCGTGCAACAAGCGCTTGGCAAGTTCTCGTTTGTAAAAGCCCTCGAAAACATCTTTACCGCTAATGTAGCGGAAAATCATCAACGCCTTATCAAGCGTGACTTCTAGTTCTTCTTCAGTAGCGCCCTTGTTTCCAGTCTTTAATTTGGAGTCGATGTACTTTGCGATGAGCTGCGCAGGGACGTTTTGGCGACAGTTTATAAACGACTCAAATGACTCCTTGACCCCGTTGATAAAGATGTCATTCGACCCATCCGCGGCGGTGCGACCAAAAGCATTTGTAACGATTTCATCCACCGCGGTTTTCATCGCCAGCAGTCGTTCAACCATGTCCTTGTCGTTTTCTTCATCCTTGACGATGGCGGTACCTTGCTGCTTCAAGTATGTCACAAACGCGCGACACAAGCGGTCTAGACCATCCATACGCGCAAGCAATTTGTGCAAGCGGTGCAAATCATCAATTCTATGTTGACGCATTAAATCGACGAATCCTTTATCCAAAATATCCCCGATGTGCGCCTCAATCAACCCTTGTTCGCACGCGCGCATTAACCCCCGAGCCGTGCTCGCGTCCAAGTAATTCGTACACCGCTCCGATTCCTCACTCAACCGCCGTTCGCAGTGCTTCAAATAGTCCGACACATCCGTTTGTGCGCTATATTCGTTCCCTTCCTTGCGATAAAACTCCTGACTCGCCTCGATGAACACCTTTTCAAACGCCTCGCCGTACACCCCGAGCGCGTGCAACGCCCGCAACGCGCGCTTCGCCAACGCTCTATCAATATGCTCCCCAACCCGTTCGCGCTCAATCGCATGTAGCAACCCACGCACGACGCGTGTTTTAACCCCCTGGCACTTCTCCAAGTGATCATGAAACAATTTCAATGACAAATCCCACAGCGAAAGCCGTCCCGAGCCGCTCGCCCCGTGCGCCACCGCTCGGTCCAAATACAAAAAGATCGACCGCAACGTCAACGCCTGCGCGCAGTACTCCCCGAACGCGCGATCAAAATTCGCCAACAGGACTTCATTATCACCAATCGTGTGCCCATCGAGCGCGCGCAGAACCTCACGCGCGCGCGCGTTTGCCCCAGAGCTAAAGTCCTCGTACGCCGAATCACCGTGTTTATGCACGCATAAATTCTCCACCGCACGGTACAGCGTCTCGTAACTCACCTCCGTCGCGCGCTGTTCTTGCACCGCAACTATCGCTCGTCGTAACATCCCCCGCGCATCCTCAGCAAACGTCTTTGGAACGCTCGGTGCGCGCTTAAAGGGATTGATTTTCAGCACACCGGGCTGCGGCGCACTCGAACCTCGCGCGCCATGGCTACCATTATTCCCCGTCGACGTCGCCCCAGCGCCGCCGCGCGCGAGCGCAGTCGACGCAGACGCACTCGTGTCGCGTCCAGGCGCGCGTGTGCGGTCCGTGGCGCCCATGCGCGCGCGTCAATGCCGCTGATCCCATCGGTTTCAGTCATTTTTTGCCTCTGCAGTCGAGGGGAACACTCGCTGGTTTGTGGAGCTCTTGACGACATTAGTCGCCCGCATGGCGCCCGCGAGTGCGTCGAATGACGCGCGAACGCGTGAAAGCGTGCGCGTGAGTGTCGTTCTACGATGTCGGTGCGTTGACGAGGCGATTGCGAGCAAGCGACGCGGCGTACACGCGCGTGGGATGGATGTGTCGTTGGCTTTTCAAACGACTTTTTTAAACGATGACGCACACGATGGGCGAGTTTTGTCGTCGATGGGCGTGCGGTGTGCGGCGCGTGATGTGGCGTAGTGCGTGTACTGATGTGTGTGTGTGTGTGTGTGATCGCGATGTAGGCCGTTGAATGCGCGAGAGCGTGCGGAAAAGGTTCCTGAAGTGATTTCTGTCGATGAGGCGTCGCGCACGCTCGTCGTGGAGAGCTCGAGTGCGAAGGTGACGTCGACGACGACGGCGACGGCGTCGGGGAAGTCGAAAACATCGAGCGGTGATCGTGAGTTTACGTTTGATGATGTTTTTGGTCCGACGTCGACGCAGGAGCGCGTGTATGAATCGGCGGTGAAGCCAATGGTGCGGGACGTGCTCGACGGGTACAACTGCACGGTGTTCGCGTACGGGCAAACTGGCACGGGGAAGACACATACGATGAGCGGTGCGCACGATGCGGAGTGTGATGTGTTGAGTAGCGAGGCGGGAATTATTCCGCGCGCAATGTCGCACGTGTTTGAGTACCTCGAGCGGGCTGAGTTGGAGTACCACGTCAAGGTGACGTATTTGGAATTGTACAATGAAGAGATAACCGACTTGCTCGGACCGCCGCTCGAGGCGGATGGTTCGAATAAGATGAAGCACGCGCTGATGGAAGATGGTAAAGGTGCTGTGACGGTGAAAGGGTTGGAGGAGGTGTACGTACGTAGCATGCAAGAGGTATTTACGGTGTTGAATCGAGGGACAACGCGCCGACGAACTGAAGAGACGTTGTTAAACAAGCAGTCGAGTCGTTCGCACAGCGTATTTAGCGTCACCGTTCACATCAAAGACGTGTCTCCTGATGGTGAGGAGTTCATTAGATGTGGGAAATTGAACTTGGTGGATTTAGCGGGGAGTGAGAACATTTCGAGGTCGGGCGCAAAAGATTCGCGCGCGAGAGAAGCGGGTGAAATAAACAAGTCTCTCGTCGCGCTCGGGCGTGTCATCACCGCCTTGGTCGATAAGCTCGGGCACGTGCCCTATCGAGACAGTAAACTCACGCGTTTACTACGTGATGCGCTCGGTGGAAAATGTAAAACGTTGGTTATTGCCACCGTATCGCCAGCGTCACATTCGGTGGAGGAAACGCTGAGTACGCTCGAATACGCGCACCGAGCCAAAAACATCAAAAATAAACCCGTGACGAACGGGAAGACGCCAAAGAACGTCTTCTTGCAAGAATTACAAACGGAAATCGACCGCCTACAAAGTGACTTGCACGCCACGCGCGAGAAAAACGGGGTGTACATGTCCAAGACCAACTACGACGCCGAGCAGAATGAGCACATGGCGACGCGGCGGCGAGCAGAGGAGCTCGAATGT
>Ga0222719_10002714_pt1 | contig 16019 bp, 19 predicted proteins | sample C33_34DmetaG_FD_165039 | JGI IMG/M metagenome (GOLD analysis project Ga0222719, IMG submission 165039) | Estuarine water microbial communities from San Francisco Bay, California, United States - C33_34D | ecosystem: Environmental > Aquatic > Marine > Unclassified | place: USA: California... | reverse complement strand
CTGCACAGTGTTATACATATGGTAGTAGTAATCAACAAAATCGTTTCTCATATGATTCATATGCTGCTGATGGTTCACTTCTTACCACTATGCCCACTTGTACTGATTTGGTCGATTCTAATTGTTCAGAAACTTTAAACTCTAATTGTGATTATAACCGTCCATCTTGGTCGAACGCTGATTTTGTTGATGGTACAATGAATATGCAATCTACTTTTACTGATAGTAATTGTATTGAAGTAGAAGGACCGAACATTTCTTTAAGTAATCATGTAATTACTTATGATACAACTTGTATTAATGCGGATTCAGCTTCCAATACATTAATGAAACAAGTATATAAGATTGAGAGAACTAAGACTCCTGAATCTGATAATATTTGTATTCCAGGAGAAGATTTATATGAGACTAAGTATATTATTTTAGAAACCAATGAATATTGTCCTCAAAATTGTAGAGGTTCTTGGAGTGGATGTACATATGATAGTACTGGTCATCAAAATATAAAGACATGGACTACGAATGTTCCTGGTGCTCATGGCGGAACATTATGTACAAATAATACCGGTGACGTTACCAATTCTGGTTGTCAGCAGCCTATCGATTGTGTGTTTAGTGATTGGGGGGGTTGGTCTGCGTGTCCAACTTGTGGAACTGGAGCTGATCTTACTGTAACTAGGACAAGAACAAAGACTGGTCCACAGTACAATGGTCGCGAATGTGATGGTTTACTTACAGAATCGGATTCTGCGCGATGTAGTAGTGTTAAACCTTGTTGTAATACAGCTAGTCCAGATGGCAGTACTCATTATGACATAACTTACACAAATGATGCAACACAACCGTCTACTGAAAGTATTTGGAATGCATTTAGTGAAACAGGTATAAGCCATTGTGAGTCAAGTATGACGAAGACTTACACTCCTAATGGAACTTGTACATTATCTTCAGGTAGTCATCCAAGTCCTGTTACTAAGACAAACTCTCAACCTTGTGATGTCGATTGTGTTTTATCGACCTGGACACAAAGTGGAACATGTCCAACACATTGTGGTTATGGTGGTAGTAATAAAGTGTATACTGCATCAATAACTACTCAGAAACAGGGTAATGGTAGTAATTGTGAAGCAGTTGCAGAAGCTAGTAAACCAGATGCTTCGACAACAGCTAATAGTTATTCAATAGATGGTAACATTGTCACTGCTACTTATACTAGAGGATGCCCTTCTACTTCTCTTTGTACTTTACCAATACCTCCTTCAAATGTTATTGCAAGTAATATAACTCATAATTCTGCAACAATAACTTGGTCAAATAACGATAATGGGTCGATAGCGGATAATGATATAACCATTAAATTACAATATAAGAAGACTGATAACTCACAATGGCAAAATGTCCCCACGACTAATTCATCATCTTCACACACTTTAACTAACTTAGATAGTTCCACTTCTTATCAAGTTCAAATTATCAAAATTGTAGATACTAGTTCTTATTCTGGGCGTACTTTTAGTGGTGGTGCGTTATCTACTTCTTATGAATCTAGAATAACCAATTTTGATACTCCTGATTTACCAGAATGTCAAAGAAAAATGTTACCCAATACGAGTTACGAATATAAATGGTACAAAAAGAAAGCAAACGAACCAGATAGTAGTTATGTGTCTATAGATGATATGCTATTTGCAAATAGTTATGGATCTTGGAGTTGGATGGGTGAACAATATATGTATGCTAAACGCGCTTTTTCTAGAGATGTAAACTCAACCAGCGAGCAACATTATGTATTGTGTACAGAAGATCCAGATGGTACTACAGTGAAAATGGAACCAGTGTATGTAAATACAAGTAATTGCAGAATTAATCCTGGAACAATAAGAGACCTATGGACATGTGGACAGAGATCGTATTATACCGGTCAACCCGGATTTGGAACTGCAAACAGGCAAAGAAATGTTGATAATAACTGGTGTGCATATCATAATGTATTCCATTAGCCAGATATATGAGTAATTCAAAATATATTTTGGATTGGTGCATATAATAGTAGTAAAATTTTTAGTAGATGATACTGATTTTAATTTTCAACACCAATTACAACAACTAACGAGCCACTCTATTCACGATTCGAATAGAAAATTGTATCGTCGTAATGATGTAGATGTCAATTTCTTTAGGAGATTAGACTGTAATGTTAGCAATAGTGAACATGAATTCCTAAAATAAACTCGAAGCAAATGTATGTCATTTTATATCCTCGTCGCAATTATCACATAAACCCAATCTATATCCCTCCTAGTTCAACAAATACCAAGCTACCTTATTAACTTTAGAACGCAAAGGTGTATACCTTCGAACATACTTATTCGTTTCTTTCTTAGGATCATTTTTAACCATCTCGTAAATAAGACGAGAGCTAGCTTTCTTCAGGATAATCTTCTGAAACATAGAGCATCGCAAGCGTTTCATCTCTTTAGTAACCACCTTACTACAAAGGTGAATGTCATTGATAGATCCATCATTCATGAAGTCCATCGATTATGAGTGCTTTTTATGAGTGCTTGTTTTATCTTGTTTGTCTTTGAGTTGAATTTCAATTTTTTTCAACCCTTATCATTGGATAAACTAGAAGCAATGCTATTACAACCATTAGATTAATCTCCTAAAGGAGTGGAGTTAATCGACCACAATATCATTGGATAAACTAGAAGCAATGCTATTACAACCATTAGATTAATCTCCTAAAGGAGTGGAGTTAATCGACCACAATATCATTGGATGAAGTAGAAGCAATGCTATTACACCCATCAGATTAAACTCCAAAAGGAGTTGAGTTAATCGACCACAATATCATTGTCCATAGTCAAAGACAATTTGAAGAGGTCTTCTGTAGGTGTCAACTGTATGTTCTTCGAATCAATTTCATAACTATCATCATTGATCCATTTCAATTCATTGACTAATGTTATATCTAAGTTTCTACAGGCAAGATCATGTAATGTTTTCATAGACAATCTTTGTTTCTGGACCCATATATTGTTTTCCATTGATTCTCGTTTTGTTTGGTATGGTTTCATTACATACAACTCAGAGTTGTTTTCAGGAAGATGATTATAGATCCACTTGTGTGTAGATAAAGAATCCGCAATATACTTTGCGTGTTCATATTGTCTAAAGTAGACCACATTGTGTTTGCTATCACCTTTCAAAGAATAATAAGTACTTGTCGGAAGATGGAATATAGCATACATTGTGCCTATTCTTCAATGTTTACAATAGGCTAACAATTTTTTTATTGTTTTCTCAAGAATGTCTTATCTCAAGAAACAATCCAACAAAGAAGATCAGAAGTCTATCTTTCTAACAGTCTTCTCCTTGTTCTTCTTAGGCTCTTCAGTAATCTCAGGTGTCACTGGTGCTACTACACTCAACGGAGTGACAATAGGATGGATCAGAGAAATAGGAGACGGAGTCGTAGCAGGTAAAGAGATGAATGAAGGTAATTCAGAAAACGTAGGCTGCTCAAAGAATGTTGTCATTTCTGGATGTACGGAAAAGGTCACAGGTGAATGATGGGTTGGACTTGGATGATGCTGATGAGCGTGGTGATGTGCTGATGTAGGAGTGGCTGGGACATCTCCAAAGGAAGACTCGGAATCTGCGCAAACACAAAGAGTATGAGTCATCATCTGAATATGATCCACAATTGAATAGGAAGCATACAATACACTGAACATGTGTGGGTACTACTGGTGCTGCCAGGATCAGGATGCGGTGTAGTAGTACTATTATACCTTCAATGACAACACTATTGACGGACTCGTCGTTCTGTATGGATGATTCTGATGAAACACAACCATCATATTGACTTTGAGGAAGATCTACGGATGTAGAAGATTGCTGAATGACGACACTGTGAACAAATACCCCCACAGATACACACAGAATACCACCCTTCAAACAACTACTTTCATATGTGACATACCCCTTACGCAGAGTAAGGGAGGGTCAAGCCGAAGCGCATGCCCCTTACGCGGAGTAAGGGCGTTTCATGACGACCGCATGACGACCGAAGGGAGCGGAAGGGAGCACATGCCGACCGAAGGGAGCGGAAGGGAGCCGTAGGGAGCACATGCCGACCGAAGGGAGCGGAAGGGAGCCGTAGGGAGCGCATGACGACCGAAGGGAGCGGAAGGGAGCCGTAGGGAGCACATGCCGACCGAAGGGAGCGGTAGGGACCGCATGACGACCGAAGGGAGCAGTAGGGAGCAGTAGGGAGCGCATGCCCCTTACGGAGTAAGGGCGGGTCAAGCCGAAGCGCATGCCCCTTACTCCGTAAGGGCGGGTCAAGTCGAACCGCATGACGGGGTGCGTACCTCATGGTGCTGTGGCTTACAATGAAGCGTGTGTACTCCAAGCCGCAAACAAGTACACGGAGTACCAAGAACGCATGTCGTCTATTTTGGTGTTTTTAAGAAACAAGCCGAAGAGTCGCATGACAAGAAGGAGGGTAATTGCAAATGCGTCTAAAAAATGCGCACAATCATTTAAATAACGACATTTGTGATCGCCTTGAGACCGTATCCACAACAATGTACAGATTCGATTTTGTGGCTACGGATTGGTCCACTAGAGATTTCTAGAAGATCGTACAATTTCATTATATGTCCCAATGATTTGGAGGAGAGAATGACCTTTCCAGTACGGAAAAGAAAGGCGGAAGAATCGCCATACTTGACTTTGAGGGCGGGATACTTTTCGGGACAATAGCTTGTGGACCAATGATGATCGCAAGGATACTTGTATGCCAGCTTTTGTGCCAATGATTTCAATGGAAGCTGTCGCCCGACATCGATGGCACAATTCGTCATCACCGTTTTAGTATTCTCTGGGATGCTTACATAATGTACGGACAGTTTTTCTTGTAATAATGATAATATGAGGTCGTGAGTGGTTTGAAAGTCGTACAACGATGCCAATCCCGTAATATGAATTTTGCCATTGGGGAAGATCTTGATCACCTTTTTGGACCAATCCGTAAAGGATAAGGATAGTTGGTTGAAAAACACTTGGACCACCTTTCTTCTCTTGGTGAGTCGAAAGTCATCCTTATTTCTCGCCATTTGTTTGGTGAAGAATTGGGTGTTCTCCATAATGTTATTGAGCTTTTGGATGTCGATCGGTTGGTTGACTTGGAACACAATAGTCATTGTTGTAATATGGAAAGAATGGTTGTTATGGAAAGTTCTTTCTGAAAACTCTAAGAAGTCTTCTTGATGTTTCTCTTTCTCTTCTTTTGTGAACATTGTTGGGTTTCTTTGTGAGTATTGTCTGTTCTTTTGTTGTGATGAATCTGTTGTACAGTATTAAGAGAGATCGATTGAGTCTTTGGTCGTTGTTCTTTGAGTAAGAGATGATGTCTTTTAAATTGTTGGATCGTGTTGTGACAATGGAGTTGCCAATCTTCTTTGTTGTCCCAATTCATTACTTGCGGTAAGTTAAGAAAACACTTTTAAAAATCAAAAGTGTTCTTAAAGTAGGAGAACTCCGCAAAGCAAAAAATGTTGTCTTGGGGTCTCTGTGAAATGAACAAGAATGATACCTATCATTCTTTGAGAGAGATGTGTGAAGTACTGACAGACAAACATTTGCCAAAGAATGTTTTCAATGAAATGATTTGGATGAAACTAGACAAAGATGACTTACTTATCGAAGGTGTTTATGAAATGGAAGATGGATATTACACAGACATTGAATTTGTGTACAACGAACGAGGCGCATTCAAATATAGAAATAGACATCGAAAGAAGAATACTAAAGTGATCCGATTGAAAAGAAGCTACAAAGAACGGGCATCTATTTAAAAGTTTAGAACCATTCAAATCTATATTATGACCAAATCATTTATTATCTTTAGCGGAAGTTCTAGCAAACACTTAACTGATGAAATATGTGATCATCTGAAATGTAAGCAAGGAGATTGTGATCTACAAACATTTAATGATGGTGAAATCAAAATCAAAGTAAATGATTCTGTAAGAGGAAAGATCGTCTTTGTGGTCCACTCGATTACATCTACAGAAACAAAGAGTGTAAATGATATGTTGGTTGAACTCTATCTGTTCATTCGTACATTGAAAAGAGCAGCAGCCAAGAAGGTCATTGTATTCATACCCTTCTATGGATATTGTAGACAAGATAGAAAGACAGAACCTCGTGTACCTATTTCAGCATCTGATGTAGCAATGATGTTAGAGACTGCTGGTGCTGATCGTATTGTTGCGATGGAGCTTCATTGTGGGCAAATTCAAGGGTTCTTCAGGGATATTGCTTGTGATAATATTTATTCATCTTGTTTGTTAGCGGACACTTTTGTGAAAGAGTGCTCAGAATTGAATGATTTAGTGGTAGTATCTCCTGATGCTGGAGGTGTCACTCGTGCTAAGTTGTTCAAAGAGAAATTGTGTGATTGGAACATTAATAGTCAGCTTGCTATTCTTGTGAAGGAACGAGGAATCAATGGATTGATCAATAATGTAAGTTTGGTAGGAGATGTATCTGGGAAAGATGTTGTGATTGTGGATGATATATGTGATACAGGAGGTACATTGTTGAAAGCAGTCGAGGAGTTGAAGTTGTTTGGTGCTAATAAGATTTATGTTTGCATTACTCATGGTATCTTTTCAGGGAATGCTTTAGAGAATATTAGAAATTCTCCGATTGAAAAAATGATATGTTCAGACTCTATTCCTCCTAAAGATGTACCAGATAACATTAAATATGTGTCTACATCCTATTTACTTTCACGAATCATAAACATTTTTATGAATGGAGGATCTATCAATGAATTGTTCAAATCAAATATGTACACTTTACAATCATAGATTATGTATATTCATTATATAAGAAATCAAAACCCAAATGAATAAAATTATATATGTACTATATTAATAATAATGGAATTAAAAAATATTGTTGGATTAGTTGTACTTTGTATCGTACTGTTTTTACTATTCACAGCTGGCGGAAAGAACGATTATAAACATAAAAGTAGTTGGTTTCCTAATTGTATCCCCATCCCTTTCTTTAATCATGAAATATGCTTTAAGAAAAAAACGAACAAAAGAAATAGACCACGAAGATCAAGACGACGACAACATGAATTAAGGTAAATATAAAATGTTACATAATGATCACTTTACTATTTGGTAATTGAATGTCTTGATTCTTAAATCTTCGGTTATTGAACTTTATGGTATAAACACCTTTTCGAATGTCATTAGTATCTCCAAGATCACTTTTTCTCTTGATTATAGTACCAATAGCCACTATTGTTTTTCCATTAGGATTCTGTGTTATAACTGAAACTCTTTCTCCGATCCAAGAATTACTTTGAAGTGATTCGGTGGCATTTTTTGTCAAAACTGGAAAGGTTAATGTATTCTTTGAATGTCTTTCATACATAAGATGTTGTTCAAATGAATGATGTAAATAAAAAGCTATCATTGACTTAATTCTTGTTGGAGAGTCTTTATGGTGTGTTGCTACACTATGACGAAGATCATTAATCGAGAAGTTACGAACACCAGCATACTTCTCAAACATCGAAATGATATAATTAGACAATTTACCATCTTTATAGGGACTACCATCATTCTTCATAATTAAATGTTCTGCTGTTTTCTCGATTACTTTTTCCATTTCATACAAATAGGTACGAATCAATTGTAATGTCTCTGGACTGATATAGGTATGAACAGCACCACCTTTAAAATATTGACTTGTCTTGAAGTCTTTCAAAGTCAATTTGCCAGTTTGAATGTTCAGATAGTTTCGTTTGTCATCTTTCGCTTGAGGTTTCACACCAACATATACTGATCCCAAGTTATCACGAAAGACACTCTCTTTTACATACATATTTATAATAACTCGATCACGAAGTCCTTCTATGGTGTCTTTATCGGGATGATTGTTAATGATGTTCACAATCTTCTTGATATCACTCCAAACATAATAAGGTTCGTGTTCTAATCGTAGGAGTTCCTCTTCTTTGGATAGTTCGATTCCTTGCTTTACATGTTTGGATAACTTTTCGATCTGTCCTTTATCAATAACCTCTTTGAGATGGATCGGTGATTCATTATTGGAATGTTTGTACAATGTAATTAACAAACTCACATAGCCTTTGATACTACCCACTGAAACATGCGATGTCATCATCTTATTCAAGAATCGTTCAGGATGCGTGTACAACTTTAACAAATCATTACCACCATAAATGTTCATAATCGTTTGGAGTTTAGAATGATAACTCTTTTTCGCAATATCCTTTTGGGTTTCAGACTTGTTGTTCATGAGGATCCCATTATCAATGAAGTTATCGAACATATTGTTCGCCATTTCAATGTTGAATGATTTGTTTGTTGTGTTTTGTAATGATTTGATATAATCATCACTTGTAGTATCTTCAGGCATAAGTGTATAAAACCCTTTTGATTGTTGTACCAATCCTTCATTATATTGTTGAATGAATGTAGGGTCTCTAGTGGGTACAAAGAGTCGCTCAGCCTCTTTTTGTTTATATTGTTCGACAATCTCTTGCTCTTCTTTCGTCATTTCTGTTTTCTCAATCGAAGAAGGGTGTATAAGCTCTCCTTTGTTCAATCGAACTAATGCTCTTCGTTTCGAGATTGCCTCCTTGTTCTTGAGGTAACTCTTTCTTGCCTTCTCTGCATTGTATAACTTGCGTTTCATATCTTTCATCTCCTTAGACATGGGTTCCTTAACAGACTCTTCGTTTGTATCCATCAACTATTGTGTTAAATCTTACATTACACTAGGATAATATCTTGTTAAGTGAATACCCAATCAAGTATGCGGTTGCGGAAGCGATACTGCCATTTGTAAAGGTAATCAACCCACCTTTGAGTAAAGATCGTTTCGATATATAAGCACTGAATGCCCCAATCGTAAAGAGAACAAACCCACTCACGATACAAGTGTACACAAAGATGTAGTGCTTGTTTTGGAAGGAAATCATCTTCGCAAATACATATGTGAACAATGGAACAAACCCAAATATGTAAAAGGACATTACAGTAGACAAAGCATGTTTTATGATTTCATTGTTACTATCTGGTTCACATAGATTGAACTCCATCATCATCATATGACCAATGAATATCTCTTTGTTCTCTGGTTTAGAAAGAAGATATACTAGTTCATTTGCGTCTTGAATAGCCATTCCTTTCTCTACATACATATCAATCAATTCAATGATTTCATTGCTTATGTTATAATCATACTCATGAACCTCTTTCTTTCGTTCAGAAAGATAATGCTCTCGTTCACTATATGAACTAGCATAGTCTCCAAATCCCATAGAAAACCCATCCGCTAATACATTCGACAAACCCAATATCAATATCGTTTTTACACTCAAGTCAGCAGCATAACTTGCAGTAATGATAGCAAAGGTTGTGATTACACCATCAACACCACCATAAATGATACTCTTAATGAATGGAGCATATTTCCCACCATGTTCTGTTTCAACATGAAGACTTATAGAGTGTTCATTTATATTAGGGTCAATTGACATCTTACTATCACACTCACTCTATAAAAATGTTAACGAATACTTATAAATGTGTTTTGCGGGTATGAATGATCATTTAGATTCCTCTTAATAAAGAAAATACAATAAACACATCCAAAACAAAATGAATGAGAACAATAGTGTAAAATGTTTAGAAAAACACATCAAAGAACTAAGACAAGTCAGAGAACAATACAACAAACAGTTAGATCAATATATTACTGAATTGGAAAAGTTAAAGAAGAAACCAGCACCAAAGAAAGAGATCGATGAAATATTGCGCACAATCAAACAAATCATTAAGAATGAACACTTCTCTGAATCATTAATTGATGCGAAGATCAAACATTGTGTATGTGGTTCCAACAAAGACACTACTATAAGTGGTGGTTCTTACAAGAAAAAGAAACACATTTAAATAAAAAGATAATGAATGAATGAAATAGAATGATTATCCCTAGACCTGTTACAGTCAAAGTTGTCGCTAATGATTCCTCAAATAGACAAGAACATCAAAATCGTATCATTCGGAAAGCAATCGATAAACATCAACCGAAAAAAGTTGGGGTTCTTATGGGGTCCCCCAACGATTATCCAAAAATGAAAGGCGCTGAAGATGTACTACTTCATTTTGGTCTGACTCCAGATGTGCGTGTTATGTCTGCTCATCGTCAACCTCATGAAGTTGCTGAGTATGCCTGTAAAGCAAGAGAGAATGATTATGCTGCTATCATTTGCGGAGCAGGAATGGCCGCTCATTTAGCAGGAGCTGTGTCATCTCAAACCACTCTTCCTGTTGTTGGGGTACCACTATCAGGAAGTCCTATCGAAGGTATTGATGCTCTGTATTCTACAGTTCAAATGCCTAAAGGAATACCAGTCGCAACTGTCGCTATTGATAACTCAGCGAACGCAGCTATTCTTGTGGCACAAATGTTAGGGATTACCAACTTGAATCTTGCAGATAAAATCCAAGACTTTAGAGATGATACTAGAAACACACTCAATGATCATAAGTTTAATTGATCTTTACTGCTTAAGATAGTATCGACGTGTTGAAAGCTTCCCAGAAATCTTATAGTCTTCAAAGTAGGTCCGAAGCATATATCGAGCTTGTTTTGGTGTAATGTTTACACGATTCGCGATCGTCTTCGCCTTTACAGGTGTCTTTTGTTTTCCAAGGTATTCATGAACACTACTGAGTGTAGATTCAATGTGTACAGGCTGAATGTTTACCATCTTTGCTGTTTTATTGCTGTAGTAATGAATGTAAATAATCTTTAAGTTGATTGTGGTTTTTACGCTTGATGAAAAAAATTGAAGTTTACTTTAAGAGTAAGGTGTACAACACAAACCTCACACTTACACAAGACTTCTTGCATATTCCATACTTCCACTCTCAAACTATGGCTTCTTCTTGGAACAATGTTGATTGTCGTGAGCTAATTGAATACAATCTTGGTATGATGATGAAGGTTATGCAAAGATCGAATGATCCCAAGAAGCAATGGAAGATAGAGAGCTACCAGAAAGCACTGGACAATATGTATAAGATTGATCGACCAGTTTATACTATGCGTGATTTGAAAAACAGTAAGATTGCTGGAGCAAGCATTCTTGAGAAAATCGGTTGGATCTTGAATCACAAGGTTAATCTCCCAGAAGTTGAAATATACATTGACAAGTATGAGAATAGCGTAAAGAAGAATAAGAATGCTATGAAATCATCCAAGAACAATGTGATTGATGATGTAGATTCTTCTGAGGACGATGACTGGTGTTTCTCTGAAGGTGATACTGACGAATCAGTCACTCAAGAAGTAAACGATACTGAATCTAATCATGGTTCTGAATCGAGTAATGGATTTGACTATGAGACAGATCCGAGAGCTGTATATCTATCGACCATTTGTCATATTGAAGGACAAATGTACAACTATCTAGATGTAAATGATTCTAGTGTAAGAAAGATTCTCAAGAAGTTCAACAAACTTAGGAAGAAGTATAAGATTGTAGAGTTTTAATTCGAATAGTCTGTTTTAAAGAAAAGTGGCCATCAATAACATCATCTAAATGATCAAAACAAGTATATCTTAAATTCCTATTATATTTATCTACTATAGAAAAATGGCCATTTTTCTTACACTTTACTTTGGTAACGGGATGAATATAGTCACATAATGATACAGAATGTGTGGAAGGTTTTTCTGTTTCTTTTTTTCTTGGTGTAGAAGGTGGTGTTGTCATAGTCATTCTTATCTATCATTAAATTTGTAGCACATAAAAAAAGAGGAACTATCTTAAAGTATATTTCGTTATCATATCATTTTTATTTAATTACTGAACTTATAACACTTCAATCCATAAACACTTTCAATCTTTGAATAACATGTAGAAATGTAATTCTTGAATTCCATGATTTCTTTATATAGTTGCGAGCCACTGTCTGATCTCTGAATGAATCGATTCATGAAGTCTATCTGTACTTCAGCAACCATATCTGCCAATTGTCTCTTATGAATGTTACATTCATTTGCCTTGTATGTACGCATCAGTTTTGTCTTCAAGTCTTTCTCATTAATCTGCTTGGTCAGAAACTTGATCCGTAAAGGACGGTTACCATTGATTCTTTGTTGTTCAGTAAATACATATGGGCGTTCAAAATGCTGGATATGATCAAAGTTTCTGAATGTCTTAGTAATACTCTCTTGTTCTGTTTTCGATAGCTTCTTGAAGTTATTTTGAATGGAATGAATCACATCACGGATTGACATTCGTTGATCACAATTATGATTATTCAGGTGTTGTCTGTTTTGGTTGGATGAGCCTGGACGAGATTGAAGCCACGCATAATAATGGGGGTTAGAATTACCATTCTTATGAACTTCACCCGTTCTCCAATCAAAAGCGGTATTACATTGAGTACAAAACATATGAGTACATCCACTGATTCGATGAATCAAAGCATAGCATTCTGGACAAGGTTTCGACTCCTTGAGAAGTATCTTGGTGCTTGCGACATCATCATCTTTACAAACATGCTCCTCATCTATTTTCTCTACCCAACAATGCTTACATATTTCAGATTCACATACACCACACTTGTAGGTACGCTTGTTAATGTATCCATTACAGTCATCTTTACCACACTTTTTTACATATTCATTCCTTACTTTTGTGAACTGCTCAGAAGTGTCATCTTCATGTTGTTCTTCATTTTCCATATACATTACATCAGTCTCACCATTGATGATACGAGTAATCCTTCGGACTCGATCATTCGTCAACGCGTTCTCATATGCGATCGCATAATAGTCCCGAATCCTTCTTGCGGTATTAACAGGATTGAAGTCCATTCTATTCTGGCGATTAATCCTAGACATTTCCACTCGTCGAGCATCAAGTTGTCTGTTTAATTCTGGTAATTCATTATAAAGAGGTAGAAACTGTTGTGTTTCAGGAAGCAAGGTAGTCTCCAGATTAAACAGTCGATCTTTCTGAGATGTTCGAATGCGTGAAATACATGCTTTTGTATGATACTTATGAAGGAACACATTATCCCATAAATGATGACAATTCATACATTGAGGTTCATTCATTGACATAATGATGTACTTTTCAGTACATACAGAACATGCTTCAAATTCACATTTTTCACACACCACAATCTTGTTGGTCTTGCGGATGGACTCACAGCACACATTACAAGTTGTAGTAGTAGTAATTGGAGCCATCTTTACAGTCTTTCTTTAGAGCAAATCTATAAATCAAGGTTTTCAATTTTTAAAAGGCGCTTTAATCATTCAAGAATGAAATGTCCATTTCGATGGAGTCAAAGAAAATAGCACGCAGAACTGTTTTGATCATGGAACGATTCATTAGTTTGAAACAGGAAGTAACCAATTCAATAGTCTGATAACAATGAATGGTTGGGATAATGATTTTGTAGATATGATTACGATATAAGATTAATATAGATACACAATCTTGAGGGTTAGTTTCATTCCAAATCGTAAAATACCCAGTCATTTCATAATAGACCAAATGTCTCCCAAACATTATCACATCACTCTTATAACGGAGCTTCATAGAATGAACATAGATATGTTTAATGATTTGGGTGATTGTATGTAGATTATCATGGAGCATACCAAGGGTGGCATCAGGATACAAATTTGATAGATAAATAACACTCAAGTCTCGTCTACATATAGGACAATGTTCATTTATTTTCAACCATTCATCAATACACTCTTTATGAAAGAAATGATTACATACATATTTTGGAACACTTTCATTAATGATGGGTTCTGTACATATACAGCACTCTTCTTCTTTACACAACACTTTGATGTACTTACTCTTATGAAGTTGGATTCGATTGAAAAGATAATGTATACATTGTGTCATTGTTATGTTATAGTCTTATTGATGTATACTAATACTAAATTTATATGTTTATAAATAAAAGAGTCTTGAAGAAATTTGAATAAGTATAGTATTTATTTAATCCTTACCATAATAGTATATCTATTCATCTATGTTGTCTTCTTCAATGATTCGAAACACTGGAATGGTCTAGAGAATGAGAAAAACCAAACTTTCTCAAAACTAATTAATCGATTATATTTCTTATCCACATCATTTTCAACTTGTGGGTATGGAGATATATCTCCGAAAACTATGAGTGCTAAGTTAGTGGTTATTAGTATGCAGTTTTTACTTATATTCGAGGTTATACAAATCATATCATCTAAGGATTAGAGATGTAGAATGGAGAGGATGTAGGCTTAAACACACAACTATCCCGAATGATATCCATATCCATTGGTTCAGGCACTGGTTCCCGTTCTACCCCATCTCCAATCAGTAGCCATACCTTCTTTTCCTCTTCAGTGAACAACTTGCATACATAGCAAGTATTCGGCTCAATGTAGGAGGTGTACTTATCCTTCTCTATCTGTGATAGGAATGTCCTGTTGGACTGTGTCATCAGGTTCTTCATCACGAAGTTGTAGTTGTTGAGCGCACTGTACTGCTCAGTGATCAGCTTCATTAGAGTCTTCTTTGTGGGTGCGATAGGATTCAGAAGCTCCATACACTGAACATTCGTATCCATATGAGACCTAGAATTCAGTGAAGCTTTGAGGTTCATCGCGGGGTTGATTAGAGGACCCTCATTATCATGATAGAGCTGTGCATATTGAACCACATAGTTACATAGGTTAGGCTCAATGTACACATCAATGTCGAACCCGGATGGGTTCTGAGTATGTCCACACACACGCCCAAGCAAGCCCTGAAGGCCTGTGTCCGTGTGTCTGTTAGACTTGGCTGGCTTCGCCTCAAACACCATAGCAATATGGTCCTTTGGCACAACCTTACCCATTCGTAGCATACCACTCAGAACAACCACAGTAGGCTCCGTCGGTTTTTCCTCAAGATCATCTATAGTGATAGTGCTGATCTTGCTGTTCATTTGGTGACATACGATGTCCAACTTCTCACATACATTCTCCACCAACCTAGTAGCATCCTTGGTGTTAGATACACGAACAAGCATGTACCTAGGATTCTCTTTGGTATTGTATCGAGTGAATAGAGCTTCCAGATCTTCCATATGGTCTTGATCTACCACAAAGGACTGGCATAAGCGGTTCTCCTTCATATAGTAGTCAACACCAAAGTAGGACTTGTCAGGTAGCAAGCGAACAATCTTATGGTAATCACATGGTTTAATGAAGTTCGCATATAGCTCACTGAAAGGAGTAGCACTCACATTCAGTAAGTAGATCTTGCGATCTATTATATCCTGAAGCTCCATAGTTCCATTGAGGATACCTTCTAGACCATTGTGTTCAAAGAACTTGTATGGACCATTTGACTTACTCTGAGCATAATGTGCTTCATCCCACACGATCAGTGTGTTCTCAGGAACATCCTCAATAGGGTTTCCAGCAGAATATAGATCAGCGCCCCACAGGACAGTGATCTTCTTCTTATACTTCCTCCCATATTGATCAGTGTAAGTGTTCACATCCATCTTGACTTGCTTCCTAAGCGTCTTTTCACGATTTCCAGAGATTATGAACACTTGGTCTACCTTGCGGTTACGAAGTGCTTCAAAAATGACATGCCAATAGGTGCCTGACTTACCCATTTGCATCTGGGCAAGCAACAACACCACAGGATTGACAGTAGCTGAATCTTCAGTACCAAACATGGTGTTGAAGATCTCAGTACCACAAGCCTTCTGGTTATCATAGATCATAATGTAAGAAGTGAGTAGGTAATGTATGCTTTTTGAGTGTACTTTACAGTACAAAGTTATTAACTTGATACATCACCCCTCCTAAGTTTCAATTTTTTGCAATTTACAGAGAATTGTACATGTAGTGTTGGTTCCGTATGTAAATAC
>Ga0222719_10002712_pt1 | contig 16026 bp, 20 predicted proteins | sample C33_34DmetaG_FD_165039 | JGI IMG/M metagenome (GOLD analysis project Ga0222719, IMG submission 165039) | Estuarine water microbial communities from San Francisco Bay, California, United States - C33_34D | ecosystem: Environmental > Aquatic > Marine > Unclassified | place: USA: California... | reverse complement strand
AGAAGATGTCATATAGGAAATTCGACGGGACACCCGTCTGGAGATAGCGCGCTTGTTAGCTTCCATCTCCCAAGTGCGCTCGCCCCCGGTGAGGTCTTGCTGCCTCGCCGGGGGTATTTTTATCACAGTTGCACAGGCATGGATGTCACACGCCTTGATTTGGTCATCAGACAGGCGCTTGGTGATCGTGCATCGCTAGTCTTGCGTCCGATGTGATTTGGCCAATCACGAAGGACTACCACCCATGAAACTGAAGCTAATGGCAGCGGCGCTGCTGATCCCGTGGACGGCTCAGGCAGCCGACCTTGGGGGCAACTGCTGTGCCGACCTAGAGGAGCGTGTGGCGGAGCTGGAAGCTACCGTAGCGCGCAAGGGCAACCGGAAGATGAGCCTTGAGGTCTCGGGGCACATCAACCAGGCGATCTTCACCAGCGACATCGATGGGGCGAACCTCGATAAGGTGCGGATCATCGACAACGACAACTCTGAGTCTCGTTTTCGCTTCAAGGGCGAGGCGCGCCAGGGCTCTTGGGCTGCTGGTTTTCTTATGGAGTTTGGTCTCGGTGGGTATGATCTGGATGTGCGTCATCAGGCGGTCTACCTGAAGCTGAAAGACTTCGGGACGCTCTGGCTGGGCAAGACGTCCGAATCGACCGATGGCGTGACCGAGATCAGCGTCGTCGATATCTATCGCGGGTCCACGCTGTTGAACCTCTCGCCGCTGATGAGCGTTGTGACGGGTGAAACTGGGCTCGGATATGTCGAAATGTTCGACGGTGGGCGCACCAATACGGTCACGTTCCGGTCGGCATCTCTGCCTGGCGGGTTCCAGTTCTCTGGATCGTGGAACGAGGGCGAGGACTACAGTGTCGCTCTTAGGTGGGCTCAGGAGTTCCAAGGCGTACGTCTGGCGGCAGGTATCGGCTATCGGGACGAACAAGTTTGCTCTGGTCCGTCACCGTGCATCAAGATCGGAGACAGGACGTTTTGGGGCGGGTCTGGTAGCGCGATGCACGTTGCTACCGGCATTTATCTTGAAGGCGCGTATGGCAACTCTGACGGCATCCAAGAGCTGACGTTTGCCGGAATACCTTTCCCGGTGGCTGATACCAAGCTGGAAGCGTATGCGGGCCGGCTGGGCTTTGCCAAGAAGATCAGCGCCTACGGCAAAACCGGCGTTTACGGGGAATTCGGCCAGCTCAAGATCAAGGACGCTGACATTGACCCGCGTTACTATGGTCTCGGCTTTAGCCAGGAGGTCACGGGTGCGGCTGCAACCCTGTATCTCAACTGGCGGCAGTATGATCTGGACGTTACCGGCATGGACGATGTGAACACGTTCTATGGCGGCGTTCTGATCCGGTTCTAAGGCGATCGGTCCTGGCCGGTTACGCGCCGGCCAGGACCAACGCGAAGGCGCCGCCGTAGCGGAACATGGTGGCCACGACTAGGCCCCAGAAGATTAGCCAAAGCAGATCGTATTTCATGTTATTGCCCGGAGCCCCGCCACGACTGCCTCGACCGTTTCCTTGGGCGCGACGTTGAGGGCGACGAGCACGACGATTCCCACCACCATTGGCCACCGACTGAGCAGAGCCGACATGCGTTGATGAAAGGCTTCTAGCGCGTCGAGCCTGACCTCCAAGCGCGCTCGATCGACCTTCGCCGTCTCGACGTACTGCTCGATCAGGCGAATCCGGTCGGCCTGACGCTCCTGGACGTGGAGCGCGTATGAGACGGGATCGAAGTTCATCAGCTATAGCGTCCCAGTCTGATGAGTGAGTCATATCCATTTAATATCCCCGAAACCGACGAGCCACAGAACGCAGATGCCAAACGCGGCGGGGAGGGGCCAATAGACACCGAAACGCTTCTCAAGAAACGGCGAGATGATCAGCACGGCGCCGATCACAACGAACACAAGACTGATGCTCGTGATTGATCTGATGTCTTGCAGCGCCTCAAAAAGGTTGTCTTGCCCCTTTCCCTTCGCGCGCCACCACAGCCAATAATAAAACTGATGTATGAACCAGCCAAACGCCTCGCAGGAGACGCCCCACATCGCCCGTGCTGGGATGACCTTCCCCGGTGTACGCATCGCGTAGTGCGCGGAGACGATCGCCGTGGCGAGGGCGATCGACCACACCAGAAACCGCATGGCGGCCGTGGTGGCCGGAAGATCATCTAGACCAAGATTATACATCGGCGGGGCGAGGCTCCAGCGGATGACAGCCCCAGACCTTGCGGGCTTCGTTGTTCTCAAGCAGTTGTTCGGCGGACTGATTGGTCAGTTTGTCGCCAGAGACTGGACGGTAGGCGCGCCAGTCCTTGCACAGCGCTTCGGTGTCACTGACCAGGACCATATTCTTTGCGCAGCCGGCTCCAGGCAGTGTCAGGAGTAATAGTGCGGCGAATCTTGCGAACTTCCTCATTGCGTCGTTTCCCTTCCTTCTTCGACGCATCTACAACTTCTTTTCTGCCTTCGTCGCGATGCCGATTGGCTCGGCTGTGGTCCCAGAACGCGATCCCGGCGCCGATGGCGGCGATGACGCCGATCATTATGCCGCGTCGGGCGATCCAGCCGGTGAGAAGTGCCCATATCATGCTGGCCGCGTCCCACCACGCACGCTGATAATGTCCTCGTCGCGCAGCTCGATCCCAGAGCGACGGCGTGCCGATTCCTTGGCTTCCCGCTTGGCGGCATCGCGATCAGGAGCGACTACCCGCATCCAGTGGCGGTTGCCGCGGCGCGTGGTCAGATCAGGCACAAGTTCGTTTACGGCAATCATATAGACGTAGTTCATTCGACCGTCTCCGGCTCTGACAGCATGGTTTTCGCGGCAATAAAGATCGACAGGCAGGCAAGGCCAGCCATGATGGGGGCGACGCTGACCCCGGTGGACTGTGCCATGCTGCCAACGGCCGAAAAGCCCATGAATTGCTCACCAGCCCCCATCAGAAGGTTGCCCAGCCCTTCGAGCTTATCGGCGAACCAGGCACCCGCAGATGTTGCGATGGCAAGCGGTGCGCTGTACCACGGCACCTTGACGGGTTTGGTTTCAGGCGCCTGCGGCATGGCCATCTCGGTCGGCACCTCGACGGGAACCGGGATGATATCATTGTCGGCGAACATAGCCGCCTCGGCCTTCCGGCGGCGGATGAGGCCGTTGTATTTCACCTTAGGCCCGCCTGCGCCTTTTGAGGCGTAGACCCACTTGCCAAATTCAACCTCGGCGCTGGCGTAGTCGCCCTTGTTCAGTTTTCGAAGGAGGGTAGAGCGCGTGAACGCACCGACGCCGAGGTTATAGACGAACGACACGAGCGCATCGTGTTGTTGCTGATTGAGGGGAACGGTGACGAGGCGCTGAACCTCTGTGGCGCAGCTTTGCAGCTCGGCCATGAGGGCGTTCTCGGCCTGCTGGCGTGTCCAGCGCATCCCCAGCTTGACGCCGTGAATGCTGCCGTAGCCGATCGTTGGCACGCCGGCGACATCGAGATACGCCGTGCAGGAGCCGTCCTTTTGCTCGACGTGGTAGCCTTCGAAGTGCTTGACGAGGTCGAGCCCGGCTTGGCTAATCGGCAGGATGTCCATTAGGCTGCATCCTTTCCCTCGTCGTCGTGCTCCAGGGCTGCGAGCGCGCGATACAACCTCGTGTTGAGCTTCATTGTCTGAAGGTTGTTATCTGTGATGTGCTCGGCGAGTTCGGCGTAGCGCTGTTCCAGTTCGGTATGCTTGTGCTCGACCGTTGTTTCGATCTCGCGCACGTAGCCACCCAAGGACTGGACGATCTCGGCGATGCGGCCAAGCTTGGCGCTGTCTGGATCGTTCTTAGTCGTCGTTACGCTGTTAGATGATTTCTCGATCGTAACGACTCGTGAACGAAGATCACCCAGCGCCTTGTTGACCTGCTTTTCGATGATCGACTGCATCTTGGCGTGCAGGGCATCGTTTAGGGAGTTGATGGTCTCCTCGGAGATGTGCGGACGGTTTTCGAGCGTGACGATGCGCGCCTCGAGGGCGTTGATCCGCTTGGCGAGGAATTCAACACGATCGGCATCGACTGTTTCACGTGAAACATTGTCCGACGTCGGAGCTGTCTCGATCTGTCGCGAACTGTCCAAACGCTGACCGAAATCGGTCAACGAAGTGCCGACTTCGTCTAAGCGTTTGCCGAAATCGTCCAGGCGCGCTTCGATCTTGCCGATGCGGGCTTCGTTCGGACAATCACCGTTGGCCTGTGCGCCTCCGCGCGGGCCTGGTGCGTGCTCGTTGGCGGGGACGTAAGGTCGTTCCATTGGCGTAACCTTTCTTCATGTTTGTTACGCCGTACCTTCGTAGATGATCACGATGACGCCTTGCGCGCCTACGCCCTTGTCACCACCGCCTCCACCGCCGTAGAGGCCACCATTGCCGGCACTGTCGGATGTGCCTGCACTGCCGCCACCTCCGCCGCCGAGGCGCGCCACTTCTCCATCAACGGTTGATGTCCAAACAAGTTCGCTTGAACCGTTCTGGCCATTTCGTTGCCGACCATCTCGAGTGGACCCGCCAGCGCCACCGCCTCCGTCAAACGGCTGCGTGAACGTGCCCTGCACGTTAACACCCCCTCCAACACCGAGGCGATTGTTGCCACCGTCACCGTCCAGCGGGCTGTTTGGAACGTCCTGTTCCCCATTGCTGCCGCCGTTGGCACCACCACCACCACCGCCTGCGCGCTGGCTTGAATTGCTGCGACCTGCGCCGCCGTTGCCGCCGCCGCCATTATTACCGGCTGATCCACCACCGCCGCCGCTGCCATAGGCTCGAGGCGGACCAGAAGCCCCGCCGTAATAGACAATATCACCGGAGCTGCTGTTGCTAGACCCGCCGCCTGCTGCAACTACGTCGGCATCGCCAACGCCCGTCCCGCCGAACCATGTATCATCAGCCGCGTCTGCTGTTTGGTTTCCGCCTGTGTACGTAGATGAGGTAGCAACATTGTAGTTCTCAGAAGCTCCTGGCGTTAGTGTCAGGTTTTCAACCCTGGCATAATCACCACCGGCGCCACCGTATGACCGTCCACTTGCGTTGCTTTCCCCGCCTGCCTGTCCAGCCCCGATGCAATGAATCTTGTTATTGGAATTGTTCCAATCGGTCGGGACCGTCCACGTGCTGGTACCTGGCGTCGAAAGGATAATGACCTTCTGAGTCGTCCGGCGACCTGCGGCTGAATTGAATATCTGGCCGACCATTATTGCAGCGCCTCGATGAACATCCGAGAGAAGCCATTGATCCGCGTAATGGTTACAAAAAAGTCATCACCGTTTGTAGTGCTAAAGCTGTCTCCAGACACGATTGTGTATGCACTTGTGGTAATCGCGCCAGCCGTTGCGCCATTTGTGATCTGGATCATCAGTGAGCAGTCTTCGGCAGGTACGGCGAGCGTGAAGGCACCGTTATTGACCATCTTTTGAAGGTTGCCCTCCTCGGGGTCCGGTGTGACCGTGCCGCTCGAGATCGTGCCGATGTCGTAGACCTCATAATGATAGCCGCTGCCGAGCTTGAGGCCAATCATGCCGGACTTGACGTGCCAGTTGGCGCCGTCCGACACCAGCTCGACGCTTTCCCCGTAGCTGGTCAGCGACATCGAGGTTGCAGCACCACCGGGAAGGGGAGCCGAGATCGTCTGGCTCGACACGGTGGCGATCGTCACCTTGTTGGCCGATCCGATGTGGCGAATGGCGACGACCCAGTTGTCACCCGCTGAAACAGCTGACGGCAGCGTCATCGTGCGCGTGGCAGCCGTACAGTCCACGTTGATCACGTTGGCCTGGTCGGTGGTCAGGATCGTATAGTCTGCGGTTTTGGAGACGACCGGCCAAGTTGGCAGTGCTTCGTCACCGGCAAGGAACGGCGTCGTATTGGTGGCGCCGCGCAAGTTATCTTTCGTCTCGAGCGTATTTCCGTCAGAATCTTTGATTATAACTTTGTAGTCGGTGGTGCCGGTGTAGACGGCAACCTTGCTCGCAGAGCCCTGAGAGGCGACAGGCGCGCCCGACGAGTCACAGTATACGATTGTACCGAGTGCCGTAGACAGTGCGTTGTCTGAGTAGACAGTCCGTGCGTCCGTGGTGCCGGCGTCGTAGAATTCGACGCTGGCACCGGAAACGGGATCGCCGTCCGTGTCAAGGACACGATATCCCGGCGGGAAGATTGCGATTGAGTCGGCCATTTATTCCCCTACCGCTGCGTTCTCTCCGGCCATCGTGCCGGCTGCTGCTGCACTTCGATCGGCGAGATTGCCAACCGCATCTTGGAACGCGCGACTGAGTTCTGGATTGCGCCCAAGGCGGCGCAGATGACGCTCAAGCGCTGGACCATCGCTATTGAGCAATTGGACAATTTGGCGAGCCCACCTATCGGCTCGAGCCGCTCGGAAACGACCTGCCTGAGCACCAGCGAACGCGCTAATCCAAAATTCAGGGCTCATCATGTTGCCGCCGCTCATAAAACCGCCCATAGCTCCGCCAAGGCCCATTTCCATGAGCTGACGAGCGGTTGTCGAGTTGCCGAGCGCCGTACGAGCGCGATCCATGATTGCCTCGACGGCTGCAAAGTTCTGGATGTCGCGGGCTGCATCTTGACCAAGTGCAAGCTCCAATCTTTCGCGAGCGCCCGGACCTGAAACGAACCTTTGAACAACTTCTCGATTGTCAGGCGTAGCCCTGATCTCTTCCATCGTGCGCGACAGAAAGCCCTCACGGAATGCAGCGCGCTCCGCCGATTTCATGTTTTCTATGAGCGGCCTGACTTCGTTGATGTTGAAGTCGGCCGACCGCCGGGCAAATTCCTCACCGGCCGTCAATGCATCATCAGCGCCAAAGAAGTTGGCCGCCTGCCCACGCGCGGTCTGATAGCTTGGCACCTCAACATCCAATTCACCGCGCAGACGTTGCGCCAGCTCTCCAGCCTGCGCCGCGCGCTCGTTCTTGCCCTGACGCCGTGCAGAATTTGCAATGTCGTCCAGTTCGCGCTTAACGTAGTCCCAATATTGCAGGTTTGGATATTGAGGGACGCCACTCTCGCCTCGTGTGAACTCAATCAACCCGCCTTTGCGAACGCGAACCCCTGGATTAAAGGCTGAATAGCCATCGAGTGCCGCTCGGTTCTTACCGTTCTTGGTCGCCTTCTTCATGGCTTGCACAAACATCGGCGAGCTGGTCATTTGCTCTATGTTTGGCGTCATGATCTCACGATCACCGTCAGCAAATGACGTGCGATAATTCCGGCGATTGGCTTGGCGTGCCTGGTTCTGCAACGTCTGGCGTGCTTCGTAGGAATTCCCAGCGTTGACGCCAAAGCGTTGACGCAGAACTTGCATCAATCTCTCGCCTTGGCGACTGAAACGCCCGTGTACGACTCCGGCGAGGTCTTGGCGAGCTTCTGGCGACATATTCGACGCCTGACGGCCGAGAGCGCGCGTTGTCTCACCAGTGTCAAGCGTCAGTCTTTCGTCTGGTACGCCTGCCGGAAGCTGTGGCTGCTGTCCGCGCGTCATATCAATGCGGCGCGCTTCGTCTACAGCTCGGGCCGCTGCACGCTCTGGCGCAATAACCGTCCCAACGGCGTCACGTGCGCCACGATAGGCGTTGCTCACACCTCTCACGACAGCCGGCGCAGCCCCACCTACGACAGTGCCGACGACCGCACCATCGCGAGCGCCTAACAAACGGTTCTCTACTCCACCTTCAGACGTGCCAAATCCAGTTGCAGCACCGGTCACGCCACCGGCAACAGCACCTCGGGCAACCTGAGAGCCGAGGCGCGCGCCTGTTCGCGCGATACCGCCCGGAACGGCCAGACCACCGGCAATCTCACCGCCATAGTAGGCGAGTGGGTTTTCAGATCGCGCCGCCGCAAGATAATCACGCTGCTCTTGCAGGCGTTGATCGTATCCTTTGCCACCGCCAGTCACATAATCATAGGCAGACCCAAGGCCGGCAGCGATCTCGTCAGATGTGCCGAATGTAACGCCTTGAAGCGTCCCGGCAAGCCCAGCTCCGGCCATTGATGTTTTGCGAGGCTTGGGTGAGCCGGTTTCAGCTTCAAGAAGAGCCAGAAGCTTTGGGTCTGTAACTTCCTTCATTGCTCAAACCATTTCCCGTCTTTTTTGACGAAGTTTCTGCCGTCAGGAGTCGTATATGTGACGTTGTTGGACTTGTTCTGCTTGTTATAGGTTGCGTCGTCCAACCCAGCGTCTTTTGCTATAGATTCAAGCGTTGGAAGTTCGCCCTTGTATCCAACCAATGTTCCGTTTGCTTCGTAGTATCTCGCCGCGCGGAGTTTTTGCTTGTAGGCGTTTGCGATTGATGTTCGAAGTCGGCGAACGCGACGAAGGTTGTCCTTTTCATCGGCAAACGGCTGGTAGGCGCGTTGGATGAGCTGTTCGCCTTCCTGCGCCGCAAACTGACCGCCCAAGACGGCACGAAGGTTGCGCTGCGTCACCTCGTCGATGGCGTTTTTGACCTCAACGGCGCGCGAGTTGACCTGAGCACCCATTGCCGGATATGTCGCTGCCACGCCTTCGGCCCATCCAGATACGCCGCCCTTTTCCAGTTCTTTGATTGCAAAGTCCAACTGATCCAGCTGCTTGACGACATCCTGCGATCCGCCCTGAGCGACGAATGCCGCATAATCTTTTGCAAATGCAGAGTCTATTGCCTTCTGAGCCGGCGTCAGCTTCTTAGTGCTGTCGTTCTGAATAATGTTTGCGAAGTTCTTGCCGCCAGTTGACATGTAATCAAGCTGCATGGCTTGCCGCGCTTGCGGAGATAGACCAGCCAGGATTCCGCCGGTTGGTTGCGCCTGCGGCACGCTTGGCGATGCTAAAGGACCAGGCCGCTCATCGCCGGTTAAGGTTGGTGCGGGCTGTGGTGTGCCACCGCCACCTGAAAGCAACTCCAGCATTTGCTGCCTGCGCGCCATTTTGTTTGCAAACTCTTGTTGCTCGAGGCCGAACTTGCGCTCTTGCAAGCCGAATTGACGGTTAGCGTTAGCCTGCGCCATCTTCATGCGTTCGTTGGCCTGAGCCAGCATGGCATTGCGATGCGCTGCCTGTGCGGCCATCTGTTCGCGCTGCATCTGCTGTTGAGCGTCGAACCGGCCCTGGTCGATCTCCCTCTGTTCCAACAACGCATTGCGCCGTATCCCGGAGTCGATCGCGCGCTCGACCGGCGCGAAGTTCAGCCCCTGCGCTTGCATGTTGTATTGCGGCGAGCCGGGGATCATCGGTCGGAATGCCATCGTCATTTGCCTCCAAACATGCCGCCGGTGTATGCCTTGACGCCAAGGCCAGCGACGCCGAGCAGGTTGTTGGCGAACGCGCTCTTGGCCTGGCCGACCTGCTGCGCCGCACCGGCTCGAGATTGCGCCTTGGCGGCCTCGCTGCCGTAGAGCATGTTTCCAATCGTGTTGCCCTGATCGACATCGAGCATCGCGCGGTTGCCGATGTAGCCGGCGCCCTGAGCAGCCTGGCCCTGTACGCCGGACAGCCAGTCGTTATAGAGGCCCTGCGCGGCCCGCTCACCGGCAAGTGCCATCCGCCCTGACCCATAGAGTCCAGAAGCGTTTGCGCCCCTGTCTACGCCCCTGACGGCCATAGAGAGCTGTCCCTGGCGCATCGGGTCGTTCAGGTAGGCGTTCTGCGCCTCGAGAAGCGCATCCTGGCCATTGAGCCCATAGAGGTTGGCAAGCATGGCGTTGTATTGCTGGCCCTGATCAGCGAGAGGCTGATACTGGTCCATCGCGTTCTGGTAGCCGCCTTCGAACTCAGGCCGCGCCATGTTGACGGCGCTATCGATGCCCTGCCGATAGCGGCGGTCGGCCTTCTTTGCGGCGTCGGCTTGGTTCTTACCCGTAAACCCGCCGATCAAGTCACCAAAGAAACCCATGTCAGACCTCCAACGTCTGCGAGCCGCGCAAGACGACGGCTAAGTTAGCTGCGGAAGAGTTGTTCGTGATCGTGATGGTGAGTTTTCCGCCCTGTGGCATCTCACCGTTCTGTTGATACGTCGTCGATTCCGTTGTTGAGGCGCTGTTGGTTGGCCCCGTCATCGTGGTCCCGTCAATCAGCACCTGCACCGTGCACGTGCCCGAGGTCGTGACGGTCGTGATTTCCTCAAGAAGCCCGTTTGGCAGGACGTTCGGAAATACATACGACGTGTTCGCCGGCGTCTGGATCAGGGTTGACCACGACCACGGCTGTTCCAGCGTGGCACGTCCGGCTTGCAGCGCAGTGATTGAAACATCGTTATCCGCCACCCGGCGCCAAAGATTGCGCAGGAAGCGGTCCCAGATCGGGTCTATGCGAGCTTGGGGATCGACAACGCGGGACGAGGGGTCCGGTGGTTGGATTGTCATGCAGCCAATTGATCCACAGCGATAGCTACGCCCATCACGGCACGCTTTACGCCTGGCGACATCCTGAAGCGCAACACCGCACCCTGTCGCGGTATCATCCCCAGGCCCCACCAATCGACCTTTTGCAGCGTCTGGCCCTGTAGGCCCACCGAACGCTGGCCGATCTCGTCGAAGTGGAAGCCACCATCCCAACTCATATCGAACTGCACTTCCGGGTCTTTATAGTCCTCATCCGTCGTATTGAGGCCAACGCCCGTCTGGCAGTCCAAAATCACCCGTGTCAAGCACAATTCATACGGGAATGCGTGCACGATGGGAAGTTCTACCGACATCTCAATGGAATTTAGATTCTCGGTATAGACATCAATGCTACTCTGGTAGAGCACGCCGCTCACGGCATCACCGAAGATCGGGTTGCCGTTAAAGGTTTCATGGGCAACACAGCGCCAGTAGTCGTATTCCTTGCTGCGCCGCTCGTGCCAAGCTTTCTCCACCGTGTCGTAGGTATAGGAGTAGTCGGTGCCCTTGATCGTGTAGAACACGTGGCCGTTCTCGGACCAAGCAAAGCTCTGGATGCCCGCGGGGTTGCTGTCGGCTTTGATCTTGCGGTCAATCTCGTAGGTACTGATCTTCACGGCTCCGTAGCCGGAGAGCAGGAACAGCCCCGTGAAGGCGCCGGTTTCGTCCGTGGCGGCCCACACCACCGAGTCAACCATCTGCCCGTCTACGAGCGCAGTGATCTCAGATACGCTGCCCGCCGCATAGCATCCATATCCCCGATAGGTCTGACGTTCGAAGGGAAAGTCGGCATTGCCGGTGTTCGACCAGAACTCGGTGGAGCGAGTGCCGAATATAATAAGGTCAGAGCCGCGCGTTGCCAGAGCAACCCCGCCGTCAGCATCGCTTGATGCTGTTGCAAAGTCCAAGCCGTCAATAGTGGTGGCATCAATGCCGGAAATGGTAAATCGCCCGGTTTCGGATAGGAATACAAAGTAGCCATCCTTTTCGGTGACATAGATCGGTGCCTCGAGGTCGGTGTCAGACCCCAGCGCGAATTCGCCGTCTTGGTATATCCACCACTGACCTTCTGAGACGAACACGGCCTGTGGGTTGGGTGATTGGCGATTGCGCGCCATCGTAACCAAGCCGTCGGTTGCGACCCCGCCCTTGATGGTTGCCACGCCGCCGACGTTGACGCTGTAGAACTGGCGGCCGGCGACGACGAGAAGTTCAGAATCCAGCGCCATCATCGCGCGCACGCCGCCGGACGCTCCGCCAAGCGAGGCAAACTGCGTGTAGCCGTTGACGGAGTAGAGCGCGAACTGATTCTTGGCCTCTGGCCCAAGCGTTTCCTTGTAGCAGTTGATCAAGCGCGCGGTGCTCTCGAGGCCGAAGCGCCCTTCGTTTGAGCTGCCGGTCAGGGCGATCGTGATTGGTTGGGCCATCAGGAGTATTTCACCGTGATCTGACCAGCATCAAACGTGTTTGTGCCGCCGGTTGTTGTCAGCCTGAGTTGTGTAACCGTTCCACTTGTTGTCTTGGTGCCGCCGCCGACAAACAAGTCGGATGCATTGGCGATGTGCGATTCGTAGGCCCATTTGTTACCGCCTGCGTGGAACATGCGGACCATGCCTTCACCTGCATCCGCTGCCGTCATCGGTGTATCGGTAATAACGAAACCGGCCGTGCTGTCTACGCCTGCCGTATCGTCGCGGCTATGCGCGATATATCCTGTGGCTTCGATCCCGCCGCTGTCTCCTAGCTGGATAAGCCAGGGGTCCGTGCCATTTGTCGAGACACCATCGAACACAACTACGATCTCGGTAACCCAAGACGGAATCCCGGTCACATCAACGGTTGTTCCCGATGTTGTCGCGGTGCTGCCCGCGCTCGTCCAAGTGCCACCTTGGATCGTCTTGTTGGTTAGCGTCTGTGTGGCTGTGTCCAAGACAATGTTGTAGGTCGTACCGCCTTGGTCTGTGTATTCGAAGGCGTCGTCTTTGTAGTCGATCAGAAGGCGTTGGTTAGACGTGCCATCGTTGTAGCCGATGACAACTCCAGCATTCGCTGCCGTCGCGTCGTGATCAACTTGGATATAGCCATAGTCATCGTCCGACGTTCTAAACTCGATGCTATGCAGCGACGCGGTTCCTGCGTCGCTGATCGTCATGCCGATATCGGCTGTGGCGCTCGTCTTGATCTGGACGTTATCGGCGCCGCTTGCGATGGTCGCCCCGCTGTCGCCTGATCCGACTTGCAGCACGCCAGAGGTAAACGTCAGTGCGCTCTGCCCCTCGAGCGTATCGGCGTCCGTCCAGATCGCGATCTGATCGTTGACGGGCGTGCCCGAGACATCAACCGTGCCGCCTGCGCCCGTTCCGATCTCGTAATCTGTTCCAGCGTCATCGGTGTACCAGAGCGTGCTCGGGCTGTCGTTCTTGACCCATATCTGGCCGTAGCCGGCCGTGTCTGCTGCGGCCGCCGCCGCTTCTTGAAGCTTTAGGGTTCCGTTCGCCGTAAGCGTCGTGCCGTCGTATGTGAGGCTTGATGCGCCCTCGATGGTATTGGCATCTGTCCAGACAGCGATTTGGCTGTCAGAGGGAGTCCCAGAGGCGTCTACGAGGCTTGCGAAGTCTTCCGCCGATGCCGTGATGAACACCTGGGCATTGCCGCTGAGTGTGATCTGCGCGCCGTTGTTGGTCGAGGCGTAGACAGTATCGCGCGAGAGCGTAGCGCCCGAGCTGGTATAAGTGCCCTGGCCGACTTCGGAATTGCTGCCCTCGTGGATTGCATACGTGACCACGTCGGCGTCCTGCACGCCAGCATCTTCAAACGACAAGTAGCCGCTCACGGCAGACAGCAGCGAGACGGTTCCCGTCCCCGTGGTCGTCGTCGTCATGCGGGCGAGGTTATAGAGTGTGTTGGTCATTGTTTCTCGATGCCGAATTCCGCAGCGTTGACGCCAGCCTCAGTCCAAGCAGCCGTGGTGTTGGGGTCTTGGCCAACAAACGTCTGGTTGAACTGGTACGCACCGATGAGCGTAATCTCGGCGCTCTCATCAGTGGCGGCGCTGGATAGCGTGTAGTGTTTGATGCCGGTCGTCGCGCCAGGCGATGCCTTGCCGACTGATCCGATCATCACGCCGTAGATCGATGATGGCGTGCCGGAAAGATTGCTAAAGGCGTAGGTGTCTAGGTCTGTTGCTGTGCCGGTTGCCACGATCGTGGTGTCATCATCGGCAACGTCTTCGTCTACGTTGGTGTAGTTATCGCCAGATGTTGGCGTCCAGTCTGAGTTGGTGCCAACACCGTTTGGCTGTATCGTTTCGATGCGAACTTCACCAAGAGGAAAGTTACTCGTATATGTCAGATCACCAGCTATGCCGCTTGATATGTCGTCGTAAGCTATGACATCGTCGAAATAATACACGACATCTTGAGCAGATGATGATGAGAATATAACCCGATCGAGCCTTTTATCCGACATTGGAACGACACCAACAGTGTCGCCGCTTGTTATGGACTGCAAGCTTTCCACACCATCAACAACAAGTCTTGATATTCCTGTTGATGCATCAACCTTGAAAGCGGCCTCGATGTGATGCCACAGACCATCGCATACGTTTATATCAACAACACCCTGATAACTACCCCCGTTGTTGCCAGTGCGGTGAATAACAACACGCCCGTCTGAAATTAACCCTATAGTCGGTACGCCAATAGATAAGTCGTTGTTTAAATCACCGCCTGTATCATCGTTTACAGAACTACCCACTCCGGCCATATAAACAAAACCGCTTGGTTTTGTTGCAGACGCCGTCCTAAACAAGAAACTTATACATAAGGTGTTCCCCTCAGACAAGCCACTGCCAATATTGACTGTAACTGAGTCAGCCGTGCCGTCTGCCGTGGAAAGCGCACCGCCTCCGTACTTTCCAGCCGTCGTTGCAATGGACATTCTGGCGCCGCTGTTTTCAATAATATAGCCGCGCGTGTCGTCCATGTCCTGAATAGTTGTATAGAGATCGAATCCGTCAGAGAATTTCAAAGCCATGTCGTCACCCGTTCACGATGTCGTCTGATCCGTCATAGAAACGTGATGAAGGCACTTCGATCAGGGCGCGATCTACCTGATCCGTCGTCGGTATGTAGAGGAACGCGCCGTCGATCTCGGCCTGACCGCGCTTGGCCTGCTCTGCGAGGATAGGGCCAACTTGCTGGCCGTAGTCCTCAGCGAGCCTGTAGGCGAGCACGGACACGAGAGCGGCTGTTAGGCTGTCGTCGAAGGGAATCGGCGTAAACGACAGCGTGACGCCCGTGCCGCTCGCCGTGGCGGCCGTGTCAAGTGTGATCTCGTCCTTTTTGTCGATTGACCAGATGCGCGTGCCTGATGCGATCCCTGTGCCACTCACGGCCATGTCAACCGACAGGTCGTAGGCGTTGCGCAGGTTCGTTGCGTTGTCGAGGTCCGTGATCGTGCGCGATCCGTTCGATGTGTTGCCGACCAGCGAGACAACGGCGGTTTGTAAACCGCGCTCCCAGCTCGTTATCATCTCACAGAGCACGTTGCGCGAGTGGACGGCGTGTTCGGCCGGCACGTCCTGCGTGATACCAACCACACGAATGCGCCGCAGGGCGCGTGTGATGATGTCTCTCGTCGTTGTTGCCACGTTAGGCTCCCGAGTAGGTTAGTGTCGCGTCTTGACCGTACACGATGAACTGGCCGCGATTAGCGTCTGGTGAAGGTGTAATCACGTCAACGACCACCTGCGTCATGCGCGCCGAGATTGTATCAAAGCTGTCGTCCAGATAGACCACGTCGGTTTGCATCGTCGAGACGCGCGCGTCTGGATTGGTCAGGCTACTATCATAATAGATCACATCGTTCTGCATCAGCGTCACGGTGGCTGGGTTGAACGATATGACCGATCCAGACAGACCGTATGTACCAAACTCAGCATTGAGCGTGTATGCCGCCGGCACAACCAGACCAGGCACGTCTGGCGGCTTTGGTATCTCATCGGGGAAGCACGGCAGCGTGAGGCTATCGTCCAGGTCGATGCACTGCACCGATCCCGTCATGATGTCACTGAACTCCTGGCCACGTTCGAACTGGTCGGTGCCCAGCGGCGTATCGAGCTGTAGGATGATGCCGCTGAGATCGACAGCACAGAACGGCGAGGCAATGACCGTGTTCAGGTCAAAGTTCGTCGTGGCAAACAGGGCCTCGGGACGTTCGGGGATGCTCCAGCCGCCGAGCGGCTCATCTCCGCCGAGCGTTGTGACCCCAAGCAGCATTAGTAGCTATTCCCGCCGACCCAGATATGTCCGGGGATGTTGCGCGACGACATGAAGCTTTCGACATCCTGCGGGCGCAGCAGGCGAACGCCGTCGATCTCGTAGTAAGGGATGTTGTCGGCGGTCATGGTGCCGGGAGTTCCATTGTTCTTGATGTACTGGACCACAGCCGATCTCTGGTCTTGTTCCAGCTGCGGGTTGCCTTCCTCGTCGTAGGTCTGGTCTGCCAACTTGGTGGACTGAAAGAACGAACCGTAGATGCGCAGCAGGGCGACGACGCCTGGGGCATAAGTCGGTGCGACGTACCCAGGGTCCTCAGGGTCACCCCCG
>Ga0222719_10002709_pt1 | contig 16030 bp, 17 predicted proteins | sample C33_34DmetaG_FD_165039 | JGI IMG/M metagenome (GOLD analysis project Ga0222719, IMG submission 165039) | Estuarine water microbial communities from San Francisco Bay, California, United States - C33_34D | ecosystem: Environmental > Aquatic > Marine > Unclassified | place: USA: California... | reverse complement strand
GAGTTCCGGCAATATAAGGATACGTGGTTGAGACGAGTTGACCAGTTTTTTGAATCACAGGAGTCCTCTACTTCTGAATGACCTCTAGCTTCGTTGTCTTTGGGATTCTTTTCTTTCCCAGAGTCGGCGAGTAGAAGTGATGGTACTTGGTCCCCTCTTTGTAAACCCAGCCTGCTGTCCAACCGAAGTCGCTGTGATACCAGACAGGAGCCCACCCACGGTTCTTAACCTTACGGACCGTGGGGTTCTTGATAAAGTAATCAGATTTTTTCATTTAGTGCTCTCCTTTCTCAGTACAAGGTCATTATCTTCTATTCATAGCCCATTGTCAACTACTTTATACTAAGTTATTTTAATTTATTTTAAAATGATCGCTTGACATTAGACTACTTTGTGTTACAATGTCCTTGTTGATGAGAAAGGAGACAGTTATGAATAAAGACTATGAAGAACCTTATTGGGAAGATGATCCTGACGTGGGAGCTGGCGGAGGCTGGAGCCCTGAAGTCCTAGCGATGCTTGAGAAAGCAAAAGGTAAACCCGAGAAAGGAGACGCCGATGAAAAATGAAGCCAAGATCAAGCGTATGGTCCGACGGTGCATGAATGAGCTCAAGAAAAAGAAGTATGAGCTCGACATCACTAAGGAAGACGTGGATCGGGCTCTCAAGATTACCCGAGTTGTCGACAAGGGGTGGTGCAACGGGGCCACGTATGGCGGGCGGAATGTGATTCAGATCAACCTGTCATACTGGCAGCACAAGAAAGGCAAGCACTTCCAGAAGGAGTATGACACCTTCAACAAGTGCCCCGTAATCGGTGGACGGTGGTGCGAGACTCTGGACCAGTCACTCTGGATAACCGTGGCTCACGAGGTGAGCCACCACGTGCAGTATTCAAAGGGCCCGACTTGCCGGTGGCTCAAGAAGCACTACCGAAAGCCCCACGGTAGAGGCTTTCAGGATATCTACACTATCCTTCGATCAGCGGTGGTCAATAAGTTGCTACCCGACCCTGAGGGTGGGATCGAATGGAAAAAGGTCGGCTAACATTTGCCTGCTTTGAGATGGCCCTTGGTCCGTGGGACTGGGGGCTTCGGCCATCTGGGGTGCAGCAGGAGCAGGCGTTGGCGCTCCGCCAGTTGGCAGTCCACGAGTCGGAGGTGCAGGCCGACGAGCCTGCGGGGCAGCCGCCAGTGGTACACTGACTTCGACATCCTCCTCCTCTTCTACTTCAGGTGTCCCGCCCACAACTGCACCACCGCCTAGCGTGATACTGTCAGATAGTCTGCGTCTGCCGGTTGTCTGGCCAGTGACTGCGGAAGCAGCTCGGGACCTGCCATAAGAAGTTCGGGCTCCATTTACAAACATCCACTCACCTACAGCGTTGTAGATGTTAGTCGAGCCCATGATTCTCATGAGCCTACCGAGAATGCTTCCAATCGTAGCACCACTGTTAGAGGCGTTCTTTTCAGTCCTCGTTATGCGCGCTGTGGTTTCGGCCAGATCAGACATCATCTGGATCTCTTCTGGCTCGAATAAGGTTCCTAATAGTTCAGGGTTTCTTCTTCTGGCATCACGAAATTCTCGTGGAAACTTATTGGCTGCTTTGCCTGTCGCTGTTGACTGAATCCCATCGGAGATCAGCATAAACGCTTCCTGCCGGAACATGTCCCACTCAGCTTTAGGAAGCTGGTTCTTGAGCGTATTCAGAGTTCGGATCGCCTCTGGCTTACTAATCAGACCGCTAAACGTGGCTCCAAGGACCTTCTGTGCAGCCGCCTGCGGGGCGACTTCAAAGGTTCGGACTCCATCCTTGACTACTCTCTTGGTCAGGGTATTTAAAATGCCGCCCTTACTGTTCCAAGTTTCTTTGAACCCGCGATAATTTTTAATCGCATTAGCCCAAGCGCCTACCGCCTCAGCATTTCCATACAGGAGATTAGCGTCTGCCATCTCGTAAAGTTTGTCGTCAAGGAGCCCCAGAACTTCTCGCGCAGCCTGTGCATCACTACCTTTACCGTTTTTAGCCTGATTGACCAACTGGGTCCGGTAGGTTTGTATTCTTTCCAGACCCACGCCCTCTTCAAAGGCGTCGCTCAGGTTTTTCATTATGGAGTCAGTTACAGGGATGGCCAGTGGATCGAAATTCTTCCCTACCTGTTCTGCAATGGTTGTTCCGAAGCCAGAGGCATAATTTGGATCAAGGTAGGTACTCTGTCCCAGCTCCCTAGCTGATTCATACATCTTATCCGCACGGTCTCGAGCTGCCTTCTTTGCATTGTAAAGAGCCTGCTGAATCGCCGCTCCGCCCTCTTGACGCGCAACGGTGGGGCCGCCTCTAGCAATAATCTGCTGCATGGCGGTTATATTCTCTTCAATTGCTGCTTCTTGGGCCGCGAATCGTTCAGTTATGATTTCTTTGGCTCTATCGCCATAAACGCCTTTAGAGGCGAGGTCCTCAAAGAGCTGCTGCTCCAAGTCTCCGGTAGTCTGACCCGTGGTCAGTTTAACAGGAACCGGAAGGCCTTGAGCGCGCATCTTGGCCAAAGCATCTTCGGGAACAGAGCCCTCTCTAAGCATCCGCGCCAAATCGTCATAGATCGCAATCTGCACCTCATCAGGATCGATGCCTACACTCTTAAGGTAATCTTTTGCCTCTTTGGTGAGTTGGGAATCCTTATTCACCACTTTGGTAGGGTTCTTTCTAAACAGGCTCGCCATCTTTCCGCCTAGTGAGGAAAGAATCCTGCCAAAACCATAGGCTGCACCTGCCCATGCCCCGCTCTCGCCTGCAACAAAAGGATTGAATGACTCACCTGAAGAAAGAGCAGAGAGCTCCTCTATAAGTGCACCCTCTCCCAGTCCAACGGTAACAATATCAGCCCCCATAACAGAAGGCACTCCAAGTGCAGCTACCGCAGGCTCTAGCACTTGAGCAAGCGCAACCGCTCCAGTGAGTTGAGTTGCGGTAGGTATATCAAGACCTCGAGGATTGGGATAGAAGGTCTTCCATCCTTGCACTCTGCCTCTCTCGATACTGGGAACGGAAGCAATAACATTGCCAAAGCTATCCCGCATGGTCATAGCGCCGGGAAAGATTTCCTTGATCCCAGAGTCCAATCGATCAGGATCGAGAGTAGACGTAATCAAGGTCATGAGCTGTGCTTGCTGACCAGCAGAGGCTTTTAGCCCCAGATTCTCGTGGCCTGCAATCGGGAGATTAGGATATTGGACCTTGGCGCCTGCAAACCAGTCGCCCACGTCTCTTGCAACGCCAGTAGCTACTTCTGCTGCCTCGCCCATCTTATTGATGGCCGAGGGGATAAGACCGGGCGTATAGGCGCCCGTTACGATATCGATGCCCTGATCAGTCATGGCACCAAAATTACCCGCCATGTAATTCTCGTAATCGGCTGGGCTCAGTTGTCCGCTGTAATCTACTTCTGCTGTTTCATTCGACATAACGAAATTATCCGCGTCTTTGATCTCGTCTTATCTTTTCTTCCCAAAGCGGCCAAATCATGCCCTCTGGCTTGGTTATCCAGACCTCATACTCTATGCCTTCAGGGACGGGAGGAATGTCATCCTCTTTGCTTTCCGTTCTCACGGCTGGGGGCTCTGGAATCTCTAGCTTACGCTTCTCTCCGCCTCTTATATCGAAATAGGCATCAAGGTCTCCGCGTTCAACGCGGTCATTGTAAAGCTGAATGTTTTGAATATCCCTGTTTCTACGCGCCTCAGTCATTTCTAACAAGGTTTGTTTAGACAGCGATCTTGTACCTGTCAGGACCTCTCTCAAGAACTCTCTTTCTGCTGGGGTATCCAGACCTCTGGCCCCAATTCCAAGAGCTCCAATCTGCTCAAATACGGCTGATCCCAGTAATGAATCTAGGAACTGGTCCTGAGTAACCCTGTTTGCGGCAAGTTCATCTGCTCCAAACTGACCTTTCAGACGATCAAACGTGGTAAAGAAGTTAGCACCAATACCTGTGTTGATATCCTCATTCAGGAGACTATTGAGCGTCTGGTCTATCTTGGACAGATTGCTCACGGACTTCTGAGCAGTGTTGACCAGTGCTCTGTCGTCTTCAGCTAGGTATTTAGCCAACGCCTCTGCATAGGTCTCGCCAGAGTTCACGTTGATATTTGCAGGAGGTTGACCACCGGGAGCATATAGTTTTCCGGTTTGATCTACCTGCCAAGCTCGATTAACGTCCAGACTTCGATTTTCTTTCTCTTTCGTGGTCAGGGTCCTAAAGCTCTTTGACTTGGCTGCCTGCTCCAGAACGTCAAAATAACGCTCTTTCTCTGCTGCACTCAGTGCTTGAGCGGCGCTTACTTCAGACTGAGCTTGCTGCAATGCGGCAAGAGTTGCCTGCTGCTCGCCTTTGCGGGCCTCTGAAACACGGGCACCTATCTGAGCAGGAAGTTGACTGGCTGCTCCAGCCAATCGAGAGGCCATTGAACCGACCAAAGGCTGACCGCTTGGACCGACGTTTCCAGCAAAATTCAGTGCTGCCTGAGCTATATCCAGCATCATTTGACCACGGGCAGTTTCTTTGTCTCCTGTGCCCAGCAGTTCAGCGAACTGGGGCTGTAGCTCCTTGGTTCGCGTCATTAGGTCAGGGATAGGAATTTCAGTGGGTCCTTGAGCAAACTCCTGCAAATAGATTTGTTTTGCTCTTTCTACCAACTCAGGAGGATAGTCTGAGTAGCTCATTGTGCTCTCAGTAGTGGTGGTCGATGCGTCACCGCCCTCTTGAAAGTATTTCACTTCCCCGCCCTTAGCCATTGGCATAGGAGGCATTGGCCCTTGGTCCATGGGCAAAGAAGCTACGCCACCGGGCAGTGGAGCACCCGGTGGCATAGAAGCAGGCGGCATCATTGCCGCCTCTGGGGGTGCTGGGGGCATACCACCTAAGGAAGCGATACCTTGCTGCGCCAATACTGGTTGCAGCAACGCCAAAACATCATCAGGAGTTTCCGCTGCATTGTCATATCCAACAAGATCAGCAAGCTCTTCACGGCGAGCCTCTACTGAGCGGTAGTCTCCCCGTAAGTTGTTCATCAGGATTTCAGGAGAATCAGGTTGACGGCTCATGATTCCGGCCATGTCGCTGGAATCACCCTCTTTACCCTTCATTTCTTCCTCAATCTCGGCCATGACTTCATCAAGATCGTCCATGAACCCAGACATGATGCCGACGTTTTCGATCTGATCGTCGTCTACCATCTGCATTTTATCTTTCTTAGCCATGGAAGCTCCTACAATAGTCCTAGGTTTTTAGCGCCTGACGCGGCAGAAAGACCTGCTACACCCAGTCCGATAGCGGATTGAAGAGGGCTGGCGCTTGGGGCACTGGCAGAGGTCAATGACATCTGCGTAGTTGGCGCCCCTCGATAAATATCTGAAACAAAGCCCAACTGCTGGTAAGGAGCCATTTGCTCTTGCAGTTGAGTTGCGCGAATGGCGTCTAGCTGTGCCTGCTCTGCCTGACGCTCCAGACCGCCCAGACCAGCAAGTAGTCTTGTGTCTTCCGCGCCTAGCTGCTGAGTGGCCTGACCCAAAGCACCGTATTGAGTGCCCAGAGAGCCAAACTGGCCGCCTAGCTGACCCAGAGTAGAAGCCTTGGAAAGGTCAACGCCTGCCTGTTGGGCAGTGAGGCCACCGATTCCTTGCGCTAGATTGGCAAACTGCATGCCTGCCTGACCCAAAGCCTGACCTCCGGCCAGTTGACGACCTTGCTGGGCTTCAAAAGAACCTTGGGCAGCCTGTTGGGCCTGTAAATAGTTCTGTGCGTAATCTTGCATGATTCGCTGCATCATCAGGTCTTGAACGCCACGCTCTGTTTCAGCGCGCTGCACTCCTTCACGAGTGCCTCCAAAAGCACCTGCTGCTACCGCTTGGGCAGCCTGCCCTTGGCCTGCGATATCTGCCTGACGACGCATTTCTCTTAGAGCGTTTTGAGTCACCTGCTCTTGGTACGGATTCATGAACGCTTGAGCAGAAGCAGGATCGTAAGCCTGTGCTGAACCAAGGATGCCGCCTATGCCCTGTCCAATGACAGGCACTGCTCTGCCCAGCATTTCCTGAGCCGCTTGATACTGGGGCGCTGTCTGGATCGCTCCAGCCGCCAAAGCTCCACGCTGGGCAATGTCCATACCTTGAGTAAGGCCTTGAGCACCCGCCTGAATGTAAGGCTCAAAGGCTCCGACGCCCTGCTTGGCAAAATCAATTGCTTGCTGCTCAGTTGGAGCCAGCCCTGCTGCAACGGTAGGAACCGTCATCATGGGCTGGTTATATAGACGTTGGGCCTCTTGCAGGAGACCGAGCTTATAGGCTTCGACCTCGGGGGCCTCACGCATTATCTGCGTGGTGGTTGAAATATCAGCCATTCTTAGGGCCCTCCAATCGTTTCATTAGCGCGTACATTTTCTTAGCACCCAATCTTCTTGATCCGTTGCCCATGTTTCTCACTGCCTTGGCAGTGAACACAAACTCTCCGTCACTCAGCATAGCAGGGATATCATCTGAAGTGCCTGTTCCCGGCCCTGATATATGACCGTTTTTACGCGGAAACTTGGTTTCTCCCTGCGGGGAGCTGCCTTTTGCGGCTTTTCGTGGAGAATAGAAGCTATAAGGCGTATACATAGCGGTTGGAGACATCGTTTGAGTGCCACCAAAGCTAAGCCCGTAACGACTAGGCTGCTCTGCCAAGAGTCGAGCACCGGGGCTGATTCCCGCTGCAAAGTCTTCCCATCCTGCTGGAACGCTGCCCTCTTCCTCTCCACCGAGAAGACTCATGACACCAACTCCAGCAGCGGCCAACGGGCCGTATTTGTAGAGCATGCCGCCTGAGTTCTGGGCTATAAAGTCAGTCACCACGTCAGGAACCGCATTAGAACGAATTGCTTCATTCAAAGCGGCACGGGAGCCTCCGTAAAACTTGTCTGCGGCCTGTGTCAGAGCTCTTTCCTGTCCCACTGCTGCTCTGGCTTTTGGACTTAGGAAATCCTTAACTGGGTCCGTAACTCGGCTCAGGAAGCTAGGCTTGGGCATTACTTCGCCTGCGGCCCCTCTACCAGCCTCATAGAACCTGAAATCTTTGGCTGTGGGCTTCAACAAGTCTGCCAGTGGCCCTTGAGTCGGGACGCCTGTCACACCTTCAGTGGGCAAAGTGGCTATGCCTTGAGCCGTTGGAGCAGCCGCTCTGGCTGCTGTGGCTCTGTCTACTGCGGCCTGTTGTGCAGCAGTTCTTTCGCCTGCTTGTCGAATAGTTGCACCGCCGGGAGCAGCAAAAGGATCGCCGGGCATGACCTGAGCCGGAGAAGGAGGCAGTTGAGTCCGCGTAATGCCTGCTAAATTGTTGGGCTGGGCAGGGAAAGCCTGTGCTCCAGCCTGCTGCATAGGAGTCCGTGTTATGCCAGCGGTATCCACCATTTCAGGAGCGTAGACCTTAGAAACACTCTCAGTGCCTCCTACCACGTCGCCTCTGGCTGCTTCGGCTGCTGACTCTCCCACGTCGGGAAGTGCTGAATCGCCTGCGCCAGTAAAGAAGTCACGTGCTTTTTCTACCTGACCGCTAATTGTAGTTGCGCCCTGATAGCTTCCCGCCTGAAAGGCTTCCGCACCGCCTGCTACGCCACCGATTGCGCCTGCGGTCAGACCACCGATAGCACCCGTCTTGAGAGCATCTTTCAGATTACCACCTGCTGCCAAGGTTGAACCTGCACCGCCCACGAAGCCTGAGACTGCTGCCACGCCTACTGAGGACGTAACCCCCAGCAAAGATGCGGCTGCTGGCCCCAAAAAGAAGCCCAGAGCGATAGAGGTAACAATCCGACCAACGGTAGAACTGGCAAACTTCTTAACTGCCTTGCCAATCTTCTTGAAGACTTTTCCTATGCCTTTAAACAGCTTTTTGAAGAACTCAGGCAGTCCGGTTACAGGATTGATTGTGCCGCTACCACCCATCCGGCGTAAAACCATAGCCTCACGTGGTGAAATATGGGCCAGCATCGTATCGCCATAACGACCCTGTTGAGCCATGGCCGCTGCAATAGGCTTAAGTTCAGCGATTCCGCCACGGGCAAAATTCTGTGGTTCAGGCTGTGGAGCAGGAGAAGAAGCTCGTATCTCATCAACTGCCATGTTCAGGGCAGCAAAGAACTCTGGATCAAACACAGGAGGAAGCAGGTCCTCAGGAATGTCCTGCGCCAGATACTTCTCTCTGATTTGCGGATAATTCTGTGGGGACGCTAGGATTTCATCGACCATCTGATTAAGCGCGTCCATAGCTTCTGGGGGAAGCTCAAGATCACGAAGTTCTGCCTTGAACTCAGCAACGGCCTGAGGATCAGCCTCTGAAGCTGAATCAAGAAGGTCCTTGCTAAATTCTTGGGGCGAGACTTGCTGGCGGAGCTGCTCGAAAGCCGCCAGATTTTCTGGGGTCAGTTGATCGACTGGATTTTGTTCGGGGAGTCCCATCGCTGCTCCCGACATCGCTTCTGCCATGTGTTTTGCACCTGTCAATAGTGAAAAAGACCCACAAGAGGTCGCGCATCGGGAGATGCGAAGTTGTTACATTATCAATGGTTTATCAATTCCTGTCCACCTCAAGGTATGACAGGTAAAAATGCACCGTGCCCACGGTTGACGTGACTTTCACGATGTCTCCTTCCTCAACAACACAAGGCACCCCATTAAATACATCAATCGTCGTATTTGAGGCTAAAGCCTTGTTTTTTAACAAATAGTGCGTGGTTCCACTGCCCGAATCATACTGAGTTACAGTAATCGAGGCATTGGAGGTATTGGCATTCGTTACACGCAAGGACCGCATAATTGCAGTTGTCGCATCAGGCACGGTGTAAATTGTTGTCTCAGTCGCCGCACTGGGGATCGAAACATCGTGTAAATATCGATTAGCCATGCTTCACCTATGTCAAATCATAGACTTCAAACGAGCCTATGATGTCGTTATTGCCTGCAAATACACGAGCAGCCAGCGTCAGTGTATCGCTTGTGCCCGCAATAGTCCTGCCTAGCTGCAATGCAAAATTGTAGTCAAAAGTAGTCCCTATGCCCGAGGCGCTTTGATTTGTGCCGCTTATGTATTCAACGTGAACGATAGTGCCTCCAGTAAGAGCGGAGGCAGTAACATCATAGTCAAAATTGGCAAAATCTGTTGTATTGTAGGACGCCCCAGTTAACGTGGCGTTTTTGATAATCGCAATCTCATAGTTGTCTGGATTGGTTCCACTGGGCAGCACAGGAATGCCCGCAGGCAGGATCACCGAATCTAGCCTGTCAGAGGCCAGTCTTATGGTTACCAGCGGCTCAAAACTGGTTCCGATAGCAGTATCTGTCGTCATTCTGGCCACTTTTTTTATGGCCTTTTCCTGATATCCGCCCTCGGAGATTACCGTCGAGCATATCTGCTTAAGAGTAGAGCCAGAAGCCACGGTGCCTGTAGCGGTTATCTCATAACGAATGGGCAGGATAGCCGTTGTCATGTATACCGCATCATTAACATTCGCATTGTGGAAGGTATGAGCCACAATTAGCTGACCATCAATGACGAAGCCACAACGAACCGAACCGACGCCTAACCACTCAAAGTCTTGCCACAGAATCTGGGATTTAGTCAGATCAAGCGTAATCCCGCTGGCTCCGTTACCATCAAAGGTGTCCCCGTTCCAACTGGACTGAGCGACTCGGGTATTGACCACAGAGCCCGTGACATCGCTCCGCATGACCATATAAATGGTGTCATCATCCTGCTCTAGGTAAACACCGTTTTCAGCCCCAAAATAGCCTACTCGCTGGCGTAGGTTGGTTTTAGCCTCGTCAAACACAAACGTATTCATTACCAGCAGGCTTTTTCCCGGCTGATACGGAAATACCCTAAGGCTTTCCCGAATGACCTCATCACCAGAGGTTGTCGTGATTGTTAAAGAGGTAGTGCTGGCATCCGCGCTATAGCTGGTAGAACCACTGCCTGATGTTGAAGTGTCAAAATTACCAGAGTCCTGATAACGGCTTTGGCTATCAAAAAGCGTAACAGGCTGACTGGTCCGCATGCGTCCGAACGCATCACCTGCGGGTCCAGACGGATATGTTGATATTGGGCCAGTCAAAGTTTCATCTCCTCTTGATTCAAACCACGTGTTAGCAATGACTAGGTTTTCCGTGGTTATCGGCGTATACGTGCTATTTAGCTGAAGGATTACCTGCTCAAGAGAACGCACCAGTTGGTTAAACTGCTCTGGGCTATACTCGTTTGCAACTGCATTAGGTAAACGAACATTTTGTATTTTGCTCATCTGAGACCATCCGGTTGCAAGTCAACGCGCAGAGTACCGTATCGCCACCAGCTATTTATGTCGCTACTGGTCATTTTAAGCGATATCTGTCTACCACGCGCCCGAGTGTCCACCTTTTGCGTAGTGGGACTCACCGTATACGGGTCCAAGGAGCTCGGCGTTGCATCTGCCTGAGGATATGGCCTCAAGAACAAATTAACTGTTACGTCTCCCTGCTGATCCTTGAAGTCAGGTATGAACCGACGCATCAGGACCATATTGTCGCCCTCACCGATGTCAAAGTACCCAGACTCAATAAAAGCGGAGATAGCCGTCCCATCTGCTTGGTTATAGCCGTCTTCTTGATTATAAACCAAGGTCCTTCCAGCGGTGAGGCCATAGATAGTGCTGACGGTGCTTGCTGTGCTGGTCGGAAAGTATTCCGCCGCAATAGGCTTTTCAAAGACCCCCACATCCTGCCACGTAGTTCTAGCGAGAGTGCCTATAGACCACACGTTTTCAAGATAATTAAACGTCACGCATCGATCAATGTAGTCGCTAGTAAGACTGCAATAGAACCAAGTAATTTCGTTGAAATCAGTGTTCAAAGCAGCAAATACCTTGGTCTTTTGAACAAGATTTATGTCACTAAAAACGTAATCCTGAACAGTAGAAGGGAGCTTTTTAACGGTGCCGTCAAAGACATAAAAAGCCTCTTTACCCATCCAAAAGGCCAAACCATTCACATCTACCGCAGCATGCGGGCCCTGACAGCCACAGTTAGCTGCCAGTTGTTGGAAACCGAAAGTATACGGAGGACCAATATACTGCATGCCATGCAGTGACGTATCGGTGAGAATTAGTATCTGGCCTCTGGATCGAATGGCGCTAACAATCTCAGTGCCGTCAGATAGCCTCTGCCCGCCTGCGGTATTTGTCGCAGTCTCGGTAAAGGTGCCTATGTTTTCCTGATCAGAAAACCGCACAAACATTGGGTCCTGAGTGGTGGGGTCTCCAACAGTTGTTTCCGTCCCAAAACAAACCAAATGCCTATCTGGACTTGATACCAGAGCAAAAGTGCTTGCTGTGGGAGCTCCTGAGATAGCAGAAGCTCTTGTTCCTACGCCGTCAGTTGTGGGGCTCCATTGATAGACCGTCCCATTGACCAACTGTAAAATTAAATCTTCGCCAAAGTTGTCAAACTGCCAAGATCGAGAAGTCAAAGACTCCACCTCAGAAGTGCTTCTAGCGGTGCCCCACGTGCCTGCTCCCCATGTGCCTGTGCCCCAACCATAATCAAAAAACGTGGTGTCTGAGCCTACGTTTATCTGATAAGCGCCTACAACAGAGGCCCCTCCATTACCTGTATCGCTGCCGTCAGCGTTTACGGGAGCGGTAATTTTATATGTAGCAGAATCAACTACTTCAGTGATCTGATATTCAGAGTTAAGAATATCCGCTGTGATTTGACCGCCAAGTGAGGCAGCGCCAGAAAAGGTAACAAAGTCTCCTTCCTCGGCCCCGTGAGCGGCATCTGTAACTGTAATAACCGCTGAACCAGAAGAAGCTGCGAAAGTCACGTCTCCTGCTGCGGTTGTAGCTCGCAAAGGCGTTATGTCATACCACGCGCCGCCAGTGCTGACATAAACCTTTCTATCTGTGCCAATGGCTAAAAAAGGAGTTCCGGCCAAGGAGGCCCATGAAAACAGGTGAGTTGCATAGCCAACTAGGTAGTTGGCACTTGTGTTGAAATAGGTCCAGCCGCCTATTTTTTCAGGCAGAGTGTAACGGAAACGAATATTGTCTCCGTTAGTCCAGCCTCCTTCTGCGCCGTATTCTGTGTTCTGCTTATCAATTCCCGGCTTAAGCGTCAGCTTGAAGAAACTCATTGGGATACTCTCCGCTTCGTATCATGTTGCACAAACGGTCAGCCCGTTGTCCCACTTGTTTACTCCACCTAGAATTCATAAATTCGACATACGCGACCTCATAATTCTCATCTTCCATTGCAGCTAGGGCTTTTACAAAGCCCTTCAAACGAGGCATTCCTAGGTTAAAGCACATGTCTATCATAGCATCACGACGAGCTTCATTGAGCGAAGAAAACCAACTAAATTCTGTTCCCAGCTCTTTCACAACCCTGTTTATGTCATTTGATAGCAGATAATCTACCTCATCATCTGATAAACCAAGGCCTATTTCTGGGTCTACGCAGCGGCCTATTCCTACAGTCCAATAACCCTCTGGGTCCTTATATATCCTGTGTCTGCCGTTAGTTTTGATTTCCCCCTCGTGGAGACGGAGCATTCTATTTATTTTTTCCATTACTACCACCAAAGAAGAAGGCGCTTATGCCACTCACGAGCCCTCCAAGGTATCCTAATACGAGGTTAACCACCCCGTCATCATTGGCGTCAGGCGGCTGTATGGTCACCATGAAGATATAAGCAAGAAAGCCCAGCAGGCTAATTACGGCAAATATCTTCGGTGTCGGGTCATCCCCAAACACGCGCCTAGCGTCCTTTCGGTCTTCGACCTCAGTCTTAAACGACTCAAGGTCAATCTCAAGCTCTCGAATCCGATCTTTGAAGTCCGTATCTGCTTGCTTTACAAGCACCGCCTTCTCTGGCTGCGTTTCCAGTATCTTCTCGATCTGCTCAACCCCAGCATCTGGGACACCGATCTTACTGGCAACCATCTTGATTGCCATACCGGCCATAGGCCCACCAGCAGCAGAAGCTACCGTGGGAGCGAGAGATTTGAGCAGAGAGCCTAGTTTCATTTGAATAGCAGCACCAGTTGGATGATTAACCTAAGATCAGCTATCGCTTTTGTCTACGCCATCGGCGTTTTCCTCCGCGACAATATCGTCTATTGTGTCACAGACATCAGGCACTACCACACCAGCCGTAGCAGACAAGGCAGACCGGCCAACAGCGCGAATGCCTTTATAGAAGTCATTGCAGTACAGTTCTTTGTTGTCGATTACACCTTGAACAGACGTACAGCTAGACAACGTGAAAACAGCTAAAAAGCTAATCTTTAATAAACATTTCATTCGCCATATCCTCCAATTCTTTACAGGCTAGTTCTTTGTCCCTAGCAATTTGCACCACTTTCTTGGACTGTGCTTCTTGCTCATCCAGAAACTCTTTTAGCCTATCCTTGTAGCCGTCCATCATGTGGTCAGCTATTCGGTCTTTCAGATCCCCCCTGTCAGCAACTCTGGTGTCTTTGCTGGGATTTATGTAGTCAGGGCCGGTATTGCTGAAGTACAACATAGTCTGCGAGCTTGAAGGGCCGTAGCAAAAGCGTGGAATTCTAGCCACCATATCGCTGCCCTGCACACAGGAGATTTGATTATCAAGAGTCATTGGCTTCTTGAAGCCCTTGAAGAACACGTTCGGCTTACCGAAGGTAATCAAGTTTATGTTGTCGTGTTTACCGTTCAACATAGAGGCAGACAGCTCTGCCAACGCACCACCGAGGCTATGACCGCAGATTAGGGTGCGTTTCTTAGGGTCAATGTGTTTCCTAACTTCTTTCCAGACTGACCTATGAGCCATAGCAAACCCACCGTGACACAGCCTACCCGCGTATGGCACGGGGACTACGAGCGCATCTGTCAGCCAATCCCTTCCCTGTTGTGTACCCCTGAAGGCTATGATGTCTATGGACTTACGCTTGGCTATATATACTGTAGTAGATGTCCACTTACTTTCGATTTTAATAGCGTCTTTGTTCTTGTCATTGTAAGCCTTCATAGCCCAGCTACAGGCCATATTAAGAAGTACGGGATCAAGTTTCATTTGTCAGCCTTACCTTCTAGGCGCTTAAATATTGCGCCGAGCATTTCTTTGATCTCTCGAATGTCTTCGCGGTAATCATCCTTGGCAACATATTTCTCGGGTATTTGCTTCATGTCCGCATCAATTCTATCGAGCAACACAAAAACCCTGTTGACCAGCCAGCCGCCGCCAAAACTTACGATTGCCAGAAAGATGTTAAACCCTGTTTGAAATTCAATCATTCTATTACCACATTAATAATTAACATCGCTGCAACAAAAAGAGCTGAAAAAGTGCCTACAATCGCCACAATATCGATCATTGCCGCTCTGGACTGCGCTTTTTCTCTAGCTTGGGCGATACGCATATTGCGTATTTTAGTCCGCTCTTTAAGCATGTCGTGCCAAAGATTTGCGTTCCCCGTCCAATAGAAAAGGTCTTTTAAATCCTTCTCGAGCTGAACCGCTTTCTGCTTGTGGAGGGTAGTTTCTAATGCCTGACTTTCAACCGATTTACCACCGAACAGTTTTTCTATTTTGCTGGGGTTAGTAGCTTTCTGTTCTAAAACGCTGACCTCTTCTCGGGCATCCCAGAACTTGCCTAAAGCTCTAGTCATATCGCTAAGTTCTCGGCCTTCATTAACCGCCGTCTTCATAAAGCGATAGGCCGAGGCGCACATCTGTACTGCTGCTACTATCTCTGCCGCCATCAGTAAATCCTTATGCCGTCTTGCGTAGGGTCTACCAGTGTTGGCTTGCAGTAAGCTGAGATCGGACTAGATGTGCTAGGTGACGTGTTTCGTCTTAATCTTTTAGCAAAATAATTGCAGCGATTTAAGTCATAAAAACACATCGCCTGATCACAAGTATCAGACGCCTGTTCTCCTCCTATGATCAGAACCAATACAAATACGTGTACCACAGCTCATACTCTTACCAATCGCCTGACCAGTGTTTTAAACCTGACTCGGCATAAAACTTCCGCTTCTCCTGTTCCCAGTTAAGCCCCAGTGCGCCATTACGATACACAATCGTGTTGTAAGGCGGGTCTTCTCGGTAAGTGTTAATAAATCCGGCGCTGTTTAGCTTCTCTCGTATCTCTTCAAAGACCTCTTCGCCGGGGTCTGTGTTTATCATTTCGCCCATCACTACCAGCGTGATCGCATGCATATATGTTTGTGGGCCAAGGAAATAGATACTGTTGTGTCCGTCTCTTAGCCTCTGTAGATACAGGTTAGCCGCTACGCGATATGCAGGGTTACCCGGAGCCGTCATCATAAAGTCATGCGAGAAGTCATAATCTTTACAAGTCGGCAGTACCCATCGTGTGCTTGGCCCTATCAGGTCATCCAGTGGTGTATCAATAAACCTGTCTATGTCTATGTACAATCCGCCCTCTTCAAATAAAAGCATCAGTCGCCACAAGTCGCTTTTCTGCACTATGTGCTTGTCGGCTATCAACGGATACTGGTCACCAAGCTTCTTCTGTAAATATGTGTCTACCTCTTCATCATCGTAGATCGTAACTTCCCACTCTGGGTTTAGCTCGATCAGCTTCTTGATGCCCTCTGTGACAATAGGACTTTCGCTTTGCAGCAGGTCTTTTGTCTTCCACGTTATGTGTACTTTCTTGGGTATCACAGTCCCATCTTCTTGCGAATGTTAGTTGCACTAATCTGGTGTATCTCTTCGCCTAAGTCATGCTCAGTAAACGTATAGCCGACCTTTCTGCCGTAGCTGATGTCCACGATGTTCGGCACATGAAGGACAATATAGTCCTTGTTCAGCTTCCAACCCTTTGCACCAAGCCTTTTCTCTATATTGGCAGTCACTTCGGCGACAGAAAATGGATTGTCCTTATCGTCTAGGTCACGAATCATAATCGCCACCTGACCTGTCTTGGCTATAGCGCGTTCAAACAGCGTAGTATGCCCATCG
>Ga0222719_10002708_pt1 | contig 16030 bp, 11 predicted proteins | sample C33_34DmetaG_FD_165039 | JGI IMG/M metagenome (GOLD analysis project Ga0222719, IMG submission 165039) | Estuarine water microbial communities from San Francisco Bay, California, United States - C33_34D | ecosystem: Environmental > Aquatic > Marine > Unclassified | place: USA: California... | reverse complement strand
TAAGTTGTTCAGAGAGTTTATCCAAGAAAACATAGAGATATGGACAGATGATTTTAAAGCAGAACTCTACGAGATTTGTAGACAGATGGTAACACTAGAAGATAAGTTCTTAGACCTAGTGTTTGATATGGGAGACCTCGAAGGTCTTACAAAGAAAGATATGTATGCTTACAATAGATACATAGCTGATAGAAGATTGTTACAGCTTGGTCTTAAAACAAACTATGACCAACGTGAAAATCCTCTAGGGTGGTTAGATGAAGTGATGGGTGTTGAACATCAGAACTTCTTTGAAGGTCGTGCTACTTCTTATATGAAAGCAGGACTAAGGGGTAGACAGGATAAGATAACCTTTGCAAGGATTGGTGATGAGAACTAAACGTACAGAAGCTAGGCTTTTAGCATATGAATTGTTTTATGACAGAACAGGTAAGCTAGTTACAGAAAGAAGTAAATCAGACATTACAGCCTTGAAAGATTATTTAAGTAAAGAAGAGTATATTACTTTAGAAGTTGTAATGCGAGAAGCTACAGCTAAGTTAGATAAAATTCACAATGAGATTGAAGCTCATTTAAATGGTAGACTAATGAGTTAAGGTTTATCTTTTTTATTAGAGCTTCCAAAGTAAAAGCTAATAACTGCTGATGCTATACCCGTTAAACTACCAATGATTAACATGACAACATCATCGTGTGCATCATCTATGGGATATAAAGTTATCATACCAATGTAACCAAAGAATCCCATAATAGTTATCATACCTAAGATTCTAGGTGTCCAGTCTTTAGAAAATTTATCTCTAGCATCTTGTCTGTCTTCAGTTTCTAAAGCAAATACATCTACATTAAGCTCAGCCATCCGGATTTCAAAATCTTTTTCAGCTATCTTTAGCTCTACCATTTGGTCGGCTGTAATATTTTGCATAGCTTGTTCAAGAGTTTTAGGGTTGTTGGCGACACCTAAAACTTGACTTAGTATTTGACCTGCTTGTCCACCTAAAGGACCACCAAGTGCAGCACCTAAAGTAGGGGCAAGGCTTCCTAATATATTTTTAAGTTTCATAATTACTCCAATGTTAAAGTTGATTCTAATAAATCGTTTACAGACTCTATTAAATATTCAGGTATATCAGCACCTAGTATATTATCTTCACTATATGCAATCATATAAGACTCAAGTAAGTCTTCATATAAAGGTCTAAAGTCTTCTCGCTTTACCCAAGGTTCGTTACATCTTGTACGAGCTTTACAGTCTATTCTGTATGCTACATCTAATTGTTTCTCTGTGTATAATAACATTATTGATCTAGTACAATTTGCTGTAGCTCAATACTGCGTCTACCTACTTGAGTAAACCAACGACTGTCCTGCATTTCTGCAGCCATCTTATCCCAGTCATGTTCTCTACAAGCTTTCAACATGTTACGAAACTTTGAAAGTCTTGAACCACCTAAGTTAAAACACATGTTGACTAACACGTGCTGTATTTTTTCAGGTAGTTTATAAAAATCTTCCTTGTCTCCAAAGACATGTATAGCTTCTGCATAATGCTTATCAAAGTCTATGGTGTAGTATCTATCTACAACTGCTTGTGATACAGGCGTACCAACTTCCCAATCATATTCAGGGTCATGGGGCTGACATAGGTGACCAACTCCTAGAGTCTTATAGCCTAAACTATCCATATAAATCTCTAGGACTTCGCCTTCGTGTCGTTTGATTTCAGCTTTACATTGTTCGATGTTCATATTAATCTATTATGTTATTAAGTCATACTCTGTTTTTGTGACACCTGTAGGTTTTCCAAGAATCCCTTCTCCATATGTTTCAATATATTCACCAAAGTCTTCTTCCAGTATTTTATTAATTTCTTTTATTCTTTTTTCTACTTTTTTATATTCTGGAGTTTTTGCTTCTTCTGGGATTATTCTATTTTTTGCACTGTTTATCTGTATTTCAATCCCTTGGTTTTCTAGTTTAGTAAGAATTTTACGACCTAGGTTTTCTTCTATTGCCCATAAACCGTCTTCACCTTGCTTTGCTTCTGTACCAAAAAACTCATCTAATAACTCTTGACGTTTTATTTTATCTTGGTCAGATAATTTAGCAAGTCTATTTACTACCATTGTTTCTCGAATTTGAGTCAGCCTATCAAATTCTGTTATTAATTCTCCTAATTCAGAATCTTTAGTGGACTCTTCTCTATTTAAAACAGCCTCTAAAGTTGGTTCTTTCTTAGTTGTTCGATTCCCAAGCTCATCAAAGTTCCAGTTAGCTTGTTCAGCAGGAGTCATTAGTTCTTTATCAGACACCGTATCTGCCATAGCTTTATATAGTTTATCATCGGCAGCCCAAAACATTTCGTTGTCGGGATTTTCTTTAATAGCATTTTTTATTAATCTAGCTATTTCAAGTTCAGGCATTCCTGTTTGTTTTAATTTTTTAGTAATATTTGTAGAAGCTCTGTTAATTGAATCTTGTAATTTTTTACCTGTTTTTGGACCACCCAGAATATCAGATAACCTTTCTGCTTCAGCTTCAACTTGCATTACAGCATCCATGACTTTATCATACTCCTGCTCATCTACACTTTGTGTTTTCATTCCAATGTCAGTAACTTTAGTTGCTTGAGCCTCAGCCGGTTTGATGTCTCCTAGCATTAGATTTATTTCGTTGTCTGAAACATCTGTTAATTGCTCTCTTAATCTTGCAGCTTCAGGAACGTCATTATAAAACTTGTTCATAACAGGATTATTTTGAAGAGCTTCTGTAACTTCACTATATTCTTCAATAGCCATGCCTTTAGTTTTCATAGATTGTTCAACAAGATTATCATAAGCTTCTTGAGTTGTTGCATCTTGTTTAGTGTACCAAACAGAAACAAGTTTATTAATTCTTTCATTAATTTCCTCATTCTTTTTATCAAGATCAAACATAACTTTATCGAGATCACCTTCTTTAGAAACTCGTTCAGTCATGAAAAGTTTTTTAATGTTAGGTATTAAGTAAGTATCGCCTTGTTTAATACTATCAAAGCCTGCTCTCTCTAAGATATTAAATAGTTGTGTGTTGAAAAATGAAGTTGCAATTTTTCTATCAGTCATGTCTACAACTTCTTCATCAGCAAACTTTTGTTTAACTCTATCAAAGTCTTTAAACAATCCTTCTAAATCACTATCAAACTTTCCATACTCATGTGATCTTGATTTAACTTTATCAAGGAATAACATTTTTAAAGCTTTATCATTAGCAAGAGTATTAACATTAATAGCTTTATTACTACCAGTAATTTCTAAAGGATTCTTAATTGCAACTTTTGCCTTGTATCCTTTTGCTACAGGCTTGGTTGAAACAGGTACACCTGCTGTGTTCATATCAAAATACTGATAGGTCATGATATCTTTAACATCATCACCTGTATAGTTTAAGTAAACATCCTTTTGTACTTTAGAGCCTTTAATATTCTTGGCTACTTCATCTACGTTATTAAGTTTAACTTTACTTTCGTCTGTCCTAATAGAAAATATTTTATCAAGGTTCTTAGTTTGCTCATCGAATATACTATGTAACTCTGTATGCTTAGAGCCTTTTAAGTTACTCCTAAAAAACTTTTGCATAAACTTAGAAAATCCTTTACTAGCCACTGAACCAACAACACCACCAACTGCAAAGCCTAATCTATCTTCATCGTCTTCAACAATAAAACCTGCTAGTTCTTTAAAGGTATAAGGCATACCACGAACTTTAGTGTCTTCTGGTTCTGGCTTAACCCCGGGTATGTTAGCATAAACTCTACCACCTCTATCTCTTTTAATTCTTTCAGGTTCTACAATATCAGGTCTAGCAGTAGTAGGTTCTGTTGTTACTTTTTCAGGAACTAATCCTATAGCTACAAACGCATCTTCTAATACTTGATAAGTATCTTTATCAAATTCTCTAGCTGCTTGTTGTAAAATTTTAGGTACGTCTTCACCTTCAGGAATAATACCGGTTCTTAAAATCTGATTAATAACTGGGATTTTTCTAGAGAAGGTTTCTGTTAAGCCTCTATTAAACTGGAACATTTCAATTACATCACTAACAGTTGGACCTCCAATAGCTTTAGCAAGCACAGTAGGAACTCCTCGACCACCGTATTGAATATTTTTAGCAACTCTGTTAACTGTATCAAAGACTCCAGTTACTCCAGTTCTAGACCAAGCATTTAAAAAGATTTCATCTGTAGACTTTTCAAATTCTTTGCCTGAACTTCTAAGATTGTTTAAGTACATAGCTGCTGTAGCCATTACTGCAAACGTAGAAAGTAACTTAGCAGGGTTAGTAAGATCACCACGAGCCATGCTTCTAGTACTTCTTTGAATACCTTTTTTTAATACAGTATTAGAAAAAGCAGAAGGATAACTTAAAAACTGAAACAATAACTTTGCTTGAGGATGTGTGTACATCTTAGGCTTTAGAGCACTAGCAGCACTAGGGTTTAGAATAACTTCGTTAGTAAAAGATGTAGCTCCTTCTAGTAGTTGATAATAGAAAGGGTCATAGACTCTACCGTCTGACATTCTTTCATAAGTACGGGTTCTTTTAGTTGCTTTACCATATTTCTTAGAACCATTTCTATACCACTTAATAGCATCTTCAGGATTAATACCAAGCTCTACTAATTGTTCTCTTAGTCTTAATTCTTTAGAAGCTTTAAGTCCACCCTTAGATAACTCTTCAGCAGCATCTGCTATAATTCTTTTACCTATTACAAAAGATGTACGTTCTACACTGGCTGTCCAGTCTCTAAGCATGTTAAACTTATAAAACCCATCTTGTAATGTTGTAATCTTAGGACCAACTCCAAAGAACTTAGCATCAGATATACTCTCACCACTTAAGGATAAAACTCTTTCTCTTCCTGATTGCTCTACAGCAAATCCAAACAGTCTAAACTCTCTATCAATCTCATCACCAGTTAAGCCAAGTCCTCTAAGCTCATCTACTTGTTGATTAAACATCAGCTTAGTTTTATTAACCATAGCATCTGTCAATTCTCTAGCAGGTTTACCTACCTCAGAAGCGTATTGTTTTACATTGGCTCTTGCTAGTGGTAAAGCTAACTCAGTTAAACTAGATACAGTTGCAAGAGGTAGATAGGCTGTTGCATTTATAAGCTGCATATGTGGTACAACTTGTTCAGCAATAATACCACTACCATTTAGACCTTTACCTGTGGTATACATATATAGATCATCTAAATATTTTCTATCTTGTTGTGATAATTTTAAAGGTGTATCTCTTTTAATGTTTAAACCTTTCTCATCTTTTAACAGATTACCTTTAGAATCTAATTTATACTCTAACTCATCTTTAATTTTATCAGCATATCTAGCTCTAAAGTCATCTAAGTTATACCCAAGTCTTTTAGTTCTAGTAATAATAGGTAATGATCTATTAAAGTATCCTTGAAAAGCTCTCATCATATCGCCTTCAATAATACCATTGTCTATTAAAAACTCATCACTTATCTTATCAAAAGCCCTGCTGTTAAAGTTACCTCTACCTCCACCACTTTTAACATCGTAAGTCATATCAACGTTAGCTTGATCAATCATGCTTTCATAAATCTCTAAAGCTTTACGATCTTGAATATCTTTTGCAAGTTGTGGGTAGTTTCTTTGTATTTCTACTATCCTTATCTCTTGCATTTCTTCAGCTAACATAGGATAAACTTTATGGAAAGGCATTTGTCTAGAGCCAGTTCCATCAGCTTCCGGCATTGTAATTGTAACAGTTCTTTGTAGCTCAGGTCTACGAGCTATCTCATCAACAAAGTCTTGAGCAATAGGTGTGACTTCACCTTTATCAATAAGTTCTTTAATAAAGATATCTTTGTTTTCAATAAGACCTTCTCTTAAATAATATCTAGGTACGTGATTCTTAATAAACCTTACGTTTAACCCAGCATCCATAGCATCTCTATAGATATCTGTATCTAAGTTTCTAAGCTTTTGTCCTGCATCTAAAACAACTTTACTGATTGGTGTGCTGTCTTTACCATATACCTTTTTACCTTGAAGGACTGCAGTTAATTGTTCGTTAATGTCAGGGCTTAATCTAAACTCTCTACTAAAAATACTTTCGTCTACTTCAAAAATAGGCTGTAGTATTTCCATAAATTTCTGACGGACTGTACCTCTATAAGCTTCAATCTCTGTACTGAAATCTAATCCTTTAACTAACTCAGGAAGGTCTGTATACTTCTGAGCTTCATCTCGTTTTAAAGTTTGTAGTAATAATTTTGCAGAAGGAGATTGATCAGCTAAGCCACGTAAAGGGGCTGTTTGTCTAGCAAAAGTTAAGAAGCCTAGTGTATCTCCAGTAAGACGATTTAGTTTTCTAAAGAAATTAAAGTTAGCTTCACTAACATCTTTACGAACAAAGTCTTCGTTTTCGTAATTATCTATTTTAGTTTTGTAATCGCTTAATAATTTTTGTTGATATTTTTCTAACCCAATAGCTTTACTACCAGCTTCAGCTATAGGACCTACAATTTTACCTGCAGCAATACCAGCAGTAGTAAAAGCACCCGGAGCTAGCGTACCTATAGATGTACCAATAGGAAGCATAGCTGCTGTCTGTAACGGGTTGTAAGCTTCTTTAATATTGGTAGCTATTTGTGTACCTTGACGTGCTACGTCTCCAAGACCAATGTGTGCTAAACCTTCGTATGCACTAATCATTGAAGCGTTTCCAAGTATACGAGCTGCATCGTTGTCAAGATTTAACAACTTAGCAAATGTTGTACCAGTATTTCTAAGATTTGTTGGGGTAGGAACTACTGTAGATTTAGCAAAGTTCTTCATGGTTGCTTTAAAACCTTCAGCAGCAGATTTACGAGCTGCAAAGGAAGCAGCAGTTGCTGTGCCTCCTGTAAATAAACCAGCTACAATACCTAAAATATTTGTAGGGTCTGTAACAATATCAATTGTAGCATCTTTAACTAGCTCCATTCCTTGTCCAAAGCTACCTAAAGAAGCGTTATCAAATGCTGTTCTTAAATAAGCATATCGTTGTTTATTAATCTCAGATAAGTTTGTTGCATCTGCCCAACGTTGAAAACCATCAACCAAATTAAAGTCTTCGTCACGCATGTATTCAAAAATATCATCACCTGACTCACCAATATCTCTTAAAAAATCACCAGCTATTTGTTGATATTCTTTATCTTTCTCTAAATCAACTAATGATTTTTTGTAAGTACCGTCACCTAGTTGTTTACTTAATTCACCATAAGCTAAACCAACATCAGCTTGTTTTTGTTGTTTAAATTCTGTACCAAAATACCCGTCCCAATCTACTTGATTAGATTGAGTAGGGACTGCAGGCTGATCAGTTAAGGAAGAACTAAACAGGTCTTCAAAATTTATAGACACGTATTAGTCTCCTAAAATTTCTTGTTTACGTTGTTCGATATAAGCTATAACTTCAGGAATAATTTGTCTGTTTGTTTCAACAGACCGATCAATTGTTATTGGTCGTTTAGCAAGTCTATCAATATCTATGTTAAATTTATTTTTAACTTCTTGTCTGATTATACTAAGCTTTTGAGCTGTGTCTTTTTCTCTACCTGTTTGAGTAAAGAAACTTAAAGGTTGTCCAATCATATCAGCAGTAAGAGACCCAATAGCAGTTCTAAAATCAGATTTTAAAGCTCTGTCTTCTCTTTTTGCTTTTTTAATTCTACTGCCTCGAGCTTTAGTTTCTTTACCGAATAATTGAAAACCTGTTTTATCCATGTCATCATCGGCTGCTAATAAACTTGGAGCAGGAGAAGGTGCAGGGGTAGGAGCAGGTGCAGGAGCTTGAGTTTTGGGACTTATATTTTTAAGTTCGTTATAAGTGTCTTCTCCAAAAATCTTTTTAACATAGTCTTGAGTTTCCTTTCTTAGTTTACTAAAGTCTCTTCCACCTGCTATCCATTCATTAATCGTACCCGGTCCTGCATTGTAAGCCATAGCTGCAGTTACTAAGTCTCCATTATACTCTTTAGTTAATGCATCAAAATAGTCTGTACCTACTCTTACATTTTCTTCAGGAGATATTGACCCATCGGCATTTCTTACTGCTGGTTTAACACCAAATCCGGGCTTATCTGCAGTTGAGTCTTTTAGTTGCATTAAACCTTTAGCACCATGATTACTTACAGCATCAGGATCACCTGAGCTTTCTACTTCTATAATTTTATTAATAATAGGTCTATCAGAAATATTTATATCTGTTTCAAAAGTAAAGCCTTGAGTTATATTCTTAGTAGGCACTGTAGCTGCTTCAGGTTCTACTTCAAGTATAACTTCTTCAGGTAAATAACCTAATATCTCTGATACACTTTTTGTTGGTGTTACAGTTTCTAATTGGTTTAACATAGAATTTAAAGCAGAATTACTTTCTCTAAGTTTTTGAATTGTATTAATATTTGGATTACGTTTAACAACCCCATCAATAATTATAGCAGCATTCATTAATAAATTTTCTTTAGCTTCTATGCTTTCAGGATTATTACCTAAAGTTTCCCATGCTAAGTTGTATTGTCTACCTGCTTTTTCTTGTTTAAGCATGTCAACATTATTAGTTTTATTATCTGTAACTGATTGAGAAATATTTAATTGTTTGAAAGATGTATCACTAAACGGTTTAAATACAAGTTCGTCATTCTTATCTACTTCTAGATTTCCTAGTAGTTGGTTGAATTTCATATTTAAAGCTGCTTGATATTGATCTTCAGTTATTATGCCTTTCTCTTTATTTCTTTCTAGATCATACATAGTGTATGCTAAGTTAGTTTGCATTGCAGATACAACTCCTTTAAATTTATAATCAGGATTTGCAGTATCTGTTTGTATAAAAAATTTATCAAGTACATTAACTAAAGATTTTATATCAGCATCTTCAGATTTTTTTTCTATTTTAGATAAATATGTAGGATTATCTAAATTACTCTTAATAGTTTTAACTGTATTTAATGCTTTATTTTGATAATCAGATTTAACAGCATCATCTAAGTTTAAGAAAGATTTAACAGAATCAGACCAGAGTTGAGGATTAGCATCAACAATAGCTTTACCTCCTGCTGTAGACATTGCTTGTAATAAGATACTGTCATTAATTGTTTGCTTACTATTTACAGCATTTATAAGATATGGTAAAGGACTTGAAGCAGTAAAGTCAATATCCATATCGGGGAATCTTCTTTTTAATTCTGCTTCTTGTAAATCTCTATCTGAAGTTTGCTTAGAAAGAATGTCTGCATAATTAAGGAACTCACCCATTTGATCTACGTTAACATCTGTAGCAAAAGGTCTACGAGCTTCCATCCATAATTCAGTTGGATTAATACGTTCATTTTTTTGATAAGCTTCTTTAACTAACATATCAAATCTAGCTTCAATTCTTTCAGGGTTATTAAGCTGCATTGAAGTTTCATTAATCAACGGAGTAATTGCAGCTTTAATTGTTGCATATGGAACTTTAGAGTTTAATAACATAGTTCTTAAAGCTTCATCAGTTTGAGCAGGAACTGTTTCTGTTTTAGCTCCACCAGCTATAATTTGTTTTCTTGTAGCTAGTGCTGCACTTAAAGCTGTATTATCTTCTGTGATTGTATTGTAAGTAGTTGTAGTCAAATCATAATACTCATCATCTTTACCTCTAAGAATCCCAAAAGCTGAAAAGGTAGGTTTGGTATCTTTAATAGTTTGTAATCCAGTTACAGCAGTATTTGTATAAGTATCATCATATTTATCAAAACTACTACCAGAGTTCCAAAGTTTTTCTGCTCTTTTTAATTCTTTATTATAACTATTAGTTAAAGTAATACGTTCTTCAGGAGTTATCATACCACTAGCAAAAGCTGTATCAATATCTTTAATACCAGTAAATTTATATTTAGCAATATCTGGAGAAGTAAAAGCTTTAGAAGCTGCTTGAGCTGACCAAATATTTTCAGGTGTACCATACTTATCTAATAAACCTAAACGTTCTTCTTGAATTGCATTACCTTGTGCTAAGTTAGCAGCATAATTAATAGTCTTTGGTAAGTTAGTAATATGCATTTGTTTAAGTCTATTCTCTGAATTATTAACAAATTCTTGAGCACCAAGACCTAGTAAAGTTTTCCAATCTTCTCTACGCTGTTGTTTTTTCATATCTTTTCGATATGCAGCAGCTTGTTGATTTTTCCAATTACGAGTTGACTGTACCATATAATCAGCATACTCAACTGAATTCATCTCTTTAATATCTTTAGACATATTTTACCTACTTAATAAACTTTTTACTTCTTCTACTGGAGCTTCTTCAACTGCCTTTTTTAATTCAGGCTTTAAAGCTGCTGATTTTTGCATACCTTCTAAGTCAGCATCCTGTTTAGAATGCTTATACATTTTTGTTATGTCTTGCATAACGTTACCAACCTTAGCTGTTTCTTCTGCATCAAGGTCTTCTAATTCAACATTATCATCATCAAATTCATAATCAATATTAACTCTTTCAGCCATAGCCATAATAAATAATACTAAAGGCTCATAAGCTAACAGCATTAAATCAGGAGTTAGTTTTCCTTCTGTAAAATTAGTATACAAAATCATCTGAGCCAACGAATCTACTGTCTGACCTCTAGCTAAAAGCTTCATCATTTCTGTATATGTATCAGCTTCTAAAAGAATATCTGCAAAGTAAAGCATTAAATCATCAATGCTTGTAAACTCAGGAGGTCTTTCAAATGCATGAGGCTTGTCAGGGCTGTTAGTTAAAGATTGTCCCGGTATCGGAGCATCAAAGAAATTAACTTCCTGTAAAGCTTGTGGATTCATTTCTTGTTGAAATTGTTGTTTCTTCATAATTAATTACCTGCTCCTTGAGTATAAGCTGGAACATATGCTTGTAAAAATTCACTACCGGGATTTAAGTATTTATTTAAATCATAACTTTGACTAGCTAAATCATATGTATTAATATTTTGAGGATGGAAACCATAACTACCTGATGATAAATTAGTTTGTTTCATTCTACTAATATCTGTGTTCCAATCAGTATCTGTTCCAAAACTGGCAATAGGATTAACATTTATTTTTCCAAGCTCTTGAATTGCAAGTCCTGATGCATAATAATTAGTTCCGGGTCTGTAGTCAACTGTATCGTCTCTTAACATTCCACTAACTACATTATTAGCTTGATAGATTGTACCGATTCTTGAGTTACCAAAAATATTTCCTAAAGGATTTTCTTTGTCAGTAATAGTACTCATAAGATCATTAGGTGTTAAAGTCCATGAACCTTCATAAGCTTGTCTAACATCATCAAGAGTTACATCAGACCAGTCAATATCTTTACCAGCAATCTTACCAAGCTTTTGTTCAAAGATACCTTTAGGTTTTGTAGTATCAAGTAAGCTTGGTGTTTTACCAGCATCAGTTAAACTTGTTAAGTCTTTCATGTCAGTAGCTATTGGAATGTTTCCTGAGCTATCAACACCAAATAAGTTTTTAGGGTCGTTATAAAATTTACCTTCTAAAACAGAAGTACTACTTAAAGCATCTCTTTGATTGAGTAAGAAGTTATCTGTAGCTGGTCCTTTATATCCACTAGCTACAATGTCATTTAAAGCTCCTTCTGTTTTTAATAACGGACTGTCTCCAAGGTTAGGATACTTAGCATCAAAAGATTTAACATCTTCAAATAAACTAGCTGTATCTTCTCCCATTGGAATACCACCCGGACCAGTAACCATCTTAGGTCCAAAAGCTTTTTGAACTCCTAACTTCTCAGCTACAAAATTATGTGCATCTTTAAATAAGTTAGTTGCGTTAGTTACTAAATCTTTGGTAGGACCAAAAGAATTTAATCCTTGCATCATAGCTTTAACAGGACTTAAAACAACATTACCTACGGTGCTTGCCATCTTATGTAAAGTTTGAGCTGCTTGACCTATAAACGATGTAGCAGGGGAGGCTGCTCCTAATCCTGCCCACCACGATCCTAGATAAGGCATAGCAAACATTAAAGCCATAGAACCTAAAGGTCCCATTTTATTTAATAGTTTACTAATTCCAAGTTTATCTAAAGCTTTACTAAAAACTTTACCAACTTTTTTAATACCTTTCTTAATTTTTTTAAATGCTTTTTTTATAAATTTCATTTCTTAACCTGTGCCTGTAAATCTATTTAATACTGATAATGCTGAATCTAAATTAGTAGACCAGTTTTTTCCTTGATATGAACCACCTTCGTTACCTAAAGCTGCTATAGCAATAGATACTTTACGCTGTGCTTCGTTTTCAGTTCTTTGGAAATCAAATGTAGCTTGATCTCTTAACTCTTGCCATAAGAATTGTTGAGCCTGTGAAGACATGTTAAATGCATTCTGAGCATTTTGTTGATTGACTGCGTTTTGAGCAGCAGTATCAGCTAAGTTAATCTGTCTTCTCCATGCAAGATCAGCTTGTTCAATAGCTTGTTGATTAGCTACGTTAAACTTATTGACTTGGAATTCTCTATCAGCATTAAACTGATTAATTTGATTAGCCATTTGAGCATTAGCTTTTTCAAAGTCTGCATCAACTTGAAACTCTAAAGCTTGTCTAGCATTAATCTGTTGAGTATTAAACTGTGACATGCTGTTATTTTGAGAAGCATTAAACTTATCAATATCAGCAGCTAATCCAGCCATAAACTGTTGTGTCTGATTTTCACTAGAAGCATTAAATTGTCTAGCAGCATTTGTTGCAGCTTGATTACTTAACAATCTTTGTTGTTCTTGTTGTGCTTTAATTACGTTAGCTTGTTGTTGATTGTTAAGGTTTGTTAAGTCCATCTGCATAAACGCTTGAGCATTTTGTATCTGTGTCTTTTGATAAAAATCTGCTTCAGCTAAATTAGCTTGAGACATTAAGATAGCATTCTGAATAGTTGCTTGTTGCTGGTTGTTTGCTTCTGTTAAGCCAACACTTTGCATAAACTTACTATTTGATAAAGCTACTTGTTGCTCATTACTTAAATTAGCCATGTCCATTTGAAAAACAGTACTAGCATTTTGAAGTGCTGTCTGTTGTCTAAACTGAGCATTAGTTAATTCAGCTTGAGCTTCAATTGATTTTTGTTGTCCTACACTTGCTTGAATAGCTTGAGCATTAGCTTGTGCTAAAGGAACAGCAGATTGTATAATAGCATTGAGCAAGGCATCTCTACCTACAGTTGAGGCTGATAATCCACGTTGTGCTAACATAGCTTCTACACTAGCTACAGCAGGAGCTGCCCATGTAGGTACTTCACCTTCTTCAATACCACTTAATAAACTGTCTAACTGATTAGATACTAAAGCTTCTTCAGGTAGACCAGCAATCATACCTCTTTCAGCTTCACTAAAGTCCATTAACCTTTCTTCTAAGGCTTCAGGGTCGTTACCTAATTCAGCAATATCTGCAGAACTTAATCCTGCGTTAGCTAATTGTTTCTTAGCTCTTGTAACTCTTGCTAAAGTTGTACCTGCTACTTGAGCAGCTTCAGCTTTTGCTTCAGGACTGACTGTTCCTACAACTGCTTCAATCAAAGCACCTTCAGGTATCTCAACCTTAGCAGCTTCAATAGGAGCTACACGTTCTACTTCTGCAGCTTCAGCTAATGCTTCAGGTCTTACTTCGCCTTCAGCTACAGCAACTTCAGGAGCTTCTGTAACTTGAGCTGCTTCCATTTGTGCAGCAGTTAAAGGAGTAGGAGCTTCTGCTTGTTCTACACCAGTAACAACTTGAGCTTCAGGAGCTTCAGGTGCTACTGCTTCAACAGCTTCTAATTCTGTTGGAACATCCATTTTCCTAGCAACACCAGCTTTACCAGCTTCTACTTTAACAGCATCAGGAACTTGAGGAGGTTTAACTTCTCCAGCTACAATTTGTTCTGCTGTTGTTTTAGCATCTTGCATAGCTGGTGATGGCGTAGGAGCTGGTGTAGGTGCAGGAGTCGGTGAAGGAGTACCACCCGGAGGTCCACCAAAAGGACCTGTAGGTACATTGGTAGGAAGGTCAGGATTATAGCCGGGAAGCCCGGGAATGTTTATATTTATACTTTCTTTTTCTCTATTTTGTCTTATAGCTTCTGCACGAGCATTTCTTTCTTCTACTGCATCACCTTCGGCATAACCAACTCTACCACCTTTACTCATGTCCACACGACCATCAGTTTTATAAGTAGCTCTGTACTTTTTAGTTCTTTTCTTTTTATTTTTTGGCATTCTTTTTCCTACGTGTTAATTTCTTCAACATTTTTGAAGGCACGGTAGCAATAGAAATAACTAAGGTCGAAGCAGGAAGCTTCTTAGTTTTTTTCTTCTTTACTACCATTTTACTTGACTTCAAACAATTTGTCAAGCTTTTCACTGATTTTATCCATTCTATCCATGAGTATTGTCATATCATCTTTTAACTCATCTTTAGTAACATAATCTTTTGCAATCTCTTCACGAGTCTTGTTCAGCAATATATCGTGTCTTTTAAGCTCTGAAGAGTTTTGTCTAATCTGAAACCAGATAGGAGCTAAGACTAGCGTTATAAAAATGTTCCAAATGATATACGCTGATAGTTCCATGTTATGCGTTCTCCAGTGTTGTGATTCGAGCTTCTAACTCTTGTATAGTTTTTACAAGTAGTGGTACAAGTTTTGATTGGTCTATGCCTTGATACTTAGGAACTTCTCTAGTACCCATAACTGCTTCAGTTACTACATTTCCATCTTCATCTAGTACAGCAGGAGTTACTTCGTATTCTTCTTCCTGCATTTCATCCTTAACACCTGTAATAGCTTCTGGAACTATGTCTTGTACTTCGTGTGCTAAGAAGCCATCAACTGTTCTGTCAGACTCCCCAATAAAATTAAATCTTGAAGGTTTGAGTTGTTTTAGTCTTGTGGTTGCATCCCAGTCTGTTACTACATTTTCTTTAAGTCGGTAGTCTGAGGATGTGGTGTAGGTTGTAGCTGAACCGCCAACGAAGATTTGACCCACAATTCCATTAGGGTTCATAAACCCAAATAAAGATGTTGAGCCAGTTGTTGTTGTAGCACTTTCAAAATAAGAACGATTATTGCTTTGTTCGCTTATGGAAACATGACCTGTTAACCCTGTTGCTCTACCTGTGATGCCGTGAAAACTCAAAGTACCAGCACTGGTAATCCTCATGCGTTCTGTTGAAACATTTACAAATCTTAATGTATCAACACCACCATAATTTATTTCAGCACCATTGGTTGCATCTGCACCTATACCTATTCCTGCATTATTTCCTGTATCTTGTACACGAAGAATATTGCTTCCTGAAGTACCACTAATGTGTAATTTGTATGATGGACTTACTCCTATACCAACATTTTCACTACTATCAATAGTTATAGCTGTTGCGTTTGAGTTATCTACGATTCCCGGAGTACTCGAAAGTTCTATAGGTATTGTTGTGTTTGCCATTATGCGTTCTCCAGTGTTTCTATTCTAGTTGTTAAGTCTGTAATGGTTGTAGCCTGTGCTTCTATTAATGCTTGTTGTTCTTGTATAGCTTTAGTTAAAAGAGGTACGAGTTTGCTTTGGTCTATGCCTTGATAGTCTGGAACAGAACGTGTACCCATTACAGCTTCAGTAACGACATTACCATCATCATCTAGGACTGCTGGAGTAACTTCATACTCCTCGTCACGCATAGCATCTTTAGTACCACTAATAGCTTCAGGAACTATGTCCTCAACTTCGTGTGCTATAAAACCATCAACAGTTGTATCTGCATCAGCTATGAAATTAAACCTTGCTGGTTTTAATTGTGCAACTCTATCAAGAGCAGTAAAGTCATAATCTACATTTTCTTTTAATCTGTAGTCTGAAGATGTGTTATAGGCTGTTGCTGAACCATTGGTAGTAATAGTTCCTACTGTGCCATTACCATTAATAAATTCCATTCTGTATCTAAAACCTGTATCAGAGCCACCAGATACTTGTATATAAGAATGTGTTGTA